>Ga0209603_1002349_pt1 | contig 17703 bp, 12 predicted proteins | sample COGITO_mtgs_1206_FD_184812 | JGI IMG/M metagenome (GOLD analysis project Ga0209603, IMG submission 184812) | Pelagic marine microbial communities from North Sea - COGITO_mtgs_120607 (SPAdes) (version 2) | ecosystem: Environmental > Aquatic > Marine > Epipelagic ... | reverse complement strand
GATATGTCATGGCAATTTGAATTTAAGAAGTTACAAGGAAGCATTACGATAAATAATTTATTCAATACGCGTTACCGAGATTACTTAAATGAGATGAGATATTTTGCAGATGCTCCTGGAAGAAATCTCATTTTTAATCTTAATTATAAATTCAAAACCAAATTCAAAACCAAAACCAAAACCAAAACCAAATAACAATTATTAAATTATGAAACCAATGAACAAATTTAAAAAGTATAGCATGGTTCCAATGCTAGCAGCAGCAGTTTTATTAACTGGATGTGAAAAAGAAGAAAAAGAGGTGCCAGAAGAAGAGCATGATCATGAAGTCATTACCAATGTACATTTGATTTTTACAAACGTAGATGATCCATCAGATGTTGTAGAGGTTGAGGCAGAAGATCATGATGGCGAAGGAGTGGAAGAGCTTGAGATACTCGATACTATAAACTTAGATGCTTCAAAAACTTATGATCTTACGTTTGAAATTTTAAATGCGCATGATGATCATGACGATGATTGCGATGATTGCGATGATGAAGATAATCACGATGATGAGGCAGAAGATATGGGAGCAGAAATTGCTGATGAAGCTGACGAACACCAACTATTTTTTGGTTTTACAAATAATATTTTTACTAATCCAGAAGGAGATGGGAATATTGATGATGCATCACATGATGTAGTTTATAATGACTTAGATAGTAAAGGGAACCCACTAGGTTTAAATACAAGTTGGACTACATCTGGAGCGTATGAAGATGGTAAATTTAGAGTGATCTTAATGCACCAACCAGGTATTAAAACCTCTTCTTCGAGTTCGAAAGATGGAGATGCAGATTTTGATTTAGAGTTCGTTATCAATATTAATAGTTCACCACTTGTTTCAATTGGAATATCTGCAGGGCTTGAATAAAAATTAAATATTCTTCACACCCTCACAGTTCGTGAGGGTGTTTTTTTTTGATTTACTAATGATGAATACATCTTCCAAAACGTTATTAAAAAACTACGGACTTAAGGTAACAGCAAATCGTTTAACCATTTTGGAAATGATGAAATCCGTTGGTTATGCAGTCTCGCAAAACGACCTAAAATTGATGCTTAATAATCGTTTAGATAAGGTGACTGTTTACAGAACTCTGAAGACCTTTCTAAAAGCGGGTATAATTCATGAGATTTTAGATGGGAGCGTCCAAGTAAAATATGCTTTATGCGATATTTCAAAATGTAATGCTGATGCGCATATTCACTTTAAATGTAATTTATGTGAAAAAACATTTTGTCTCAATTCAATTAACATCCCAAACATTTCATTACCAAATGGCTTTATGGCTTCTAAACAGTTTGTAAGTTTTCAAGGAAAGTGTCAAAGCTGTAGTTAGGCTTAAATAACAGCTTTTAAAGCTTTTAAGAGTGTACCTGGTTCACTTCCTGGCCCAACAGACAATAACATAGGGCCTGTTGTTGGTTGATTTCTGAATTTTCTAATATTAATTGTACCATCAGGAATACGTTCAAAGAATGTATAGTATTCATTGTTCCCGATTTTTGTCACTCCCTTTACTCTTAAGATACTTTTTGGTAGCTTATTGAGAATAGCTCTAATACAATCTTCGTTTGGAAAATCAGGTATTTCAATTGAGCATGAAGCCCAGTGAGCTTTTAAATGATCCAAATTTTCGGGGGTGTTTTTTGATGGAACAAGTTTTGGGAGAAGGTATATATTTAGTTCATCTAAACTGATTATTTCTACATAAGGATTTATAGATTTAACTGATGTTTTTACTTCTTCTATTCTTGCAATAGTAGATCCTTCAAGGTGCGTTAATACAATAACTGAGGATACTTGAATTTGGTTTGATTCCAATTCATTGTGTTCTCCTCTCCGTTGCCAGTTTTTTACATCAACTACCGAAATTTGAACAGGTGGCAAATATCGGTTTTCTAATCCAACGCCTAAAAAGCCCATTAAAGAGCAAGCGTCAGATGTTCCGTTCGCTTCAATTAGTGTAATTCCGTTTTCTCGCAAAGGGATGCGGTTAACATAATCTCTTAATTCGGCTATACCACTGCAACAAATACAACTGCCATTTAGGGCCTGAATATGTTTTGGATCTATTTTTTCGGCTAATTGTTGAGCGTCTAAATGAGCATTTTCATAGTCGTTTAAAATAACATAAGGATTCCACTTTTCTGAAATAAAACTGTTCGTTAAGTGCCTTAACAATGTTGTTTTACCGGCTCCCAAAAATCCAACGATTGCTATTATTGGTTCCATTTTTTTTATTTTAAATAACAACCAAGTTTAGCTTGATTGTTATTTAAGTGTAGTTTCAAAACGAGGTTATATGCTGTAAGGAAATGAAGAGTGGTGTAAATCAATTTTTACTATACCATTAAACAGTTTGTAACCAAAAGTATATTCTACTTTAGCCTCGTTATCATTTAAATCGGTAAAAAAGTAATTACCCATTGCAATTGCTCTATCTCCATCTATAATAATACCTGCATTTTCAAATCGAACTTTAGTCCATGGATTAATCGCAAAACCTTTATCTTCTGCACATTTTCTATCCTCACCTGCAATAAAGTATGAAATAGCCTCTGCTTTTGAAGGTCTAAATTGCTCAACCGCACATTTCGTAGGTTTAAACAAAACAGGACCTTTTTCAAAACCATACAATAAGTCTAGAAACTCACTTGCATACGATTCGCATTCAAGTCTTTTATTTCTTAGGGCTCCAATTTTCACTACACCTGATCCCCACTTTTTTTGAGCTGCCTTTACTTGTTCTTTTGTAATCATAATAGTTTTTGTTATTCACTTAGTTTTAAAAACTCATTTCTAATATTCTTATCTAAAAAATCGCCATCATATTCAATTGTAACAGTTGAGCTTGTTGTATCTTTTATTCCTCTTGTGGATACACATAAATGCTCGGCATCAACTACTACGATAACACTTTTAGTTTTGAGAGATTTCTGTAACTCATTTAGAATTTGAATGGTTAACCTTTCTTGTACTTGAGGTCTTCTTCCGTAGTACTGAACAATCCTATTCATTTTTGATAAACCGATTACTTTTCCTGATGAAATGTAACCAATATGAACTTTACCGCGCATCGGTAAAAAGTGGTGTTCACAGGCAGAATCAAATGAAATGTTTTTTTCAACCAACATTTTACTGTACTGATATTTGTTATCAAAAGTTGATATAGAGGGCTTATTTTCAGGATTTAAACCACTAAAAAGTTCTTTAACATACATTTTGGCAACACGAAATGGAGTTCCTTTTAAACTATCGTCTTTTAAATTAAGTCCAAGTGTTTCCATTATTATCTTAAAATGCTCCTGAATAATCGCTATTTTTTCATCGTCTGACTTATCAAAAGCATCCGAAACCATTGGAGTTTCTTTGCTTGTCATTACATGGTTGTCACCAATAATATCTCTTAAATCGCTCATTTTCTAGTAGTCTTGTTTGTGCGGGGGTATTGCTCTTTGAACGGGCCAGCTATCTTCTATTCCACTTTCCCAGTTAACGTTAACAATTTCATTATCGGAACTTAAACAATTGTTTAATTCCATTACTATTTTTTCCTTGTTTAAATCTTGACCAATAAATACTAATTCATTTTTTCGGTCGCCAAATTGTTTATCCCAATCTTTTTCAATTACTTCTTGATTGGACATAAAATCTGCATAATTCGATCTTTCTTTCATCGGGATGCTACTCCACCATACACCTGCGCTATCCGCTTTTAAAGAGCCTCCAGCTTGACCCCAAGTCATTGCTTGATTAGGTCTTGAATCAAGCCAAAAAAGACCTTTACTTCTAATAACATTGTGCGGGAAATCATTTTGAATATAGTTCCAAAATCGCTCCGAGTTGAATGGTTTCTTACTTCTAAAAGCAAAAGAACCAATTCCATATTCTTCTGTTTCTGGTGTATGCTCAGGTTTATTTAATTCTTCAATCCAACCTGCTCTTTGCTCTGCTTCATCATAATCAAATAATCCCGTGTTTATAACCGCTTTTAAAGGTACTTTACTGTGCGAAGTTTTAATTATTTTAGCTCTAGAATTTAATTTTGTTATCATCGCCTCTAATAAATCCAAGGTGTTTTTATCCACTAAATCGGATTTATTAATAATTACTACATCCGCAAACTCAATTTGATCGGTAAGTAAATTAACAATGGAGCGATCATCTTCTTCAATATCTGTAAGTTCACGGTCAACAAGTAATTCAGGTGATCCAAAATCATTAAAAAAATTGAAGGCATCAACCACTGTTGCCATAGTATCAATAAAGCTAAATTTGCTTAAATCAATACCGTTTTCTTCATCTTGGAAAGTAAAGGTTTGCGCTATTGGAATTGGTTCCGAAATACCTGTGCTCTCTATTATTAAATAGTCAAACCTTTTTTCTTGCGCTAAGCGTTCAACTTCAACCATTAAATCTTCTCTAAGTGTACAGCAAATACACCCATTACTCATTTCAACTAATTTCTCCTCAGTACGTGAAAGGGCCCCTTGGTTTTCAATTAATTGTGCATCTATGTTAATTTCACTCATGTCATTAACAATTACAGCTACTTTTAAGCCCTCTTTATTGTTAAGGATGTGATTAAGTAGAGATGTTTTACCAGCTCCGAGAAATCCACTAAGAACTGTGACAGGTAATTTCTTTCGTTCCATATTTTTAACTTCTAATCTTAATTAACAACACTTTTCTTTACATTGACAAAATTTAAGGTTGTAGATGTGCAGCACAATCAAACTTATAGCAGGGATATAAATTGCTTTATCAGATAAATCGATTAGGCTTAAATATTCATTAAATATTACGAAAGAAATGGCTATCCATGTTAACCACATGAGTATTTTAATAGTTTTATTTGTTGATTTTTTTGTGGAAGCTAAAACGGCAAAAAAAGAGATAGTTAAAAAGAGAATATCAATTATTTTCCACCAAACAGGTGTTTCCTCACAACATGTTGTTGAACAAGTTTTTGCGATGAATAAAAAAGGTGTAGCCAAGCAATGCAATAAACATAAACTGCTTGCAAGCATACCTAGATAATCAGATTTATTTATTAAGATTTGATTTCTGCCTTCTAAACGCAACATGGTTGCAAATGTAAGCAAAAATCATTTATTACAATACTGTTGCGCTGAATGATTTTTGTAAATTTCTTATGGACAATAAGGTAAACCTCATTGGTAAACTTACACTAAATCAATAGGCTTTTAGATTTCTTTTGATCAAGTTATTTTTTTAGGAGATAAAAAAGAATTTGCTGGATTTCGTATTTATTCTTTTGTCGTTATCGTTCTGAAAAACTTTTGGGTTGGATATTTTAATTCGTTTTGTAATTAATAATTCTGTTTAAAACCAAAAGACTACTAACGTTTACAAATGCTTAAATTTGTATTTTTTACATGAAAAATGATAAACACGTTAAACGAATTAAAATCAGGGAAATTAATTGGTTCCAAAAGGTTAAAATTGGCTTGTGGATTAACGGAGTTTCCTTCCGAAATTATTTCGTTGGCTAGCACATTGGAAATTTTGGATTTATCAGGAAACAAAATTAGTGCATTACCAGATAGTTTTGCTGAATTAAAGCAACTAAAAATCATTTTTTTCGCCAATAATAAGTTTAGTGTTTTCCCTAAAATATTGGCGAAGTGTCCATCATTAACGATGATTGGTTTTAAGTCAAATCAAATTCATAATGTTCCCGAAAATGCATTTCCGCCTTTGTTGCAGTGGCTAATATTAACGGATAATAGACTTAAGAGTTTGCCAAAAAGTATAGGTGAAAGTTATTTGCTTCAAAAGTGTGCATTAGCGGGTAATTTGATTGAAAAGTTGCCTATTGAGATGGCGAATTGTGTTAATTTGGAATTGCTTCGAATTTCTGCCAACCAACTTCATGAAACACCAAAATGGTTGTTTGAATTACCTAAATTATCTTGGGTGGCTTTCGCTGGAAATCCAGGAGCGGATAAGCTTAAATTAAAAACTGATTTGGAGTTGTTTTCTTGGGATGATTTTGAACTTAAAGAATTGTTAGGAGAAGGTGCTTCAGGTTTAATTTCAAAAGCGAATTGGATTACTCAAAAGAAGGAAGTAGCCATTAAGGTTTTTAAAGGAGCTGTAACTAGCGACGGATTACCAGAGGACGAGGTGTCGGTTTCTATCCATGCCGGTATGCATGAAAATTTAGTGGATGTTTTGGCTAAAATTAAAAATCATCCTGACGGTAAAAGTGGTTTAATTATGGGATTAATCCCGTCGAATTTTATCAATTTAGGAAATCCACCCAATTTTGAAACCTGCACAAGAGATGTATTTGATGAAGCAGCTACATTTACAGAAGAGCAATTAATAAAATTGGTAAAGAGTATCGCTTCAGTTAGTGCTCAATTGCACCGTAAAGGAATTAATCATGGTGATTTGTATGCGCACAATATACTTATAAACGAATTTGCTGATTGTTTACTTGGTGATTTTGGAGCGGCTACTTACTATAATACCAGTTCAGTTTTAGCCCACAATATTGAACGGGTAGAAGTGAGGGCTTTTGGATGTTTAGTAGAAGATTTATTGAGCCTTGTTGAGGAAAGTAGTAGACGTAATGTGCCATTTGAAAAGTGGCTAAAACTAATTGATAAGTGCCGTGTTCCGACTGTTGAAACCAGATTAAGTTTTGCGGAAATTGTTTTCGAATTGGCAGGGTTTTAAGTGTTTTCCTTTTAGGCATATTTAGTTATGCGATAACAACAAAGAATTTCTTTAGTGTTGTTAATGCTTATTTTTTAGATAATTACGTTAGGTTTTATGTGCCGAAATTTTCTTTCTGAGATTCATTCTTATATTTTTTTTGTGAATGTTGTACGGAAATGATCTATATTTTTAAGCGGGACCGTGTAATTTTATTACCGTATTAAGTGAACATATCCGTTTTTAGATTTTTCTTCTCCTTGGATGTTTGAGTACTTCATTATCCAATAGTAAACGCCATCAGAACAAGGTTCTCCGCTATCTTGGTACAAACCATTCCAATGTGGCAATAGGTTTTGAGATAAATACATTGTTCTTCCCCATCGGTTGTAAACGATAAAACTAATTACATCGATATAAGTTAGGAGTTTAAGAGGATCTTCAATGGGTTTGAAGTTTTCATTTGTACCATCACCATCCGGTGTGAAAATGTTTGGAAGTGTTATTGTGATTTCTTCACATAATCTATCAATCATCACAGTATCGCTTGTAAAACAACCAAATTCATTGGTTTTAGTAGCAATAAATTCACCGTTTTCAATAACTGTTATATTTTCACCGCTTGCACCTGTATTCCAATTAATGTCCATTCCTTCATCATCTGCTACGGATAGTGTAGTTGTTTCTCCAATTAAGTCACAAATTGCGGAATCAGTTTGAATGATTGTAACGGTTGGATTTGAATTTTTAGTAATGTCAATCGTATCTCTTCCATAACACCCGTCTGCATTAATCGCAAGAACATCTATACTGTTGGTTTGTGTAGCTATAAAAGTAGCTGAAGTATCTGTTTTTCCAATCGCTAAATCTGCTGCTAAAGAAATATCTCCACATGCAGCTCCATCCACCCATCCGCCATCTCCCCACCCTGGGTTGGCGGCTACCTGCGTTAAGGTGCCGCTACTTAAATCCACGTTATACATGGTGTAAGTTTTAGTCATCATATACACCGCTCCATCAGTACCGCGAAACATCGCATGATGCGTTCCATCTCCATCTCCCCCAATCAAGGTTACTGCACCTGTGCTTGGGTTTATGGAAACTAATCCATCGTTGGTTGTACCAAAGCTCATTCCGTACAATAATCCATCATCAGGATTATAAATAGCGTCTCTAAGGTGAACTGGTGACGACAATATAATTTGTTCTGCTTGCTGCGATTTTATATTAATTTTGTGAAAACCTGTTGTGTTATCCCCATTTTGAAATACATACAAGTTGTCGTTATCATCAAAAGCACCAGCAGGAAAATGGGGATTCATGTTAGAAGCAATTAATCCACCCGAAACATACCCAACAAACGTTTCCTCCCCCGATTGATCAAATACCCAAAGCTGATTACGGTTGTTTGCTGTCCAACGCATTGCGTATATGAAGTTATCGTTAGGATTCATCGCCATTCCATCATGGTGCGCATTCCAATTATTTCTTATGGTTGTTCGGCATAATTCCAATCGAACAGGTCGGTTGGATTATTTGCTGAGAATATCATTCGACCAGAGCTACAATCAAATTTTGCTGCAGGAGTAGCCACCCCCGAAATACTAAAGTTGTAAGTTCCCTCATCGGGATCATTAGTAGTGAATTGAATATTTGCCCTTCCGGATCCGCCTGTTGTTCTACCATGCGTTCCTGCAGCAATTGGAGCGTATTCAACTTTAAAGCTTATGCTATCACCCGTTGGAAGGGTAAGTATATTAGGATTAGTTATATTAAAATGAGCTGCGTAAGCGGCAGTAATGGTAAAGTTGCTTACTGTTAAATCGGCAGTGCCGTCGTTAAAAATCCAAAATGTGTGTATTTCCGATCCTGCGTTGGCTTGATGAACTCCAAAAGCTTGTCCGGTAGAATCGGGCCATGTAATCGCACCATCAATAATTTCGTGTCCACCTCCTTCTAGTCGAATTTCGGATTGTGCAAACCCAATAATTGGCAGCAACAATAGGAGGGTAATTTTTATGAATTTAATCAAATTTTTAAATTTAATATTTGGTCCATTTGTAATTTAAATTCGAGTATGATTTAAATTCGAAACATGCACTAACAAAAAACGATTATTCACATTTAAGCTAGTATACAATTCCATTATAAATAGTTGCATTGTAGTGTTTAATAGTTGTCACATTAAAATTTTTAGAGGGTTTAAAAATTATTTTCTTGAATAAACAGTATTTTCAAGAAGTGTTTTTTCACTTAAACACTTTATGTTAAGCTGTTTAATGTTTTCTTTTTTTCTGTTTGAAATCAGGATAAAGCAGAATTTTTTTATCTTTTCAAATGTTTTGTAATGAAACATGCACGTTAATTTTTTCGTACGCTAATAGACGTATTCAGTTTCTTTTATCAAAAAAACGTTTAATAATGATTAAAATATTTTCAAATATATTTAAGGTTCGTTTTTCTTTTGTTTCGGCAAGAGTTTTATTTATATTTTTTCTTTTTTTTTCATTTGCAAATCAGGATTTGCATGCGCAGTGTACGGCAGCTGCATATCAAACTTATAGTGCTTCAAGTGGGTGTCATACAGGTTATTATAATAATGGCTGTGTAGTATCTTATAACGGAAGAGAATACACTGCTAAAAATGGTCCACACTATAGTATTCCGCCAACTGATTCATATCGTTGGACTGACAATGGGGCATGTGTTTCGTGCTCAGTTGGTTCAGCCTCAAGCACACCTACTGTATTACAGAATACTGCCTTGACAAACATTACCCACGCAACTCAGGACGTTACAGGGGTAACATCATCAACTGGATTACCTTCAGGAGTAACTGCTGCTTATTCATCGAATGTTTTAACTATCAGTGGAACACCTACAGCAACCGGTACTTTTAACTATACAATTGATGTTGCTGGCTGTGATGATGATGCTACGGGAACTATTACAGTTGTTGATTGTACCGTTGGTTCAGCCTCAAGTACTCCAACAACTTTAAACAATGTTGCAATGACAAACATCACCCATGCAACAGGAGGAGTTACGGGTGTAACATCATCAACGGGATTACCTTCAGGAGTAACTGCTGCTTATTCATCGAATGTTTTAACTATCAGTGGAACACCTACAGTAAACGGTACTTTTAATTATACTATTGATTTGGCTGGCTGTGGTACCGATGCTACGGGAACTATTGTAGTTACAACTGCTCCCGGTGGGGTTACCGATCACCTTCGATTGTGGTTGAAAGCAGATGCTGGAACAAATACTACAACAGAAGATGCAGATGTCACAGAATGGGCAGATCAGTCAACTTTAGGGTTTGATGCAGATGACTCATATTCAGGTCATAATGGACCTGATTATAAAGCTAATGGTATAAATTTTAACCCAGCATTAGATTTTTCCGGTTCAAATGAAGGACTGAGATTAACCGGCGCTTTTATAGAAGTTGCTCGAGATGCATATTTTTTCTATTTAGTTTCCCAAAGAGATGACGCCGATGATATTAATAGAACTGTATTCCGTGTAAAAGGTAATAGTAGTCCGAATAAATATCTTTGGTTTCGTCACAGAGGTACAGAATCTAGTGGAGCCCATTTCTGCTATGGTAAAGCTGTAAATGGTGAAGGAATAATCAAAGGGACTGTTGATAACGCTACCATCCAACCCTATTTATGGAGTTTTGGAGCTCATGCTTCGAGCAGCTCTACTCCCAACGGGACTCGTAGATATATTCAACAAAATAACACGACTATAGTAGATAATAATGCCTCTTCAAATGTTAGAGCTAATAATGCAAGTAATCTGATGATGTTAGGGTCAAATGAGAACGGTGCTGAAGATTACGACGGTTTAATAGCCGAAATAATTTGCTTGGACGATATTCCAACAGATGAAGAGGATGTGAAAATTAAATCTTATTTAGCGCTTAAATATGGTATTAGCTTAGGAGCAACCACAGATTTAAAAAATTCTGCAGGAACTGTGATATGGGATAAAGATTATGGAGATGGGACTTACACCAACGACATATCAGGAATTGGTAGAGATGATGCGTCTGGGTTCAACCAAAAGCAATCCAAGTCAATTAATTCAGATGATATCATGACGATTTCCACTCAAGCTATTGCGGCAACGAACGCTGCCAACACCACTCAGCTAAGCAACAACGTTTCTTTTGAAATGTGGGCAAACAATAACGGTTCTGTTGCCGTTCAACAAACCGAAAAACCAGCTTCTTTTTCTCATCGATTAACCAGAGAATGGTTGGTTCAGGAAACGGGTACAGTAGGAGGCGTTACAATTGAATTTGACTTAACCGGATTAACCTTTGCAAATACCGACGCCACTAAATTTGGTTTGGTCATCGATGACGATGGTGACTTTTCAGGAGGTACTCAAACTACCGAGAAAGCGACTTCTTTCACATCGAATAAACTAACCTTCAACTCCGTTGATTTAACCAATGGAAAATACATAACCGTTATGAACGGAGCAACTGTTTTACCCGTTGATTTACGTTACTTCGAAGGAAAACGTATTGGAAGTAATGTGCTGTTGGAATGGGAAACCATGGCAGAGATTAACAACGATTACTTTATTGTAGAGAAATCCACAGATGGTGAAAATTGGGAGGAATTGTTAACGGTAGCCGGGCAAGGAAATACTTCTGAATCAACTTATTATTCTCAAATTGATGTTGAAGGGTGTAGCGGTACTTGTTATTACCGATTAACCCAGGTTGATTTTGATAGGAACAGCGAAGAGTTTAAAGTGGTTGCTGTAAGTATGGATAATGTGAACAGTAGACTGGAAATTTCGGTGAGTCCAAATCCAATTAATCAAATTGCAAACATTGCCTTTACAGCACCGGAAAGTGGCCTATTTAGTTTAACAATAACTTCCCAAACTGGGCAGTTGATTTACAGCTCTAAAACAATAGGCGATAAAGGAAACAACCAATTTTCTTTTAATACGGCTATGTTATCGCCCGGCTCGTACTACTTCATTTTAGAAGATGAAAATGGTAACCGCACACAGCAGTTGGTGGTTAAGTAATACTTTTAAAAAGCCTGTAGATTTTAATAATCTACAGGCTTTTTTTTAGATAAACGGTTTTAATCCTTCTTTATTTAAAGAGCCTCTGCTAATTAATTTTCAAAACAACATTCGAAAAAATATTAACCCAAACGTTGGAGGGGAATTAGTTTAAAGGATTTTATTTAATTAAATAACACCTACGTCTTTTAGCGTACTTAAAATAATATTCTTTAATTTTGTAATTCAATTTGTAATGAAACAAACAGGTTGATTTTAACGTAAGCTAAAAGACGTATGCATTATTCAATTCAAAATAAAGTACTTAAAGATGTTTAAAATACTCTCAAATATATCTGATGTTCGTTTTTCTTTTGTTTCGGTAAGATTACTCATGCTTTCTAGTTTTTTATTGTTTTCTGTGTTTGTTAAATCGCAATCAGTAACAGCAACCAACGTACAACACTTCTCAAACATACAAGTAACTAGTTGTGGGTCAGGAATTTGGAGGGTTAAAACGTACCAGAACTATCAATGGCAAGTTGGTAGAATAAATATTAAATACGGTGGTTCAACTCTTCACAGCTTAGGTTATACAGCAGGATCCAATATCGGTTATCGAGACTGTTGTAGTAGACCATTACAGAGAAGCGGAGCATTAAACACTTGGTGGTATGCTAAAGTAAATACTAATACAAAGAGAGTAGATTTTTATACTTCTAATTTCACCTGTTCTTCATGTACAAATGGAACAGCTAATGCTGGATCTGCTCCAGCTGGAATTTGTTCAGGTGAAACTTCAGCAGCTATGGGAGGTTCAATTGGAGGAGGTGCTACAGCGGGAACATGGTCTGGCGGATCAGGTACTTGGTCAAACGCAACTAATTCAAGTACAGCAACTTACACTGCTGGCGCAAGTGAATCTGGAAACGTAACATTAACTTTAACAGCAACGGGTGGGTGTTCAACTGTTACTGCCACTAAAACAATTACAGTAACATCTCCGCCTTCTGCGGGAACACTAAGTGGAACACAAGGAATTTGTGAAAGTGGCTCAACAACTTTTAGCTCTACAGTTTCTGGAGGTACTTGGAGTTCTGGAAATACAGGTATAGCAACAATTAATTCATCATCAGGTGCAATTAGTGGGGTTTCCGCAGGAACTGCTACAATAACATATACCAAAACAGTAGGAAGTTGTTCTAATACTGCAACCAGAACGGTAACGGTAACAGCTGCACCTTCTGCGGGAACATTAAGTGGTACTCAAGGAATTTGTGTAAGCGGTTCCACTACTTTTAGTTCAACAGTTTCTGGAGGAACATGGAGTTCGGGCAATACAGGCATAGCAACCATTAATTCCTCTTCCGGAGCAATTAGTGGTGTTTCGGCAGGAACTGCTACAATAACTTATACTAAAGTGGGTTCAGGAGGGTGTTCAAATGCTACCGCAACCAGAACGGTAACGGTAACCGTTGCGCCTTCTGCAGGTACATTAAGCGGAACACAAGAAATATGTGTAAGCGGCTCCACCACTTTTAGTTCAACAGTTTCTGGAGGAACATGGAGTTCGGGCAATACAGGCATAGCAACCATTAATTCCTCCTCCGGAGCAATAAGTGGTGTTTCGGCAGGAACTGCTACAATAACGTATACCAAAGCAGGTTCAGGAGGTTGTTCAGATGCTACCGCAACCAGAACGGTAACGGTTGCTACACCTACAGTTGATGCTTCATCCAATGGCTCAAGAGCAGGTGCAGGTACAGTGAGTATTCAAGCAACTGCATCTGCAGGTTCTATTGATTGGTATGCAGCGTCTTCGGGAGGTTCTTCGCTTGGAAACAGTTCCTCCGGCGTTAACTGGACTACCCCAAGTATATCAACCACAACAATTTATTACGCTGAAGCCAATGATGGAGGATGTACATCTTCTTCCAGAACTCCAGTTACTGCAGTAATTATATACCCACCGGGTGGGGTAAGTTCTAACCTGCACTTATGGCTTAAAGCCGATGCTCAAACATTTAGCGATGCCGGATCAACACTTGCCACAGACGGACAAGAAGTACAAGAGTGGCATGGTCAATCGGCAAACGGTTTCGATGCCGATGACAGTGGAGGTAATGGACCTGATTGGGATGCCGACGGTATTAACTTCAACCCTACTCTAGATTTTACAGGAGGTGCTTCTGGTGAACCATTGGATATACCCAATGGTATAATGGAAGGCGGAACAAAAACAGATATGTATGTATACACTGTTGTAACCACAGATATAACTCAACAACAAGCACTTTTTTGGCAAGATTTGAACACAAGCAACACTTCTGAGGTGTTTAGTTTTCTCCCGCATTTTCAAGGAGGTTGGTCATATTGGGATAATGGATACGATAATGGAGGAAAGAGAGCAGGACCCGAACAATCTGGAATTACGTTGGGACAACCTCATTTATTTTCACTAAGCAGCACCACCAACTCCATGGAAATAAAAAGAGATAACAACTCCGTTGCTACATCTACTGATAACGGTTCTTCAACAGAAGACAACACACAGCCTTTTTACATAGGATATAGATGGAATAATTCTGGAAATTATTTTGATGGAAAGTTGTCGGAATTAATTATTTACGATGGTGTTCCAACTTCTACAGAAGAAGACCAAATTGAATCCTATCTTGCCGTTAAATATGGAATCACACTGGCATCAACAAACTATTTAAGTTCAGATGCTACGGTTATTTGGGACAACTCTACTTATTCCTCCTACCACTACGACATTGCAGGTATTGGACGTAGTGATGCTCAAGGATTACATCAAAAACAATCTAAATCAATTAACAGTGACGCCATTGTTACCATGAGTACAGAGGCCATAGCTACTACTAACGCTGGGATTTCAACGACTTTAACCGACGGGACCTACCTCCTTTGGGGGAATGACAATGCTTCTTTATCTGACATCACTAATGATGAGCTTCCAACTGGTTATTTTGCAAGAATAAATAGAGAATGGGTAGTAGAAATGACTGGAACTGTTTCCAATGTGCATGTTGAGATAGATATTTCTGATTTTGGTTTTTTAATTGGTGATGAGGCGTCCGATTATTATTTATTAAAGGACGGTGATGGTAATTTTGCGTCGGGTGCAACAGGAATAGCGGGATCTACTTTAGCTGACAATAAAGTAACCTTTAACGATGTTAATTTCTCCGATGGTGACCACTTTACATTAGCAACAAAACAGCCTAGTCCAGGTGGAAATTACGAAAAGACTCTACTTTGGTTAAGAGCGGATGCGGGAACAAATACTACAACGGATGGCGAAAGGGTGACATCATGGAAAAGTCAAGCAATAGGTGGAACAGCTACTCCTTTTACAGCTGTTGAGAATGGTGCAACAGGTCCTACCTATGTAGAGGATGGAATTAACGGCTACCCAGCATTGGATTTTTCATCATCGCAATTATATATACCAAGTGGTATTGCAAAAAATAAAAACACCCTTAGCGCAGAGGATAAACATCATAATTTCACCTATATTGTTGCGCAAACACATACTATTAGTGGCGATAACACCTTCATGCGTCAAGCGGGTCACAATGGCAATTACCATCATATATTCCGCCATAATAGTAATTCAAGCCAATCCGCTGACTTTTACCATGGTTATTACGCAACTACTCATGGTCGAATTGTCACAAATGGAGGCGTTGTTCTTAACCAAACGCATCTATGGAGCTTAGGAGCCACTACTGGTGCAGCAAGCACCACGCCTCATGATAAAAAAAGATACATTTATCGAGATGGTCAAATGGAAGCAGAAAACAACAATAGTAGTTCTGCTTACCTTAGTGGTTCAAATCATTACTGGATTGGATGCTATGGTTCAGCCCGTTATTACGACGGTTTAATTGCTGAAATTATTGTTTTGGATGAAGCGCCAACAGATGCTGAGGATCAAAAAATACTTTCTTATTTAAACAATAAGTATGGGTTATCAACAGCTAGTACAGATAATTTCATCAATTCAGATGGAACCAGTACTTGGACATACAATTCCAACTACAATACTATGATAGCGGGAATTCGGCGGGATGATATTACAGCGGCAAACAGGAAGCAATCTAAAGCGAATAATACAAATGCAAAAATGACCATTTCTACCCAAGCAATTGCAGCCACAAACGCGGCAAATACAACGCAAATAGCAACGGATAAATCGGCTTTAGTTTGGGCACAAAAAAATGGTGTCACAAGAGCGGTATCAACAGATGCAAGCGGCTTAACAGGGACTTTTACCCAACGGTTAAGTTCCGAGTGGTTGGTGAAAGAAACTGGAACTGTTGGTAATGTTTTAGTGGAAGTGGACTTGGGTGGATTAACGTTTGATAATGAAAGTGCCGATAAGTTTGGGCTTGTAGTTGATGACGATGGAGATTTTACGGGAGGAGATCAAACGTTATTCATAGCGGACAACTTTTCAGTCGATAAAAAGTTAACTTTTAATTCGGTAAGCCTTACAGGAAGTAAATATGTAGCGATAATGAATGGTACTGTTGCTGCACTTCCGGTAGAATTGCTTTACTTCGAAGGAAAACGTATTGGAAGTAATGTGCTGTTGGAATGGGAAACCATGGCAGAGATTAACAACGATTACTTTATTGTTGAGAAGTCCACAGATGGCACAAATTGGGATGAATTACTAACGGTAAACGGGCAAGGAAATACTTCCGAGCAAACTTACTATTCACAAATAGATATTGATGGGTGTAATGGAACTTGCTACTACCGATTAACGCAGGTTGATTTTGATGGGAATAGCGAAAAGTTTAAAGTGGTTGCTGTAAGTGTGAATGAGGCTTACAACAAACTGGAAATTTCTGTGAGTCCAAATCCAATCAATCAAACAGCGAACATAGCATTTACGGCACCTGAAAGTGGAATGTTTAGCTTAACGGTAACTACACAAACAGGACAGGTAATGTACACCGCCAATACAATGGGTGATAAAGGGAATAATCACATTTCTTACAATGCAGCTATGCTGTCCAGTGGTTCTTATTACTTCATTTTAGAAGATGAAAACGGCAACCGAACCCAGCAATTGGTGATTAAATAGCGCGTAAACTAAAGTGGACAAAGCTAAAAAAGAATTTTGTTTATTAGTTTTCAAAAAATAAACAAAGGGGTTAAATTAATTTAACCTCCATGTTTTGTCTGAATTTTAATTTTAAGTGTTCTCAAATTTAGAGGATTGTAAGTTCTGTTTTATGTTCAATCAAATTATAGTGACAAGAAATTAGTGATTTGAAATTTGACAACCTAATACTCTTTTTTAACGTAAGAGTACTGTATGTCTTTTACATTTTTTAAAAACTTATCAGTTTTAGTATTTTGTTTTGTTATTGTTACCAGCAAAGCACAATATAGTAAAGCGCATTACCTTCCTCCAACCTACAATCAAAACTCAGGTATTCAATTTTCTACCATAACTGTTACTACATTAGTAGAGGCACCTTTTGACGTATCAATTACAAATGCATCTGGAACTTACTCTAATACTTTATCCGGCTTATCCAAATCAAATCCTATTACAGTTACTTTGCCTAAAGGAGATAATGATGGTATTTTTAAGGGAAATGAAGGGAAAACGAATATTGTACTTGATTCGGAGGGTTTTATTATTACCGCTGATGATTATTTTTTTACAAGCCAAATACATTCAGTATCGAGTCAAGGAGCGGTGATTGCGCCCAAAGGAATTGCAGGTTTAGGTACAGAGTTTTTTAGCGGGCACGTGTACGCTAAAGCAGGAAATAATGGAGTGCGATCTCATTTTATTTCGGTAATTGCCTCTGAGGATAATACCACGGTTACATTTGAAAATCCAAATGTAAACTGGGAGGGACAAACCAGCACGTTTA
>Ga0209603_1002346_pt1 | contig 17710 bp, 9 predicted proteins | sample COGITO_mtgs_1206_FD_184812 | JGI IMG/M metagenome (GOLD analysis project Ga0209603, IMG submission 184812) | Pelagic marine microbial communities from North Sea - COGITO_mtgs_120607 (SPAdes) (version 2) | ecosystem: Environmental > Aquatic > Marine > Epipelagic ... | reverse complement strand
CCGGTGAGGCAGGAACGAACATCGGAAGGGGTAACAGGACAGCGATCTATTTCAAGGACGAGAGCGCGTTCTACGAGCAACCAGAGCTTATCGATGCGGCACTCTCTCAGACCTCGAATTGCAAGATCGACATCAGCACACCAAACGGTGCTGGCAACCCGTTTTACAAGAAGCGGCATGGGGGCAAGATCCCAGTGTTTACTTTTCATTGGCAAGACGATCCACGGAAGGATGATGCGTGGTACGCAAAGCAGTGTGATGAGCTTGACGCAGTGACGGTAGCGCAAGAGATCGACATCGATTACACGGCCTCGATTGAGGGTGTCTGCATCCCAGCCAGATGGATCAGGGCGGCAGTCAATCTCGTCGACAAGCTGGAGACCATGCCAAGCGGTGAGACCCGTATCGGTTTCGACGTAGCGGATGAGGAAGGCAAGGATGACAACGCGGTCTGTGTTGTGACTGGCACGGTGGTCGAGGCCATCGAATCATGGAACGGCAAGGACACGCATCAGTCCACGGGGATAGCCACGCAGTTTGCTCGAGATCATCGGGCAATGTACGTCAATTTCGACTCGATCGGGGTCGGTGCAGGCGTGAGGGCATCGGGCAAGCTATCGGGTGTTTCATTCATCCCAGTTGCAGTGTCAGAGAGTCCCACCCCGGGATCGGTTGTAGGGATGCCTGAGAGGCTCAACAAAGACTTTTATCTGAACCTTCGGGCTCAGTTGTGGTGGGAGATGCGCATACGTTTTGAGCGTGCCTACCAGCACGTCAACGGGATCAAGAAGTGGTCCCTAGACGACATGATCAGTATCCCCAATCGGGCGGAGTTGATCTCAGAATTATCACAGCCGCTAGTCGAGTACACGGACAGCGGAAAGATCAAGATCGAATCTAAGAAGGCAATGAAACGTCGTGGGATACCTTCGCCGAACGAGGCTGAGGCTCTGCTACTCGCATTCACGCCAAGACGGCAAAAGGTAGCGGCAAGACCAACGAAGGTCGCGTCTTCAGCAGGGTGGACATAACGTATGGTTTTACAGGTAAGCACACCAGATCAGGTTACTGAGCAGAGAAACGCTGAAGAAGAGATGCGCGTCGAATCAATGAAGGCGTCATATCAGGGCAACCCAGTCACGGATTCGCTTGCGGCGCATGTCAGATCGATGTGGGAGGTCTCCAAGTTCAATCGGATGGACCTAAACAATCGACTTCAGGACTGCCAGAGACGGCGTGCTGGGGAGTATGACGAGGGTAAATTACAGGCGATCAAGACGCAGGGTGGATCTGAGATCTACATGCAGATCACCAGTGCTAAATGTCGTGCCGCTAAGGCGTGGCTGTCGGACCTATTTCAGCCCTCTGGCGATAGGCCGTGGCGGATAGAGCCAACACCGTTACCCGATCTACCACCACAGCTGATGCAAAACCTAGTGGCTGAGGCGGTTCAGGGTGCAATGGAGTTGGGCGTCCCACCTGAGATGGTGGATCAGATGATCATGAAGCATAAAGATCGTCTGATGGATGAGCTCAAGGAAGAAGCCGAAGAGCGTTCCGAAAAGATGTCAGAGAAGATTGAAGATCTGATGATCGAGTCGGGATGGCGTGAGGCTTTTGATGAGTTCCTTGATGACCTAGTGACGTATCCGTTCGCAGTCATGAAGGGTATCGAGTTTAGGCGTTGCAAGAAGCTTCAGTGGGCCGATCAGGATGGTGCATTCCAGCCAATCATGGGTGAAGAGATTATCCCGATGATTCGCAGGGTTAGCCCCCACCGGATGTACCCATCGCCAGCTACCGGCGCAAGAATTGATGATCACTGGGTGATAGAGCATCACAGCTTTACGCGGCAGGATCTGGTCAACATGAGAGGAGCCCCCGGGTATAACAGTGAAGCCATTGCTCACGTACTTAATCATTACGGCCTTGGTGGTCTCAGAGAGTGGATCTGGAACGATGAAGAGAGAGACAACCTTGCGGGTCGATTCTCGAGTGCGGCTGATAATGAGCTGATCGATTCCCTAGAGTTTTCTGGTCGACTATCGGGGCAACAGCTCATCGATTGGGGCATGACTGGGGAGATTGATCCTCTTGAGGAGTACCCCGTGTCAGTCATGGTGGTACACGATTATGTGATCAGGGCGTTACTGAACCCCGATCCCGCTGGTAAGCCTGATTATCACAAGGCTTGCTGGTCGAACGTACCGGGCAATTTTGCCGGTATCGCACTGCCTGAGTCGCTGGCTGACTGTCAGGACACTTGCAATGCGGCGGCGCGTGCGCTGATCAACAACATGGGGATGTCATCAGGACCACAGGTATGGGTGGAGACTGATCGTCTTGCGGCAGGGGAAGATATCTCTGTCATGCACCCGTGGAAGATCTGGCAAACCACAACAGGGGCAGGCGCTGGGTCAGGGAACGGAATTGGCTTCTTCCAGCCTGCGAGTAATGCAAACGAGCTCATACAGATTTATGAGCGATTCTCGCGCTATGCCGATGACATCTCAGGCCTACCGGCATACGCCTATGGCTCAGATACCGCGGCAGGTGCGGGTAAGACTGCAAGCGGACTGTCGATGCTCATGAATGCGGCATCCAAGACCATTAAGCACGTCGTCCGAAACGTCGACATTTTCGTGATTGAGCCGATCGTTGAGAAGTTCTACAACTTCGTGATGCTCACTGGTGATGATGAGTCGATCAAGGGTGACGCGGTAGCACATGCACGGGGTAGTGAGGCGTTGATTCACAAAGAGTCTGCGACCATGCGCCAGCAGGAGCTCTTAGCCATGACAGCCAACCCGATCGACATGCAGATCATTGGTCTGGATGGACGGCGTGAGCAGTTACGAGAAGTATTCAAGAGTGGAGACATTCCAGTTGATCGCATCATTCCGACAAAGGAAGAGATGCAACAGCGTGTTGAAGAAATGGCCAGAGCCCAGCAAGAGCAACAAATGGCTCCCGGCCCCGCTCAATGAAGTTAGAGCACGTAGCGGCTAATGACCGCGAAAAAGTTCAATTACTACGTTCGATTTCGAGACTGAAGCAACACTCCGAGTTTCAGGATCTCGTTGAAGCACTACGGCAATCGCTTCAATTAATCGACGCAAAGAATCGTACGGCGACCGAGCCTACCCTCAACTGGGGGCAAGGGGCGGCGCAGTATGTAAGTGGGCTTCTAGAGACCATCGAAACAGCAGATGCTACCTCTAGAACCATAGAAGGCCGTCTCAGGAAAAACCAATAGGCTTCCTGAGCTTAAACCCGCGAACACCTACCTTGGAGTAGGCTCGCTCTGGAGTAACAGATGTCACGTTTACCACGCAAAGTACGAGAACAAGTAGCCGCTGCAGACGCAGCCTTACAAGGGATAACTGAGCAAAAGGATGCACCACCCGTTGAGGAGGTCGTAGCCGAGTCACCAGCCCCTGAAGAGGTCGCAGAAGTAGTGACAGAAACACAGCCTGAAGAGGCTGCTTCTGAAGAGGTAGATCTAGATGAAGCAAAATGGGAAGAGCGCTACAAGGCACTCCAAGGTAAGTACAACGCAGAGGTTCCGCGTTTACACCAAGAGGTCAAAGATCTCAAGGAATCGGTTCGCGACTCAGGAGAGAGTGAATCGCTTCGAAGAGAAATTGAAGGACTCAAGACCCAGCTGAATCAACCAGTAGCACCGCCACAGTCAGCGCATATCGACAAGATACGTGAGGACTATGGTGATGAGTTAGCAAACGCCTTCGCGGCCTCAAGATCTGAGAATGATCAGTTAAGAGCACAGGTCCAAGACCTGATGAATCTGACTACTCAAATTCAGACCACGAGTACGCTGGGTACGCTATCTAGCATGCTTGCAGACCAAGGCATTGATTTCGACCAAGCGAATAACGATCCGTTGTTCATCGATTGGCTGAGTCAAGTCGACACGTTTGCCGGTGTGCCAAGACAGCAACTGCTAAGTCAGGCATACGAATCTGGAGATCTACCCCGCGCCGCTCAGTTCTTTGTTGCCTATGTAGGTAACCAAGCATCACCAAGGAACGAGCCTAAGCCGAAGGCCAGCATGGAGGAGCACGTAAAAGTGCAATCCCAAGCTGCACCAACGCAGACCGTGCCAGTACAACCTGTTCAGTGGACTCAAGGACAAATCCAAGAGTTCTACCGGAACAAGCAAGCTGGTATGTATTCCGCAGAGGAAGCCGAACGCTTAGAGAATCAATTATTCACTGCCCTAAGGGCATAATTTTCTTTAAGGATTAATATCATGGGATTTCCAGTTCATGCCAGCGCCGCAAACTATTCGGCCTCTGGCACAGGTAACACTAGCAAATTCATTCCAGAGATCTGGTCAGGCAAGCTTGTAGAGAAGTTCTACAAGGCAACTGTATTCGGAGACATCGCGAACACTGATTATGAGGGAGAGATCTCTTCATACGGTGACAAGGTGTACATCCGTACCGTTCCTGATCTGACAGTATCGGACTACACCAAGGGTGGCGGTCTGACTTATCAGAACCCAGAAAGCGCGAACGTAGAGCTGCTTATCGACAAAGGTAAGTACTTTGCATTCAACCTTTTTGACGTTGATAAGATGCAGTCTGATCTCAACCTCATGAACACTTTCGCAGATGATGGTGGAGAGCAGATCAAGATCGCTGTTGACTCTGACATCCTCGGCAACGTGTTCACTTCAGTAGCAGCTCAGAACGCAGGTAGCACTGCAGGTGCTGGTGCCAACATCGACTTGGGAACAAACTTGACTCCTCGTGCGGTTACAAAGACTGATGTTATCGACTTCATCGTTGACGCTGGTCAGATCCTTGACGAGCAGAACATCCCCGAGTCAGGCCGATACATCGTTATTCCACCCGGAATGGCTTCACGTATCAAGAAGTCTGAGTTGAAGGACGCATCACTCGCTGGTGACGGCACTTCAATGCTTCGCAATGGCCGCTTGGGCATGGTTGATCGTTTCACTATCTACTCTTCTAACTCTGTCTCTCAGACAGAAGCTCTTGAGTACGACGTGATCTTCGGTCACCCATCTGCATTGACGTTTGCTGGTCAGATCACAGCCATGGAAGACATGCCAAACCCTGATGACTTCGGTCAGTTGGTTCGGTCTCTGTTCGTCTACGGCTACTCAGTGATCAAGCCTACCGCAATGGGTCACGCAGTCGTTAGCCTCGCTTCTTAATGAGTAAGCCGATTGCATACCGCAATCCTTTGACGGGGCGGGTCTTTAACTGGACGCCCCTCATCGAACGCAACTGCGGTCACCTAGAACCAATTTTTGCTGAGCCAGAGCCTGCACCTGCCCCTGAGAAGAAGGTAGTTGCTAAGCGAAAGCCAGTGATTCGCAAAGCCACTAAAGGAGTAAACGATGTCGACAGTTAAAGTCGTAGATATCATCGATCGCGCAGTCGTCGTATTAAACGATACAACGAATGTACGGTGGACCAAGTCCGAATTGCTCTTATGGTTCAATGACGCTCAACGTGCAGTCGTCAATCGTCGCCCTGACTCTAATTCAGTCAACGAGGATTACGTTACTGCCGGTCAAGCTGCTGCTGCCAACACCAAGCAAACACTGCCATCCACTGGCCTTCGTTTGTTGAAGGTTGTCCGCAACACTGATGGAGCTGCTGTTACACACATTCGCCAAGACATCTTGGACGAGCAAGTGCGTAACTGGCATGACACATCAGTGCCTGTCACCGATGTCCGACACTTTATATTTGATGACCGTGATCCTAAGTCATTCTATCTTTACCCTGCGCCAGCAACGACGCATTCGGTAGAGATCGTTTACTCAGTCGCGCCAGCAGATATCAGTGTATCGGACTTCGATACAGACGTGCAGACCATCGCGTTAGACGATACGTTCGCAAACGCTCTTCTTGACTACATGCTCTACCGTGCCTATTCCAAGGACGCTGAGTATGCCGAGAACGCACAGCGAGCACAGAACCATTTGCAAATATTTGAGTCCGCACTTGGCATGATTACGCAAGCAGACATGGCTGCAAGCGCTAACGGTCAAGGCATGGGTCAATCACCTGAGCGTAGATAATGGCAAACCTCTCTGATCTCACCCCGCTCGTTCGAGAGCGTGTTCATAACTGTCCTGATCCAGTCATTCTGGATGCCCTTCGATGGGCTACTCGTGACTTCTGCACGAAGACACACGTATGGACTTACAACGGCACAGTCAACCTCGTTGGAGGTCAAAGTGCGTTCACGTTTATTCCACCCTCTGGAACCAATGTGGTCGCATGGCGATACCTCGCTATCAACGAAGATGGCAAGCAGTTAATGGTACTGGACCGCCCAGAATGGCGCGAGGTGAGGTCAGATTCTTTACCCCGCTGCGTCTATTTCGAAAACATACTTAGGCCGACGTTTGATGCGTCACCCGAGGAAAATCTGGCGATTCGCTACGAGATAGCGGTCATGCCAGAAAACTCCACCGATATTGTCGATGACCAAATCGTCAATACATGGGGAGACTTTATTTCAGCTGGCGCACGCTACCGGCTCATGACTCAGCCAGATCGATTTTGGGCTGATGCTAATGGCGCTCAGATTGAGCTCATGGAGTACCGCGAAGGCATGATGCACGCTAAACAGCACATCCATAAGGGCATGGGAACCACACCCAAGCGAGTTCTTCAAAATAGATTTATCTAGGAGTCAAAATGCCGTCTATTGATCTTCAACAATTCGGCGGACTTGCTCCCAAGATTGCTGAACGCAAGCTACCTGATGGTGCTGCGCAGACTGCCAACAATGTGAGCCTAGAGTCTGGCGACCTAGAGAGCCTAAAAACTCACACCACACTGGCATCGCAGCCTGATCTGCGCACCAACACCCGCACTATTTTCAAGTATGGCGCGGAATGGTTCAGCTTTACGGGGCAGAACGTCTCACTTATCGACTCACCTATCCCGCAAGACCAGTATGACCGCGTCTATTACACTGGCGATGGCATACCAAAGGTCACTTCCAACCTAATTGCGACTGGCGTAGGTGCAGATCCGCAGGCCTCTTACGACTTAGGCGTGCCCGTACCGGCAGCAGCGCCTTCAAACTTCGTTATTAATGGCACAGACAGCGATCCAGAGAACACTTCGGACGATGACAGCCGGTTTTACCTTGTCACCTACGTTACAGAGTACGGTGAAGAGGGTGCGCCCGGTCCCGTTAGCTCTATTGTCAACGTCGCAGAGCCATCAACGCAGACTGTCACCTTAGACTTGCCCACGCCAACCGTTAATACCGCGAATATCACAAAGAAGCGCCTATATCGGACTGCAACAGGGGGTGATAGCACTGAATTCTTCTTCGTATCCGAGCATTTGGTGTCCGCAGTCACTGTTACGGACAACATTTCACCGTCTGGGCTTGGTGCAGCGCTCGAAACCGACGATTTCCTACCCCCACCGGCCAACATGCAGGGCTTGATACTCGGAAATAACGGTATTGCAGCCGGATTTGCCGAAAATGAGCTGCTTTTTAGCGAGCCATTCCTCCCATACGCATGGCCAAACGCCTATAAGCGGTCTCTTGAGTTCGATATCGTGGCAATTGCAACCGCAGGCACCAGTTTTGTCGTCGCAACCGAGGGTAAGCCGTACTTTTTTAACGGTGTTAGCCCGGATGCCATGTCAGAACAGCAAATGGAGATCTCGCAGAGCTGTGTTTCGGCACGATCCATGGTCGACATGGGGAATTACGTCATATACGCATCCCCCGATGGCTTAGTTGGGGTAAGAGAGCAGGGCGCAGAGCTACTTACCGAGAAGATTTTCGATAAAAAGGCTTGGTCCGTCTATGACCCAGAGACAATCCACGCTTACAAGTATGAAGACCTCTATGTCGCTTTTTATGGCGATACAAACAACAGCGGGACCGGCACGGGTGGATTCACCTACGACGCTAACACGGGTCAGTTTGTCACATTTGACACATATGCGACTGCCGGGTTCAACGACCTGAAAGACGATGAATTATATTTTGTTCAATCAGATCAAATACTTACGTGGGAAACTGCTGTTGGAAATTACAGCTATACCTACAAGTCTAAAAAGCACCGAGTGCGAGACAGCTCATTCACCTGCGCAAAAATTCATACCGACCTACCGAGTAATGTGAATTTCAAAGTGTGGGCCGATGGTGAGCTGATCACTGACTTAACACCTATTACAACGGAGGTAATTCGCTTGGCTCCTCGACGAGCCACAGATTGGGAGTTCGAGGTATCTGGAACGGGACCGGTAAGCCGGGTAACCCTAGCCACTTCTATGGGTGAATTGTAATGGCGAAAAAGAAAAGTAATTACCCTGCTATACCACGGGTAAAAGGTATGACGGTGCCTGAAAAGGCGCTTGCTGAAACGGCTGAGATACTGACTGGGCAACGAGGTGACGGACGCAATCGAGCGTTAACACTCTCAGACTTGGATGATGCGGGACTGATTACACTCCGCTCATCTGGCTCAGGCCCAAACGTATCGTATGCAGTCGGCGGAATAGGAGACACGATAAACAATGAAAATGTCACGAACACTGGGGGGTCTGGTACTCCTGTCACTGCTGATACACCTACTCAGCCTACTGGATTCACCGCCACAGGGCTGTACGAAGATGTCCAGTTGCAGTGGGATAACCCTACATACAACGGGCACGCCTTTACCTCAATCTTCCGCAGCTCAACAGATGATTTCGGAACAGCTGTCAAGATACAGGAATCCACGTTTAGAGTAGCTGACGATACGGTCGCAACCGGCCAAACATTCTACTACTGGATAAGGCATGTAAACGTACTGGGTGAGTCTGGCCCGGTCAATGCCACAGCAGGCACAGTCGCCACTACGGCACAAGACGTTGCTCAGCTGTTGATCGATATTACAGGTCAGATCACCTCGACGCAGCTCAACGCCACGCTCAACACCCGTATCGATGATGCTGAAACCAACGCCATAGCGGCAGCGGCATCCGAGCTTGCTGCATCAAACTCAGCAGCGGCGGCAGCACAAGACGCAGCAGATGCAGCACAAGACGCAGCAGATGCAGTCATCAGTGAAAATGCGGCTGCTCAATCGGCTCTAGACGCGGCAGCGGATGCATTAGCCGCTGCCAATGATGCGGCAGATGCGCAAGCAGATGCTGTAAGCACAGCAGCTGATGTTCTCAGTACCGCAGCCGATGCGGCATCCACGGCCCAAGATCTGTTAGATACAGCCCAAGACGTTATTGATGCCACCGCTCAGGCGAATGCGGCTGCAAACTCCGCGGGTTCGGCGAGTACTTCAGCGGCTGCTGCAGCGCAAGATGCGATAGATACTGCTGCTGATGCTGCGGCCACAGCTCAAGATCTATTAGATACCGCGCAAGACGTTATTGACGCCACCGCGCAAGCGAACGCGGCATCGAACTCTGCCAGTGCGGCCTCTTCTGATGCTGCTTCGGCTGCAGCTAACGCGGCTCTAACCGCCCAAGATGTTATCGACACTGCCTCTGACGCAATTCAGACTGCCTCTGACGCAATTCAGACTGCAGCAGACCTAGCGGCAACCGCTCAAGACGTTATTGACGCAGCGGCCTCTCAGAGCGCTGCAGGGGCATCGGCTGTTTCAGCCTTGAATGCGTATCAAGCTGTTACCTTGAGTAACATCGTGCCGGACAGTTCGCTTGAAGAAGGAGACTTTTTAGCCTCTTCTGGCTGGGATCCCGAGTCTGGACGATGGACTGTTACCACGGGTGGAACGGTAACACCGCACGAAGGCACCTACATGGCGCAAGTAACGTCGTCCGGTGCATCCGATACTTTCGCTGGTGTCTTCTCGATGCCTGCTATTGATAGCGGTGAAGACTGGACGATCGGTCTGTGGGTATTCAACAACACCGGGGTTTCAGTCACATTTGCACTGAGCAATCAAGGCGGATGGGCGGGAGTAATCTGTCCCTCAAACAATGCGTGGACGTTCTATACCAACAGCGGCACGGCATCGGCTGCTTACACCGCTGGCGCTGCTCAATTAGATAAGCGCAACCAAGGGGCAAACACCAGTACAGAGCTCTACATCGATCAGCTCGTTATTGTTCGCGGTACTCACGATCTTACAGTGCTTCAAAGCGACGACACGGCGGTAACCGGGCAGGCGATTGCAACGGATGAGGCTTCAGCAGCAGCACTGTCAGCATCATCGGCAACTGCGAGCCAATCAGCTGCCGGATCATCTGCCTCAGCTGCCAATATTAGTGCGCTTTCCGCCTCTACCAGTGCGGGTGCCGCCTCTACCAGCGAAAGCAACGCTTCAACTTCTGAGTCTAACGCTGCAACTTCCGAGTCTAATGCCTCGGGTAGTGCGACGACAGCGACAAACCAAGCGGCTTTGGCGACATCTGCAGCAAGTGATGCGAGTGACAGCGAGACTGCAGCAGGCATTTCTGAGAGCAATGCCGCATCAAGCGAATCCAACGCCTCCGGCAGCGCCTCTACAGCGTCCACACAGGCAGGTTTAGCGGCAGCGAGTGCAACTGCAGCGGGTGACAGTGAATCCGCAGCAGCGGCTTCTGAGAGCGCAGCAGGCATATCTGAATCTAACGCAGCAACCAGCGAGACAAACGCATCCGGTTCAGCTTCTACGGCATCGACCCAAGCAGGTCTTGCTACGACTGCAGCCAGTGATGCCAGTGACAGCGAAACAAATGCAGCGGCATCTGAAACCGCAGCGGGACTGTCTGAATCTGCCGCAGCTGCATCGGAAACCAGCGCTTCAGGTTCGGCGTCTACCGCCACTACGCAGGCCGGTCTTGCAGCTACATCAGCTAGCAATGCATCCACCGACGCCGATGACGCCTCAGACTCAGCAGCGGCAGCGTTAGTTAGTGAAAATGCATCAGCAACTTCTGAATCGAATGCTTCTGGGTCTGCCTCAACTGCAACCACTCAGGCAGGCCTTGCTGCATCCTCAGCTGGCGCTGCATCCACTTCAGCAGCAGCGGCATTGGTCAGTGAAAATGCAGCGTCCTCGTCCGAAACAAACGCCTCTGGGAGCGCCTCTACAGCTTCTACACAGGCAGGCCTTGCCACAACCGCAGCCGGAAACGCATCCACTTCAGCAGCAGCGGCATTGGTCAGTGAGAACGCAGCGGCTACTTCTGAATCAAATGCATCCGGATCAGCATCAAGCGCAAGTACAAGCCAAGAGATTGCGGTCTCAGCAGGCACATCTTCAGCCAACAGAGACTTCGTAGTATTTTTCGACCCCTTACTCACAAGCTATGCAGATGGCAACGGCTGGATTGGTGTAACCGTAGAGACCGGAGTCACTAATCCAAACACTGGCAGCCAAGCCATGGACGTACGTGATGGCGCACGGTTTAAGGTTAACGGTAGTGGATACGCGTATGAGATCGGTCAAAAACTGAGAGTTCAGTTTTGGTACAACTCTTCAAACATCGCAAGCGAACTCTCTAAGTTTTTGTTCAGAGATCCCATTACTGCAAATGGGACAACCGCCTACAACAGCATAAACATCCCTGCGAATACAGGGTGGACTGAAGTTGATCAAATAATCACGCTGCAAAACTCGGCTCAAATCGGCAATTCTGTTCCGTGTTTTGACAGAGTCACGAGCACCGATCCGCTTCTAATCAGCGACTTTAAGGTAACCGATGTAACAGAGTCAGAGGACGCAGAAAGCAGTGCTGCAGCGGCACTTGTTAGTGAAGGTAATGCGAGCGCGAGCGAATCAGGAGCGTCATCATCTGCATCGACCGCAACAGCACAAGCAGGCATTGCTACAACGAAAGCAGGTGAAGCAAGTACATCAGCACAATCAGCGGCAACATCAGAATCTAATGCTCTGGGTAGCGCAAACTCAGCTTCAACCAGCGAAGGTAACGCGGCATCGAGTGAATCTAATGCCTCAGCCAGTGCTGGATCTGCCTCTACGAGCGCATCTGCTGCAGCCACCTCCGCCTCGAGTGCTACTGGTAGCGCGAACACGGCAACGACTCAGGCAGGAATAGCCACGCAAGCGGCGTCCGATGCTGGCGATTCTGAAGCTGCAGCGGCTATTTCGGAATCGAATGCGGCAAGCAGTGAGTTAAATGCATCAGGTTCCGCGTCCACGGCAACGACTCAGGCCGGGCTTGCAGCCACGAGCGCATCCAATGCGTCGACAGATGCCGACGATGCGTCTGATTCAGCCGGGGCAGCGTTAATCAGCCAGAATGCAGCAGCTGGGAGCGCCTCCAGCGCATCAGGATCTGCATCTACAGCCACTACACAGGCCGGGCTTGCAGCAACGAGCGCTTCCAATGCATCGACAGATGCCGATGATGCGTCTGATTCAGCAGCAGCGGCCTTGGTCAGCGAGAATGCAGCGGCTTCGAGTGAAACTAGCGCAGCTGGATCGGCGTCCACAGCTTCTACTCAGGCTGGTTTGTCAGCAACTTCTGCGAGCAACGCATCTAACTCTGCAGGCTCTGCTTCCACTAGCGCATCACAAGCCGCAACCAGCGCAAGTAATGCAGCAGGCAGCGCCTCATCGGCAAGCACCTCTGAAGAGATTGCCGTATCGACAAGTGCCGCCTCTGCAAAAAGGGACTTCGTTAGGTACTGGGATCCGCTACGAACAAACGGGACTTATGGTGTTGGCTGGACTGGCACTACTCCATCGATCAGTAACCCTAATACCTCCAGTACAAGTCGAACCATTGTCGATGGTGCGCATGAAAAGCCCGGGGTGGCTATTGATGTTGGCACTAAGCTTAGGGTCCGTTTTTGGTATAACTCACAGGCATTGTCATCAAACGCAACATTTAAACCGCGAAATGGCAGTGGAAGTATTGTTGGCGGCATACCGTCCATAAATATTCCATCCGGTCAAAACTGGACTGAAATTGATACGGTTATTACTTGCACGACAGCTGTAAGCAGCTGGTGCCCAGCGTTTGACAGGTTAGACAACAACGGCGCTTTATATGTTTCTGATCTATCGGTTATTGACGTAACAGAGTCAGAGGAAGCAGCAGGTAGTGCTGCGGCGGCACTTGCCAGTGAAGGCAACGCGAGCGCGAGCGAAACTGCAGCAGGTCAAAGCGCGTCAGCCGCCTCATCCTCCGCAGCGACTGCCACAACGCAAGCAGGTTCGGCTACTTCAAGCGCAAACGCAGCGGCAAGTAGCGCATCAAACGCTTTAGGTTCTGAAAACGCAGCGTCGACCAGTGAGGGAAACGCTGCATCAAGCGCGTCAGCCGCTTCAAGTAGCGCCGGATCAGCGTCAACCAGTGCCGGTGCGGCAGCTACCAGTGCAAGTAATGCGCTTGGCAGCGCAAATACCGCCACAAGTCAGGCAGGACTAGCAACTACCGCAGCCAGTGACGCAAGCGATAGTGAAACAGCTGCCGCTCTATCCGAATCAAACGCTTCGCAAAGCGAATCCAACGCAGCTGGATCGGCTTCTACGGCAACGACTCAGGCAGGACTTGCTGCGACCTCTGCCTCTAACGCAGCGACAGATGCCGACGACTCATCCGATTCTGCGGCGGCAGCACTTGTTAGTGAGGGCGCAGCAGCTACAAGCGAAAGCAATGCCTCTGGATCTGCATCTACTGCCTCTACACAGGCAGGATTAGCAGCGGGTAGTGCAAGTGCTGCCAATACAAGCGCCGGAGCTGCATCGACCAGTGCGAGTCAGGCTGCGACTAGTGCGAGCAGCGCTTCTGGATCTGCTAATACCGCAACGACACAGGCTGGTCTTGCAACGACAGCCGCGTCAAATGCCAGTGATAGTGAGACAGCCGCGGGACTATCGGAAACAGCCGCAGCAAACTCTGCGTCAAGTGCTTCCGGCTCAGCCAGCACAGCCTCAACGCAAGCAGGACTAGCCGCAACCTCAGCCAGTGGCGCATCGAATTCTGCCGGAGCCGCGTCAACAAGTGCATCTCAGGCAGCGACTAGTGCCTCGAACGCATCAGGAAGCGCGTCATCAGCGTCAACGTCAGCTGGTCTAGCGGCGACCGCGCTTGAAGATACGCAATCACTTGACGGCAACTTTGATTTCCAAGATGGGAAAGTAGGATGGTTGAAGTATTCCGGTACTCTAGCGCTCTCTGCCGTATCTGAGGTCACAGGCGGTCCCACGGCAAACGCAGCAATACGGATGACGGACGACATCTGGTTATACACTGGCCAGAAGTTCCCGATCGATATCACCAAAAGGTATCGCGTAACCGCAAGAATGAAAGCCAACACAAGCGGATCATCGACCGTCTATGCTGGCGTAATCACTTATGATCAGAACGGTAGCGTAGAGACATTATCTCCCGGTACGCACAGATACTCCGCAGCATCAGGCGTCTCATTATCCTCTGCTTCTGGATGGGTAACCTATAGCGCCATTATGACCGGAGGCGCTGAAGGTGCAGGCGCAACGATGCAAAACTTCAGAACGACCACTAAGTTTGCGTCACCGATGTTTATCGTTAACTACAACAACTCATCAGCACCCTCTACAGACGTAGATCTTTGTGAGATTGTGGATGTTGAAGCAGAAGAGGCGGCGGCAGATAGCGCTGCAGCAGCGGTCGTATCTGCATCTCAGGCCAGTGCCAGTCAAACAGCGGCAGGTCAATCGGCTTCTACGGCAACACAGCAGGCGAGTACAGCGACAACCAAGGCTGCTGAGGCAGTTGTATCTGCGTCAAGCGCTGCTAGTAGCGCATCAAGCGCATCCGGTTCTGCGTCTACTGCGTCGACCCAAGCGGGTCTCGCTACCAGTGCCGCAACAGCTGCTTCAAACGATGCCGATGCAGCGGATGCAGACCGAATAGCAGCTGCCGGTTCAGCATCTAGCGCGTCTACAAGCGCGGGTCAGGCAGCTACATCGGCTTCGAACGCCAGTAGCTCTGCATCAACTGCATCAACACAGGCTGGCATAGCCACTTCAGCCGCTACTGATGCCGCTGACGATGCTGCATTAGCCGATGCAGACCGAGTAGCCGCGGCAGGCTCAGCTTCTAGCGCTTCTACGAGCGCGGGTCAGGCTGCAACAAGTGCGAGTAATGCCAGTAGTTCTGCTTCAACGGCATCAACACAGGCCGGTATTGCAACGTCAGCTGCTACTGACGCTTCTGATGATGCCGCACTAGCCGATGCTGACAGGATTGCAGCTGCTGGAAGTGCGTCTGCCGCTTCAACGAGTGCCGGTCAGGCTGCGACTTCCGCTTCGAATGCAAACTCTTCCGCATCGACCGCTTCTACACAGGCAGGAATCGCAACGTCAGCTGCTACTGACGCATCTGACGATGCCGGTGCCGCAGCAACCAGCGCATCGAACGCCTCTACAAGTGAGAGTAACGCAGCCACAAGCGAATCTAATGCAAGCAGTTCCGCTTCAACCGCTTCTACGCAGGCTGGACTTGCATCTGGATCGGCGACTAGCGCCAGCAACTCAGCAACTTCTGCGAGCGATTCCGCATCAACGGCTACAACGCAAGCTAATGCCGCGGGTAACTCAGCCTCTGCTGCAGATTCAGACAGGATTGCTGCTGCAAGTTCAGCGGCAGCGGCAGGTGTCTCTCAATCAAGCGCGGCACAAAGTGCAACGAATGCGGCTGGATCGGCTACCAGTGCAGCAACATCGCTGCAGCAAGTACGAACAACGGCCACTGGATTCGACTCAGCCATTGCTTGGAACTTCGTAACAAACGATGCGCAAGGCTGGACCACTGGCAGCATCACGGTTACCTACGGGTTCGATCGGATAATCCTAGACTCCACAGGCGTTGACCCGATTTTCCGAAGCCCTAACTTCTCTATCGACGGCAGTGAAAACTACATCATTCGCGCCCGAATCAAGCGCACCGCAGGTTCCTCATGGCAGGGCACTTGCTACTACGATGCTGCAGGTCATGGTGAATCCGGTTCTTTCAGAAAAGACATAGCTGACCCAACTATATTGAATGAATGGGTCGTCGCTGAATGGGATATGTCAAGCCTCACTGCTGGTGGGACTGATTGGATCACTAAGACAATCACCCAGATTCGCCTCGACTTTGGGACCAGTTCCAGTGACACGATAGAGGTCGACTGGGTCACTATAGGTAGTATAGTACCTGTTGCTTACAGCGCAGCTATCGAGGTTCAGGCCCAAAGTATTAACGGCCTCGAGGCGCAGTACACAGTCAAGATCGACAACAATGGCCACGTCTCTGGCTACGGGTTAGCGTCTACCGTGGTCAATGGGACGCCAACAGCGACGTTCCAAGTCAATGCGGATGCGTTTGTGATCACCGATCCGGGTGCGTCAGCTACTGATGTGGTTCCGTTCTCAGTTATCAGTGGCGTGACATATATCGACACTGCCCTCATCCGGGACGGCACAATCACCACAGCCAAGATAGGTAACGCTCAGATCACCAATGCTTTGATCAGCACTCTCTCAGCGACAAAGCTCACGGCAGGAACGATTGACGCGAGCAACATTAATATCAGCGGAACAAGCTCCTCGGCTCTCAATATCAGCAGCGCCTCATCTGGGGCAAGAACGGTTTACACCTCGACGGGCATCGAAATCTATGATGCAAGTGGTATCAGAGTTAAGTTGGGTGCGCTCTAAATGGCGACTCTTACTTTAGCCCACGGTGGTTTCTTCGACCCAGATTTCGGAGGGACCACTTATTACGTTATTGGCTCAGGGACAAGCGGAACCGGTACGGTCACTAACCCTTGGCTTGTAGATGCGGGTGACACAGTTAGGTTCCAGCAAGTCAACGCCCTGGGCACTGGTACAGCCTCGGGTTTTTCTATTTTCACAAACAACAACAATATCGGTATTTCTTCTACAGCTATAGATAAGACAGTGGCTTCAGGAGCGCTAAACAACGACGCCTACTCGTGGCGAGGCACAAACCGTTACATTAAAAGGTCAGCAGCAGCAAATGATACTGTTCCAGACGCTTTTTCTTTCACTGACGTAACGGGGGCTGCGACAAGTACTCAGTTCACCTCAAACACAATCACGTTAAGTGGCATGACACCGGGTGTAAACGTAACTGCAACTGTTACGGGAAGTCCTGCGCAGAGTCTTAATGGTGGCAGCTTCTTTACTAATTCGTCATTCAATGTACAGAACGGAACTACGATTGCTCTAAGGAAAGCTTCTAGTGCGAGTAATAGCGACACGCTAAACCTGACGCTAACGATTGGGGGTGTCTCGGATACTTGGTCCATTACGACGGTTGGCGCAGATACAACACCCGATGCATTTTCTTTTACGGACGTGTCCGGTGTTACAAGAAGTGCCACGCAAACGAGTTCTCTGATCACCATTTCAGGCGTCAACTCTCCAGCAACTACATCGGTTAGTGGTGGAACCTACAGCAAGAACGGTGGCAGTTATTCGACCGCTTTAACGACGGCAAGCAACGGTGATACGTTCAGAGTTAGACACACTTCATCCTCCTCCTATTCAACGGCGGTCAACACAACCCTGACATCAGGTGGAGTATCAGACACATTTACATCTACAACCGAAGCAGAGCCATCTGACGTGACGCCTGATGCGTTCTCTTTCTCGGACACAAATGGCGTGGCAAGAAGCGCAACACAAACATCAAATACCGTAACGATAACGGGCATCAGCGCAGCAACATCGGTCAGTATATCGGGCGGCACGTACAGCAAGAAC
>Ga0209603_1002345_pt1 | contig 17710 bp, 27 predicted proteins | sample COGITO_mtgs_1206_FD_184812 | JGI IMG/M metagenome (GOLD analysis project Ga0209603, IMG submission 184812) | Pelagic marine microbial communities from North Sea - COGITO_mtgs_120607 (SPAdes) (version 2) | ecosystem: Environmental > Aquatic > Marine > Epipelagic ... | reverse complement strand
CATACCGATAAGTGTACTCTACCATAAGAGCAACCATGTGGTCGTACAACCATGTGTAATTTTCCAAACTGGAACGAACCCAGATAGTGCTTGGATGATTCTTATGAGCCAGTTTATACAGACCCCTACGATCAGCATACTCATCCCCGTCAAGGACACGATGTGCAGTAGAGAGCATCTGTGCGCTCTCCAGTATCATCTTAACCACATGCTTGTCACACATCATCTGTGCGGCAATCACAGGGTCGCGGTCTAGATAGAATATGTTCATTTGATTTCCTCAAGAGTATCCATAATAGCACTCATTCTTCTTTCCTTTTCGAATCCAATAATAACATCTTACCTTGTTTTTCATCTAATGTCAAGACCCTTTCAGTCTCAATCATATCAATTATTAGAGTTGTGATACCAACTTCCTTATCCAACTCAGCAATCCTTTTTTGCAACTGCACCAGAGTTTCTTGATAATATTCTATCTCTCGTTGTTTCTTGAGTCTAGATTCAATCAAGTCTGTCAATGATATTACATTATCAGTCATCGTTCCCATTTGTAGAAAATATGGTCTTGTATCTCTACAGTCCTTCTCTTGGTCTTTGCCCATGATGGCATTACATAGTCTGCATGGTAGTGTGTTGCACCATCAGTGATATCATAGAACGGCAGTTCATTGGACAAGATAGAATCAGCAAGACTCAACATCTTATTATATGTAGTCTTACTCTTTGGTTTGTCTGACTTACCGTCACAGAACCATGAGAATTGACATCGATGCTTGATAGGAATTTTTACTTTAGGGTCTTTCCAAGATGGTCTAGTTGGTCCTTCTTGCACCACTTCACAGATTGTATTAGGAAACCTGTCATCATTTACACGATTAAGAACAACCGCCGTGACCGCCATCCATCCGGCAGTTCCTTGGTTCCTTGCCTCATAATACATGTTCTTTGCAAGACAGGTTGCAGACTCATCATATTGAACAGTGGGTGGGTTGGGAGCTCCTGCAACAATAGCAGTCCCGATTACAAATGCTTCAAGTCCGTTCATGCTTCACCCATTTGTTCAGTGATATACCGTTTGGCATACCGAGATGCCTCAGACGAACAAAAGAACTTCTCTGCATCCTCACAGATTTCATCAACAGTAAAATCAAACGATTTCGGAGCATCGAAGAAATAACCATCAACAAACTCTTCGATATCCATCATCCAGTTTTTCATCTTACTCATATTGCATACTCCTCTTCAAATTTTTTCAACAGATCACCCTGCATGGCATATGCCTCAATCTCCCAAGGCTCATCCTCATACGCGGTGGTTTCATCATAGACCTTACCCATGTACATCTTGCGACCATGAGTCATGTCCTTCATTTTACGAGTGGCACTCTGCCAAACATGCACCATCTCATGACACACAGTTTCTAACAGCTCTCCACCAGTAAGACTTTTATCAACATCAATATAGAAGTCCCGATTGTTGTCACCTTCGTAACACCAACCAGCAACACCCTCACTCTTGAGGTTCTTGATGTTGACCTCAATCTCAAGGGTTCGCATCCGAGGCATTAACTCACTGATGCAGAAGATAACCGCACTCTCAACGAGAGCGCGTTTCATCTTAGTAGAACCTATGACATTGATGTAGTTCATAATTAAGCTCCCGTCCAACGAACAGTGTAACCACCTTTGAGAATGTTTCCACGGGGAAAGTTCCGAGCAGGAGCAGCCCAACCAGCGGCTTTCAGAATGTCACCCTTTTTGAACTTCTTGTCGTTGTCGGTGTTGACAATAAAACCCCAAACGCTACCACCTTCACGGAAGACCTTGATGTACTTAGTTCCCACCTTGTAGGTGATTTTCTCGTTGAACTCAGCAATCATCTTCTTACGAATCTCACCGTTACCAGAATTGTACCGAACATCGGCATAGTCTGCTTTGATGTTCTCAATCAGGGTGTTCATTTCGTTGTTCATGTCTCTTCCTTTGTTTTCTCAGTTTATACCTAAGTATACCATACGGATTCGGATATGTCAACAAAAATCGTAGCGTCTAAGTCATTGATTCTAAAGGAAACTCAAAAAAAGTTAACCACCTGATGCCATACCCTTGGCCTGTGGATACTGAGCAGGTTCGATTCGTTTGTATTCATCATCCCAATCAAACGCTTCCTTGACCACATTATCAGACAATCCCTTGTATTTGCGGTGCAGTTCCTTCTTCTTTGCAGCAACCAGCAGTTCTGCTTCATCAGCCTGAAGCGCTTCAAGCATCTGAACGAACATCAATTCACGTTTATTCTGATGCATACCGGGATTACCGCCCTTGATGAAGTGATACAATTTCCTCACCTCTTGCTGCAATGAAGTATGCTCTGTGCCGTCTGGTGCATCATTTGGTGTGTATGGTACATCACCTTCGGGTAGTTCCCATACGATTTTTGGGTCAAAGGACGACTTGCAGATCATGCGAAGTGCATCAGTCTGGTACTGCCTCAAAAATTGAACTTTCTCTTTCTTTGTCTTTATCTTGGAAACCTGTGTCAAGATTTCAGCAAAACTGCGTGTATATGTGTCTATCGCCATTAGAATTCTCCTATCGATTCAACGAGGTTTCTCAACCTCTTCTGTGTAAAATAATTTAGTAGTTTGCTACGGTCACCATCTGGTGCATCTTGATACTCTTTCAGTATATCAAAAAATAACTCAGGTGGTGATTCTTTGAGGTCAATCAGTCTCTTGTTTCTTTGAAAGTTTCGTTTGACCTCATCGTTAGGAAACTCTCCCTCAACCATAGCCTGAATTTTCTTCCTGCTCAGAGGTTTCTGCCGCAGTCCATCAACAAAGGTATTGTCTGGTGATAGCACGTTTGGAATGCCGTCACTACTGTCACCTTTTAGAACATGCTCACTCAGATAGATATCTGGGTCAACACCATTAACAAACTTCTTGGTGATGGGGCTGTATTGTGTCACGTTACGGAACTTCTGTAACTGAATGAAATCCTTGTCGCCTGACAGGATCAACGTCTTACCGTTATCGAACTCCAACTCACCACACAGTGCAGCAATAATATCATCTGCTTCTGCACCATACACTTCAAGATGTTTGTAGGGAAAGAACTCTTTCAGTTCTGCCTTGATTGCATTCAGCACTTCGAAGATAGCATCCCAATCGTTAGAAGAAGTTTCTCTACCCTTCTTGCGACTGTGCTTGTACTCAGGATAATAATCCCGACGCCAGTAGTGTTTGGAGTCATAGCATAGAACCAGTTCACCATACTCATCGCAGAACCTCATGCGATACATGCGTAGGGAATTCAGAATCATATGGCGAACCATATCCTCATCGGGTGCAGTCTGCTTTGTCATGTGCAGATGCATCATCACGGATGCAACTGAAATTTGGTTCATGTCAACTAATATCATAATTATTCTTTCGTTCTATTTATAATGGTCGCATTGAAGCTCATCATGCGCCGTTCACCTTCTACAGAGAAGGGATACACAAGATGCTTCAACCAAGAAGGAAACACAAGGAACTTGCCCACCTCTGGTTTGAATTTTATATTGTCTGCACGAAATGGTTGTGACTCACCAAACCCAAATTCGATCAAACCTTTTGCCGGATAGTGATCTTGAAAATCTTCTTCCCATTCATCGTTCATACCCTCTGGCACCTTGAGATAGACACCAGCAGAGAAGTCACCGTTGTGGTGGTGAAAGGGATTGAAGTCACCAGCATACTGACTTACCACCCAACTATGAGTCAGATGGATATTGTCGATGGTTGGTTTTGTTCCAGTTTCCATTCGAGTCCACGGGTTGTTCCTGTTCATCTTAATCATATGAAGCAGATAATCCAGACAGCCCTGTTTCATAGTCTTGAATAGAAATGACCTATCGCCGGGGTCAGTGACAGGAATCAAAATCTCCTTGTTCACCTTACCAACAAGCTTGTGTGACCAATCCCACTGCTTGCTCTTTTCTTCACTTGACAAAACATCATCAGCAACGTCATTGACAATATCAACAAACCTCTGTGGCACTGTAGTCTCTAGAATTGTTGGACTAAATGGTTCATGAAATTTCTGGGTCATCATCATCCTCTATCAAATTTGCAAGTTCAACAATAGTTTCGAAGTCAACTTCTGTTTCATAAGAACCATCATCATCATCGTCATGAATATTAACGTACTCTTCCATGAACTTCTGTGTTATGTGAGCCATTCCCATATCTCTATATATAGAACCGTTTACCAACGAAATAACCATTGCCATATCACGAATGAAAGTCTTTGCACTAACATCAATACCATTTTCACTCATGGTATGAATCATCTGAACCATCAAACTCTGAGTAAGTTCCTCAGCGAATTGCATGTCCTGTTGCATGGCAATAACATCGGTATCAGGAAGTTTTACTTCTCTTCCGCTTTTTGCGAGCCACGGGCCCTTTATCACGTTCTCCGGTGGCGTCGTCTCTTGGTCGCTCATTTCCATATTCCTCTTCAAGCATTTCTTGTGTCCACACCAATCCCAAATCAGGATAGAATGTTCCTACGTCTCGTTTTGGTTGACCTTTCCTTGGGCCATACCAGTAGTATCCTAATGCAACACATCTGTTGCGTATCTTACCTTGTTGTTGTTCTCCGTAGAACATGTCCACCCAAACACCATCACGAAGGTATTTTTGCATATTACGAATGTACCCCTCATGATCTGCAAGTTTTGCGTCTGCGCCCTTTACTTTTTGTCTTACAGCAGCACGTTCAGACTTTGCATAATCCTGTTGAACCTTGATCCACTTCTTAACTCTAGCAGGACTTAGCTGATGTTCATCAGGAAGACCACGTAAACTTTCATGTATGTTGGTCTTACCATAATCGGGGTTCTTAGCAAGTTTTGCCTCTCTTGCTTTTGCAAGACGTTCTGATGCAGCTGCTTTCTGCTCATCAGTCATAGGTTTGCGAGGTTTGCGTTTCTTAGGTGCTTTCCACTCACTATTGTCTGTAGTAGCAGTGATCTTTTTCTTGCGTGGCATTGGATTAATATCCTTGTTCTTCCATTCGTTTTTCGAGATTACGTTTCTGTCGGCGTTTAGCTGCAGCACGTTCGTGTCGCCTCTTCTCACCCTTCGATGTGTAGAACTCTCGTTCTCGCAGTTCATTAAAGAACCCGTCTTCTGTGAGTTTCTTTTTCAGAATCCTCATTGCCTTGTCAACATTATTGTTACGCACTTCAATTCTCACGATTATCTCCTCATTTCAGCAAATGTTGTTTTATTATGTATTACGACTTCACCATCAGTTTCAATCCAAAGTTTTGCACCACATTTCCTTGGTTTATCTGGACTGTATATCATTGAACTAGGGCCAAGAATATCAACCTGTGATCCGTACCAAATCTTACCCTCAGCCTCTACTCGACAGACAGGAAAAGTTTTTCCGTGTTTATCGTTTGACTGTTTAAGTTGCTTGTTAATATGAATAATAGTTTTCATTATCTCCTCATGTTTGCTATTGATTTAGCATCATCTTTTCTACGAATAGGTACTGCATTAGATTTATGCATCTGTCCAATACCTATGATTTCTGTACCAGTGTAAACATTCTCTGGTTTCTTTGCCATACTGGGATTATAGAATTGGTCGGAGTTGTAAGATTCGAACTTACGACCCCCTGCTCCCAAAGCAGGTGCGCTACCAGACTGCGCCAAACTCCGTTTAGGTTTAGTTTCTTTGGGTCCAGACACACCCATCTTCTTGAGAAACTTTGCGTGTTTACGCTCTGCCTCTAGGACAGAGGCCGACTTCTTTTTCTGTTTGCGCTTGCGAGTATTCGTAGTCGAATAATACACAGGCAATAAATGCATACCGCTCATTATATAACTATAAACTAATTTTTAGAATTTGTCAAGTAGTTTTTTTGGCTTCTTTAACTGCCTTTGCAATCAATTCTGAAATGGGGACAAGTTCCTTGTCACCATCCTTATCCAACTCCGTTGCAACAAAACCTTCAGTTTCAAGAGTATCCAACATTGATGCAATGATCGTTTCTAACTTATCATTGATAGACCAGCGACCAGCAAAGTATGCTGCTGCAATTGAACCCACTGCAAGGGCTGTGTGAAGGTATACATCCATAATTCTATTTATCTCTTTTAATTTCCGAGTGTCTATACAGTATACATGAAAAAAAGAGACTTGTCAAGAGGTTTTTTAGAATCTAGAAAGAAATCTTGCGATGTGATGTACAAAAGGTAACAATGTTGCAGCCATGAATAGGTTTACACCAGTGTGAGCCATTGCAATTCTGAGTGTATCACCTTTCGGCATACCATCAGAGACAAGCATTCCTGCCAACCAAATCGTTCCAGTTGTTCCAATGTTCGCTCCAAGGACAGCTGCAATTGCGGCGGGAAGGGGAACCGCACCAGATGCAACGAGTGCAATGATTGCAGTAGTTGATAGAGAAGATGACTGCCACAACAAGGTCATTACAATACCACCAAGAAACATCCAGTAAGGATTATGAATAAAGTAACTGAGATGGTCCATGTTACCCATCGACTTCATTCCACCAGAGAACATTTTTAAACCAATATAAAAAACTACTAACCCAACTAGGGCTGTGATAACAGGGTTACCCAAATCCATTTTCTTAACCTTCTTGTATAATTGTTTAGATACTTTATCCATTAGATTTCCTTCTATACTATGTATGTGAAGTTTTTCTAATGTAACAAAACTTTAACAAAAAAGCAAGTCACTTTGTCGTTGCAATGAACACACCATTCCAATCTTTGTCTAATGGCTGGGTCTTCATGAACTCACATCGTTCAATCCACATGGTATAGTAGTTTCTCATTCTTCCATCAAACTCTACACTCAAATCATTGCACAAACGAATGGCATGGTCAAACTGCTGATTACGATAATACTCATGCATCTTTATGTGTTGACTTTCTGCAAAACCCCAATTAGTATTCTTCATCATCCAATCCATATCACACAGAACGGTGTAGATACGAATACCCACGGTCTTACCCTTGACCGCCAGTTCATCGACCTTGAGATAGAAGAAGTCATCCTTGGTCATGTCATAGGTGGACTCTCCCACCAGCAGTAGACAACCATACTCTTTACACTTGGATTCAATACGAGCGGCAGTTGATACTGCATCACCTAGAACATCATAACTATGACGTTTGGTACTGCCCATCTCTCCAAGGTAACCAAGGCCGGTATTGATACCAGCACCCATACCCACAGGGGGACGACCTTCAGAAACGATTTTATCATTAAACTTCTCCACTGCACTCAACATTTGTAGTCCAGTTTTCACTGCGCTCCTTGGGTGGTCATCGTCGTCAATAGGTGCATTATGTATGTGCATAGATGCGTCACCAATATACTTGATAACCATACCATCAGAGTCTAGAATAGGTTGCGTGATTGCATCCATGTATCCATTCATAATTTCAGTAAGGCCTTTAACGTCATCACCGAAACTCTCACCCAATGGTGTGAACCCACGAAGGTCGGAGAAGCAAATGCTGATCTCCTTCTTCATGCCGTCTTTGATTAATGCAGGGTTCTCCTGTAGAAGACGAACCACGGTAGGCGAAGCATACCCTGCGAACTGTTTCTTGATTTCCATCTTCTCTTTATATTCTTCCATGAACCGTAGGAACGCAGCGATAGCCCACACAACAAACATGGTGAGAACAGGATAAGACCAATCTACCAGATAACTATACTCTGTAAAGAGGTAGGATGACCCGTAGAATGTACCGACAAGAAATATGGGTAGTAACACTGCACCAAAATACCACGCCATTGTCAGTACCACAATTGTGAGGATTAACGCACCGGCACCACTGACTGCAAGTTCTGCTAGGTCTGTCCAGAATGGTCTGGTGATATTGCGACCTGTCATCATGGTCGCCAGTGATGCAGCAATGAGGTCATGCGAATGTATATTACCAACAGGTGTTGATACTACACTTTCTAGACCTGATGCAGTCATACTCAATATTACGATCTTACCACTGAGATCAGGCAACTTCTCATGCAACGCATACACAGGTGTCTTCCACTTGAAGTCCAACCAGATATTACCATTTGCATCAGTGTCAATCATCTTATACTTCGGTATGCGTAGTTTCTCCACACCAGCAATACCTGTCTTCATCTGGAAGGACACATCACCAGCAGCTATGCGTAAAATCTCCATACTGATAGATGGAAACAGTTTACCATCTGATGCAATGACCAGAGGCATACGACGAGTCACACCATCCTTCTCTGGTGCGATTACCATCATACCAACTGCATTGGCACTCTCTGCAATTTTTGGAATAGGACCAACCACGCCGGGATATCTATACACCCACGGTTGCCAATCTTCTCCAACAGTTGCAACACCACGAACCACACCAGTATTACTCTTGTCATTGCTGGGTATCTGTCCTATAACTGTAGGAGTTTTCTTGAGAACTCTTGCGAGTGCATCATCTTTACCAAATCTGTCTGGGTCTGCAAATAGAATGGGGACAACCACGATAGAGGCACCAGCCTGATAGAGTTCTATAATTTTGTTTGCAACCCTGTTTCTGTCCCAAGGCCACTGTCCTAGTGTTCTGATTGTCTGATTGTTAATCTCTACCGTTGCTAGGTTAGAGAGAGTCATTGACTCTTGATTGCGTTGGTGTTGGTCCAGTGCTTTCAATCGCACCATATCCAGAAACCACGGGTCTGCAAAACGCAATCCACACAATATTAAAATAACAAATAATGATATAATCCACTTTTTCATTTCAATTCCCTTGTGTAACGCTTACACTGCATCCCCCCACTGTCGCACAACTTTGCGATAGACTATACGATTGTGCTGTGCCGCCCTGTTGTTTTAGGTCTAGAGTTGTTGAGTAAGACCCCGAAACTGTTACTGTAGCACTGTGTGCAGCGTTACCAGTTTGTACCATATCAATATTATTAGTATCGTTATTCACAGTCAAGTTCATTGTTTTACTCACGTTACTATCTTGTCGCATGTAAATATCGTTGCTATCTCCGTATATATAGGTCACCATGCTATGTTCATGTCCAGAGTTATTTGACCTTTGACTTCCTAAAAATGTATTGCTTGACCCGTGAATATCAAGTATTATAGAATGACCACCATGTTCTACTGTATCAGACGAAGCAACACCGCCAGCTGTCACGGTATATCCCTGATAAAACTCAACATCATTACTATCGCCCTTTATGTGAAATTCAAACCTGTCTCCACCACAGGTTGATTGATTGCACAATTGTTTTACCAATAGAGAATTACTGTCGCCGTCGAGGTCACCACCCCATGATGCACCAGAGCCCCAAGCAGAAGTATATCCAACGTAACCGTCTTTACCCTCTTGTGTTATGTTGATGGTATTGTTTCCACCGCCATGACTCATATTAATTTCATTATCATTTCCATCTACATCCACAGTGATACTATTCGAATTACCAGTGGTAACTTGATTGATTATAACTGAATTGCCTGCAAAAGCAATGTTAGTCAGACTGAGTAATAGTAATGATATTAGAAGCGTCTTCATCTCTTGTTGTTATCTCCGGCACGGGTGTACCCTGTGTAATGTTGATTGTATATCCATAGTCGTTTATCAAGTCTAGTTCTATTGTATTGTTTCCTACCCTTCGTATGATTCGTGTGCTGTTTCCGTCTACCAGTGTATTGACTTGTGTTGACTTATTAAATCCACTTGTCCTACCATCTATCAACTCTGACTGAGCCAAAGCAAGAGCAATCTGGTCAAGAATGTTACCTAGTAACTCCACATCCAAATCGTTAATGTCCAACTCGTTAAACTCAAACAGGTCTTCCTCTAGCTCATTCTTATCTAACGCAGCAAACTCAAGAAAATCAATATCAAGTAAATTCTTGTTTGCCTTTGAGTCACTAAGCAATTTGATAAGTTTCTTCTTTGGTGGTTTGATAATCAATAAGTTGTTAATCTGGTCTAGTGTCAAATCTAGTATCACTGGTTTGGATGGTTTTGCTTCTCCTGTACCAACCACAGTTGACTGAAATGCTTGATTCATTATAACCTGTCCTACATCAGTCTCCACCGATATCTTACCCACTGTCCCGTCTTTATTAGGTAACAGAATAATTAAAGACTTACCAACCTCATCCACCGTCATACTGAACGCCGTTCCCAACACACCAATTCTTGCTGTTGGTGTCCGAATGTCCACGTTCTGATTATTCAGCTTCGCAATATTACCACTCGCATAACGCACCGTGCCAAGTGCAATATTCATAACCAACTTCGACCCCTTTCTAGAGTTGGGGTCATAGATAAACTCATCGATAACCAAGGCACTGTGGGCACTCACTGCTACGTTGGTGTCATCAACAAACTTGATACCAACATCGCCTTTACCAGTTTTCACCGTGTCCTTGAACTCAATATCAGAACCCTTTTGCAAAACAGAGTTTTCACCTGACCGTTCTACAGAAGCATTCCCTTTGTGTTTCACCACATTCCCAATAGCACCATAAGCACTGGTACTAAAGAGAATGATACTAATCGTCCATAGTAATCGTAACACTGTGATTTGACCCCACTGTTGTCACATCTACAGCTCCATCATAGGCACCACCCTGTGTAATTGAAAATGTGCTAGATGAACCAGTGTGATGAAGAGTTGTGTCTTGATCAGCAGCACCAGTGTGTGTTGATGTAATCGTATTACTCCCGCCGATAGCTGTGATGTTCGTCACCTTCTTGTCACCAACACCCATTGTAGCAGTGCTGTTTTCATTTACTGTAATAGTATTGCTATCGCCTGTCGCAGTGATATCAATATCAGCATCATCGGTTGCAGCATTATTACCCACGTTCACTGTTGTTGTATTTGAACTACCAGTGATTGTTTGGATAATACTATTGTCATCAGATGCAGAGTTAGCACCAACAGATACGTTAGACGTATTACTATTACCTGTCTGATTTATTGTCAATGTCTGTGTTGCACCGACAACAGATGCAGCAATGGTGTTAGTGTTACCAACCTGATCAATGTCTAACGTCTGGCTGTCACCTGTTAGAGTAACATCAGTTGTATCATCACCGAACTTATTGGTCTGTCCGTCTTGATTGATGTTTGCAGTCAGGCTCGCACCAGACTGTGTTATGTAAACGTCACTCGCATAACCCACACTACACATGACAAAGTAAGCGAGTATTGTAAGTATGCCCGTTCTCATTTTCCTTTCTCCTCTTTAAATTTCCATAATTCTTTTTGCTCACCTTCCTTGATAATTTCAATAACTGCTTGTTCGATTGCCTTCCTCACTGCATAGGTTGTGGACTCATTATCCGTTATCCCAGCCTCTGTCTCTAGCAATTTAGTTCCCATATCTAAAAACTTAAAAACTGTGGCAGATAACTTTGTACTCAGAATAGTTTTCTGAGAACTGACTGCCAAAAGTACTTCACCTGTCTGTACAGATATTAATCGTAAAGCCACTGTTACCATGTCTTTACGATATTCATCAGATACACCAATACCCAGATATCTTACCCCCATACCACCTGTACTTGTATTGGTGTCATACCCAACTATGCCCCCTGTCAGCAATACTCCCGCAAACAATAGGGGTTTAATCTTTTCTGCCGTATCTCCGTCATAGTTCTTTCTTGTGTTTCGTATAATCTGTCTTTCTTTTAACAGATTTTCCAGTTCCATTCTTTCTATGACTTGAAACCACTCGCCCTTACCTGCTTTCTTTAGGGCTTGGATTAACCATATATCTCCACCTTGTGTCACTGCACTACTTAGTAATGCAAGTGATGAGCTGGATTTTCTTTGTCCTGTTACGTCATTGAACTTATACACTGCCACCGGCACCTTACGTTCAGGCGGTGTTATGTTGTATAGTTCATCTACTAACGGCACAGTACTAGGTACAGGAGCATCCTGTGGTTGGATGCTCGCACAACTAGAAAGTAAAGTCGCCAACAGGAACAGTGATAACAGTCGTACTACCATTTGCGTCCACAATCGTTAAATCTACGGTTTCGCTACTCTTGACATAACTAATTGTTGTTCCTTCAAAAGTAACTGTACCGGAAGTTGAAGCATCTTCTCCAAACATACTATCTACTAGTTGTTTTGAAAGTTGTGCATATATTCTTGATTCCACATTCTTCATAAATTTAGAAAGGTTTGTATTTGCAGCATCTCGTATTGCTTGACGTTCAGCAGCTTCTTTCTTTTCTCTAATTGCTTGCGACCTTGAAAACTCTTGGTTCTCAATGGTCAAAACATGTGCGCTGTATCCCTGACCACTAAATGCGGGTGACTTCCATGTGTGAGTAAGTTCCCCAGCATGTGAAGGTGAGAGGAATGCACATCCGAAAGCAAAGAGCGCACCGACAAATGCCCCTATCAAGAATGATTTGAGCATATCACTATCGTGCCAGATTGCCTGATTTTTAAAGAATACATCAGAAGCATGATGACCTGTTTTTAGACTGAAAAAGTTCCTACTCATCCTTCTTCTCCTTTTCTATGTCACGAAGTTCCAGAATCGTATTGATTTTCTGGTCCATTCTTATCATGTCATTATCAAGCATCCTTACTCTGTCAATGAGAGATATAGTTGTCATCGTAGCTTTGTCGAGTGCGGGTAAAATTTGTTGAGTCACATACTTCCATATAAAAAATATAAAATAACCCATACCAACAGCCATGACAACAGTTATACCTTCGTCTTGAACCGCTTTAATAATATCTTCCACACAACTAATCCTTTCTGGCGTCCTCCTTGCCATCGGCTGCAGACATCCTACGGACATCTGGCTTCACACCCAATACATGGCATACCAAAGAATCTAATCTCACAATTTCATTATTAAGGGTTTTGACACGGTTATCTAATGCCGAAATCAAATTATTCAATGTTGCAGCAGAATCCACAACAGAGGCAAGTATATATTTTAGGAGTATAACAATAAAAACACCACCGCCTAGTACAGCAGTGATGGTAAAACCTAACTCAGCAATAACATCAAAGATTTCCATACGGTATTCTCCTATGGATATTTAGGTGATTTGAGTGTTTTAGGTCTTAATTTCGTGTAGTTTAACGAAATATTCTGCATCAACCACCACAAGGGGTTTTTGGTTGTTGCGTTTAATGAACACTATTGGTTCATAATCACCAGAGTTTGACTCTGCTTGTTCGTATGATTTCCATACGTTGAGTGCTTCTTGATTTTTGCACTCAATAGAATATGGAAACTTCTCTCTCGCAGCACGGGCCATGATAAGGTCTTCACCCCCTGCACCCATACTACGAGACTCTACATCCTCTGGATGTACGTCAAGTTGTTCAATCAGCTGATCACGAACCCATTGTTGAAATCTGCGACCTTTTGCCTTAGCACTACTGGTCTTCACCATTGTCTCCAAGACCTCTTCGTGTTCCAGTAATAAAAAAATTAGTCATCCCTATCCTCATACTCTTCTACTTCATCTTCAAGTTCTTCTGCGAGTTCACCCCCACAGAATACACAAAACTTTAAAGAATAATAGTGTTCATCCATAGAGTGCGTTATTTTAAACTCTGCTTCACATTCTTCACATACTATAAGTTTCAAGCTACTGCCTCATATGCGTCATCCCAACTACCTGATAATCCTGCCACCTCATACTCAGTGACACGGTTCTCAAAGAAGTTAGTGTGGTCTGCACCGTTCAGTACCCACTCCAACCAAGGCAGAGGATTTTCCTTCACCTTGAAATTGGTTTTCAAACCCAACTGTAACAAACGTCTATCTGTTATATACCTTATATATGATTTTACTTCAGACGCATCTAGACCTTCAATCTCACCCATCTTGTATGCGAGGTCAACGAATTTATCTTCCAATTTTACAGCAAGTCTGGCCATAGAATAAATATCTGTTTTAAAATCATCATCAACTACCTTGGGATGTTCAACACAGAACTGACGAAATACCTTTGCGTTCCCTTCAACATGCATGGACTCATCACGAATAGACCACTCAACAACCTTACCCATACCCTTCATCTTACCGAACCGTTGAAAGTTAAGAAGCATAACAAATGATGCAAACAGTGCAACACCCTCGTTGAACACAGACTTTGCAAGTGCAAGTCCTAGTCCCTTCATGGTAGCATTGTCTGACTCCTGCATAAACTCAATCTTATTGACCATCTCTTTATATTCAAGAAATGCATGATACTCACTGTCGGGTAATCCAAGCGTCTCGTTCAACAATGCATACGCACGTTGGTGAATACCCTCACGAGCAGCAAAGGAACCAAGCATGTTACGGATTTCATTGTTCTTAAACTTAGGAATAAACTGATCATAATAGTTCTGACCCACAGCCACATCGGACTGTGTGAACAAACGCAGAATGTTGGTGACGTAATCTTTCTCAACCTGAGTAACCTTACCAGACTTCCAATCCGATACGTCCTCTGACAAATCAAGTTCGTCCTCAATCCAATGTGCCTTCTCATGTCGTGTAGTAATCTCTACTGCCCAAGGATAGTGAAACGGTTTATAGGTTTCGCTGAATTGCAATAGTCCACCACCACTACGTTTCTTGAGAAGTTCATCACCCATTTTCATAAGGTCATCATAGCCACCGATACGTTTGTCGTCAATAAAGATTTGAGGAACGGAATTAACTCTACGAGTATTCGTCTCGCCTACCACTTCGGTAGCACCGTTGATCGTCTGATAAAATGCAAGACGTTCTTCTTCGTTATCAATCAACTCCTCTTCATACTCAAATGCATGTTCCTTCAACCAACTCTTAGCCATCGTACAAAATGGACAATCTGTTTTTGTTACTACTCTTATCCCTGACATGCCACACACTCCTCTTGACTCATAGCCTGAGTCTCATAATCTTTCAATGCTTCACGCACTACCTTGGTTGATACATTCTCTGCTTTGTTTGAAGTTTCTGTGCGTAGGTAATACAACCCCTTGCAACCCTCTTTCCAAGCATTGTAGTGTACTTTATGTAGGTCTGCCTTCGACGCACCCGCTGGAAAGAATATATTTAGAGACTGCCCCTGACACAGATACTTTTGACGATCTGCGGCTTGAGTTACGATTGCGTTCTGGTCAATCTCAATCGCAGTTTTGAATACCTCCTTCACCTCATCAGATAGGAATTTTAGATGTTGCACAGAACCACCATTAGTGATGATTGAACTCCATGTAGTTGCATCATTCTTACCAATCTTCTCCAACTCTTCTTCAAGATATTTGTCTTTAACCAGATGTGAACCAGCACGGGTTCTGTGTGTGTAAGCATTTGCCTTACTAGGTTCAATAGATGGTGATGTACCACAGATAATAGAACTATTTGCATTAGGTGCAATAGCAAGAAGATGTGAGTTACGCCGTCTTGTACTTTTCATATCAGGACATTCTCCACGTTCTTTCGCAAGTTGTTCTGTCTCTAAAACTGCTTCCGATTTAATTCTATCAAACATAAGAAGGTTTGCTGCATAAGCTTGTTCTGAATCAAAAGAAATATGGTGTTTATGCAGATAAGAATGCCAACCCATCGCACCCAAACCAAGAGAGCGTTCTTGTGTAGCAGAATACCTTGCGCGACTAATCTCGTCACCAGCATTATCGATGAAGAACTGAAGCACGTTGTCTAGGAATCGAACAAGATCACGAATCATTGTAGTATCCTTCCAATCGTCATACTTCTCCAGATTGACAGATGACAGGCAGCACACAGCTGTGCGGTCATCATTGGTAGGTAGATGAATCTCATTGCATAGGTTAGACCCGTTGATCTTCAATCCCTTGTCTTTCATGGTCTGTGGCAATGCACGATTAGCAGTATCAATGAAGTTAAGGTATGGTTCGCCTGTACGATAACGAATCTCTAGGATCGTCTCCCACAACTTCCTTGCTCGCATACTATCACGCGCATCCTGTTCGTTTGGGTCAACCAAGTCCCACATCTCATCGCGCTCTACAGCTCGCATGAATGCATCCGTGATATTCACCGCATGGTGCAGATTTAGGTTCTTACGATTGACATCTCCTGTAGGAATACGCATATTAAGGAACTCAATAATATCAGGGTGGGATACATCCATGTATGCAGCGTATGACCCCTTACGGGTCTTCCCCTGTCGATATGCGGTCATATCAGCGTCCACTGTATGAATGAATGGCATTGGGCCGGGGGCCTTATCTGACACTGCACGGACATCACTCCAATGTCCACCGACTCCACCACCCTTGACTGACAACCACCGCAACTCAGCAGAATGGTCAATCAGTCCTTCCAGTGTATCGGGGACATATGTAAGAAAGCAAGAGATAGGAAGTGCGCGGGTTTTCTCACCCGGCATCGGAGCATTGGATAACACAGGTGACGCAAACATGAACCACCCATCACTTACATAATCGTAAATGCGTTGTGCCAGTTCCATGTCGTCATATGAATACGCAACCGCTGCTCTTGCATATGCCTGTTGTGGTGATACCTCATCCTTTGTCTGGTAGTAATCTGTAAGTAACTTCTTAGCTTGTTCTGATAGAGATTGATCTTTTGTTCTGTCTATTTTGATCCCAACGTATTCTTCTGTGGTTTCGAGGTATACAACTTCAGCGGTTGCGACTTTCATTTCTTGCTCCTATATCCTTCTCCACTCTGCGAACCTCAGTTTTGCTGATGCACCTGAGAAGGTATTGTTTGTTATGATTTCTTGTACTTCTTTCTTAGAATAACCAGCGATAATCATATCGTTGATATCCTTCTCCTTCATATGATCAGGCCACAGGCATACGCTTTTCCCCTGATCTATCGTCTTCTCTATCTGTTTGTTGATCTCCTTGTTTCTAGGTTCATTATCGTAGATAACCGTGAGGTTACCCTTTATATTACTAAAGTCTGCACCAGCAACCGCAATACAGTTATCTAGAAACAGACTATCTAATGGGCCTTCGACAACAAGGATAGGTTTGCTTTTGTCTACCTTATCCAGACCAAATATCTTCTCACGCTCCTCATCAATCTTGATGGTGATATACTTAGGTTGTTCGTTACCAAAGGCTCTACCCTGATACGCAAACACTTCACCACTCTCATCACGAAACGGAATAAGCAACCTTGGATGATCACCATCCAAAGAAGGAAACTTACCTTTGATTATCGAATTCGTGAATTTAAAAAATGACTCGCATAGATACAAATCGGAGAGCGATTCCACAGGGAGTTTTCGTCTTTCAACAATCTGTCTCGCTGGGTGGTCATCAGGCAGGTTCTTAATAGATTGAAGACCTTCAAGGATACCCTTTTTGCGAAACATTGGTGCATTGAATTTGAACTCCGGCTGAGGACTACTACGAGTTTCGACCCCTTTTTTGTATCGTTCAAATATATAGTCTTTGTAAGTTTTTGAGTCTACGGTCTTGACAAGATTACCCAAAGACGCGCCAACTCCACAATTGTGACACTTGAAGAACAGGTCATTCTTCTTGCGAAAGACAAACCCTCTAGCCTTAGTTCTTGATTTCTGGGAATCCCCACAATAGGGACAACGGAAGTTCCATAGATTATCGCCCTTCTTCTTGAACTGCTGAAGGTATGGACTGATAATGTTTAGATATTTGGTATCAAT
>Ga0209603_1002340_pt1 | contig 17727 bp, 20 predicted proteins | sample COGITO_mtgs_1206_FD_184812 | JGI IMG/M metagenome (GOLD analysis project Ga0209603, IMG submission 184812) | Pelagic marine microbial communities from North Sea - COGITO_mtgs_120607 (SPAdes) (version 2) | ecosystem: Environmental > Aquatic > Marine > Epipelagic ... | reverse complement strand
AAGCAAGAGTAGCAGAATACTTTGGTGTAGATACTACAGGCGCACCTACTGATACCTTAAAAGAAAGTGCAGTAAAGTTTTTAGTTTGTGTAGATTGTCTAAGAGTATTAATAGATACTATACCTGCTGTATTCCCCGAAAAACAACAAGGAACATCCGACATTCGATACAATAAACAATTAGCGTCTTTTGAGAAATCAGCACAAGACGCTTTAGCAGCGATAGAAGAGAAGGGTGGTAGTGCGTTTAAATCGGGAACAACAGCATCAAGAGTCGGGGGAACAACAACCGGCTCGCAATTGTCCGGCTCTCTTTATCAAGATTAAAGAGGGTAAAGTATGACAAATTATTGGTGGGTTGGTGTGGCATCTACTGACCCTATGGTTGCTGAGAATTGGTCTACTACTTCAAATGGTTTAACACTAGCAAGTAGCCTTCCGGCTGATTGGCTACAAACAGGAAATGACGACGCACTTTTCTTTACATCAGTAGCCCAACAAGAAATAAACTTTGGTGCTAATACACGTTATCTAAATCTTGTCACAATAGATTCTACATTTACGGGTACTAGGACTTTTAATTGTGGTGGTTCTACTTTATATTTTGAAGCAGGGTTAATAATTCAAGTAGCAAATTGTATAAAAGATAACTTAGGGACTACGTGGATTTTTACAGGAACACCACCATTCCCAATAGGTGATAGTGCAGCAAACCAAACAACCAATAGGCTTTACATACAATATGAAGCAAACACAAGTATTTGGACAGGCGATAATGGACAGCCGGATTCTGATAGTATAATAACATTTACATTACCCGCCGCAGGTGTATTAACTTTAACAGACGGTAAATACCCTAAAATTACATTGGCTACTGCATCCGGTAGTGCTACATTTAGTCCCGAACACATATATACAAGAACAGGTGCAGTATGGAATACATACGGTTCGGTAGATATTGGTAACTTTGTAGTTCCTTCTACCGTAAAAGTAAGTCCTAAAACAATTGATACAGACGATTTATCAAAAATATTTAAATTACAAGGCACTATTAGTATAGCACATGAAGAATATAATTGGGGTAATACTACTGTACACTATACCGCTACTTCTAGTAATCAAGTTTTACCTGTAAACGGAGATACAACCTACGGTAATTCTACAACAAAAAAGTTTAACGTCAAATATAACAAAGTAGTTATTGAGGCATCTACACACGATTGGATTATATCTGATGGTAGAACATTAACGTGTAATGAATTAGTCATAGAAACTGATGGTACATTATACGGTCCTTATTCACAATCAAAACAAAGTGCTGATATACACACGGTAAAAAGACCTACGGTAAAAGGAGATTGGAACTTTTCTCAAGTATCTGATGGTATTTACCGCAGTAGAAACACACCACCTTCAACTTCTGTCGTAGAGGGGGGTACAGGAAGAGAGTTTATTACTAAAGATGCAATATTAGTGGGGCAGGGACACGATGATATGACAATCTTAGCCGCAGGTTCAGAAGGAACGGTACTTACTATAAGTAGCGGCAGCCCTGTTTGGGCTACTAACACAGGTGGAGAAAGCGGTGGCGGTGGAACACTTGATATAGGCGACTTAGTTGTAAGTAATAATGATAGTGGTATCATTATCATGGGCGCATTAGTGATATAATTATTAAACAATAAAAGAGGGGAAGTATATGGCACTAACAGGTAATAAAAATCTTTTTACTGCTACCACTACCCAAAGGGCCGGTGTCACACCTACTAAAGAACAAATATTCCTAGATACAGGTACAGGTTCAGCCGCTAATGGTGTTTTTATTGGTGATGGTTCTACAGCAGGTGGTAGGGCCGCAGACGTTAGGCCACTAGAAACAAAAAACGCCACATACACATTCGTTAGAGCAGATGAAGCCCGTTTACTACTCCATACTAATTCTTCTGCATATACATACACAATACCCCCATACTCTTCTGTTCCTTTTCCGGTAGGATTAAGTGAATTACAAGTTATGAATGAAGGTAGTGGTAATATTACTATTAATACTGATTCGGGAGTTTCTCTTATAGGTCAAGGAGTTAGTAATGCAGGTACTAGCGGTACATTTACTTTGACAAAAGACCAAAAAGTATATCTAAGACATAGTGCTACACAAGATACGTGGATTGCATATCAAAATAATGCTACAGGTCCCGCAGGGCCTACGGGTCCGACTGGACCCACAGGACCTATCGGTCCAACAGGTCCGATTGGTCCAAATGGTCCTACCGGCCCGACTGGTCCAACAGGCTCTACAGGTAGCACAGGTTCTACCGGCCCTACAGGTTCTACTGGTGCTGCTGCGGGTTTTGGAACGCCAAGTGTAAATACAGGTCCTTTAGGCATAACATCTAGTGGGCCTGATACAGCAAAAGTTTTTGCGTTTACTATCCCCGCAGGTCCAACAGGCTCAACCGGCCCAACGGGACCAACAGGTTCAATAGGTCCTACTGGTTATAGACCGGGAATTGTTTGGAAGTTTAGTACGACTACAACAGAATCAGACCCAACATCCGGTTTCTTTAGAGTAGACAACGGAACATTTGCTAGTGTTACAGAAATATATATTGACGAATTGGATGCAAGCGGAGACAACAGAGATACCTTTATTACTACATTTAATAATGCAGGTCAAACTAGAAAAGGTCAATTACACATAGGTAATACAGCAGGTTCAGACGTACAAGAATATATGCTGTTTAGAATAAACACAGTAACAGATAATACAGGATGGTGGACTTTAGGCGTAACACCCCTTGCTTCGACTACAACAAGTACATTATCTAATAATACAAAATACTCTTTTACCTTTTCACAAGCAGGTACTAATGGTTCTACTGGTCCTACCGGACCAACAGGTCCGAATGGGCCAACCGGACCGACAGGTTTAATAGGTCCAACCGGACCGACAGGAAGCACAGGCCCAACTGGTCCTACCGGACCAACAGGCCCAACTGGTGCAGATTCAACAGTAGCAGGTCCTACTGGCCCAACGGGACCTACTGGTCCACAAGGTACAATTGGTCTAACTGGTCCGACAGGTGGAACAGGCCCAACTGGTCCAACAGGTCCACAAGGTTCTTTTGGCGGGGCTACATTTAAGTATGATTTTAGTACGACAACAACAGATTCAGACCCCGGCGCAGGTAAAGTTAGGTTTGATAACGCTACACAAAATGCCGCTACGGGTATTTACATTGACGATTCCGATTTAGACGGTAGCGACATACAATCTTTTATGAGAACCATTGACGATTCCACATCTACTATAAAAGGACACGTCAAAGTAAGCAATCTTACAGACCCTTCACAGTTTGTATTATTTACTATATCTTCTTTAACAGAAAATACAGGTTATTTCGATATAACAGTAAGTGCCGTAGATTCTTCCGCAACATCTCCTTTTAGTAATGGGGAAGATGTAGCAGTTACTTTCGCAAGAACAGGTGATAAGGGAGATACAGGCCCAACCGGACCAATAGGACCACAAGGACCTCAAGGAAATGTAGGACCGGATGGTCCAACAGGTCCACAAGGCAGTACAGGACCGGCAGGTCCACTCGGACCTACGGGTCCAACAGGCTCACAAGGACCTACAGGCCCTACGGGTCCACAAGGAACACAAGGTAATACAGGTCCTACGGGTTCTGCCGCAGGTTTTGGTACACCGACAGTTTCTAGTGGTCCGTTGGCAATTGGTTCTAGTGGACCGGACACCGCTAAAATATTCGCATTCACTATTCCACCCGGCGGTACAGGACCTACAGGTCCCGCAGGTCCACCCGGTCCTACCGGACCACCCGGAAACGATGGTGGTACAGGTTCTACAGGCCCTACAGGACCGGCGGGTGCATCAGCAGGTGTTGGAACACCTACCATAACTACAGGACCTTTAGCAGTAGCAGCAAGTGGGCCGGATAGTGCAAAAGTATTTGCATTTAGCATACCTGCGGGACCGACTGGTCCTACCGGACCTAGTGGTGCTACAGGAAGCCAAGGTCCTACCGGACCAAACGGCCCTACAGGTCCACCCGGACCACCCGGCGGTACAGGACCTACAGGAAGTCAAGGGCCTACCGGACCATCGGGTGCAGATGGTAATTTTGGTGGCGCATCTTTCAAATATGATTTTTCTACAAACACATCAGATAGCGACCCCGGCGCAGGTAAGATAAAATTAAACAACAGTACTCAATCATCTGCTACTAGAATCTATATAGACGACAGCGATTTAGATGGTACAGATATTCAATCATTCCTTCGTACTATTGATGATTCTACATCAACAATAAAAGGTCATGTTAAAATTAGTAACTTAACAGACCCAAGCCAATTTACTTTACATACTATTACTTCTCTATCAGAAGATTCGGGTTATTTTGACATAACAGTAAGTACCATAGACTCTTCCTCTTCTGCACCATTTTCAAATGGTGAAGATGTTATGGTAACTTTTGCTAGGACAGGAGACAAAGGAGATACAGGCCCCGCAGGACCACCCGGCGGAACAGGTTCAGCCGGACCACCGGGACCCGATGGACCTACGGGTCCTACCGGACCTCAAGGTACACAAGGAGTCGAAGGACCGACAGGACCTACTGGCCCACCCGGCAGTGATGGTAATGATGGTGCAACTGGACCAACTGGTCCCGCCGCAGGGTTCGGAACCCCAACAGTTGCTAGTGGACCTTTAGCAATAACATCTAGTGGACCAAACACGGCTAAAGTGTTTGCTTTTACAATCCCGCCGGGAGCAATAGGACCAACAGGGCCGCCCGGAAGTGATGGTAATGATGGGGCGGCGGCAGGTTTCGGTACACCTACTGCTAGTACAGGACCCATTGGAGTAACAGCAAGCGGCCCTAATACTTCTAAGGTGTTTGCATTTTCAATTCCTCAAGGAGCAACCGGACCACCGGGTAGTGATGGCAGCGACGGAAATGATGGAACGGCAGCAGGGTTTGGAACACCAACTGTTGCATCCGGCCCTTTGGCTATATCTAGTAGCGGGCCTAACACAGCCAAAGTATTCGCATTCACAATTCCACCGGGTGCTACGGGTTCACCCGGTCCAGATGGTGCAGCCGCAGGTTTTGGTACTCCAACAGTCAGTTCCGGTCCTCTTGCTATAAGTAGTAGTGGACCTAATACAGCAAAGGTCTTTGCCTTTACTATTCCACCGGGAGCAACTGGCCCGCCGGGTACTGATGGTACAGATGGCACAAATGGAACTAATGGGGCAGCAGCAGGTTTCGGTACACCCACCGTAGCAAGTGGTCCTTTAGCCATTAGTGCTAGTGGACCGGACACATCGAAAGTATTCGCTTTTACGATTCCACCCGGTCCTACTGGGCCAACAGGCCCACCGGGAACAACAGGACCAACTGGACCTACTGGACCTACTGGACCTTCCGGCGCAGGTGGTTCATCAGTAGTAAACGTAACAAGCACTACTACACTAAATGCAAGTACACAAAATGGCTACATTGTTTACTGGACTGGTGGTACTCTTAACTTACCTTCTAACTGTGCAGTAGGAACATCTTTTACAATCTTAAATAATGCTACCTCTAATGCTACACCTAGTCTAAATGGTGGTTCTATAATTACTAATTGGAGACAAAGTTATGCTATTGCCCCAAGCGGTGCAAGAGTATTTATTTGTGTGGTACAATCTAGCGGCACTAGCAAATGGGTACACTTAGGTGGTTGATAGAATGGTAAATGCGGGCATAGCAGGTGCGGTAGTAAGAGCAGGTGCGGAATTATTAGCAGACGTTGAGGCTTGGGATGCTTCCGCTAGTGGTCAAGGTTCAGCACAACTTGGTACAGGGTCAAACCCAATAATATTTATAGGTACAACAACAACACCTAATCATGGTTCGGGTACTTCTGCCGAGGTAGCAGAATGGGATAAAGACGCTAAAGATGTTGCTAATGGGGCTACAAATGGTTTTATGATTAGGCCGTATCAATCAGGTTCAATTCCTTATGTTATAGGAAACACAAATAGAATAATGGCTTCTGATGGTTTTTATGGTGGAAGCGGACAATATAGAAATGGAGATAAAGTTATTGAGACTGGCGACAACTTAAGATATGGAATAGCAAGAGGGCCAGTACAAAATACTGACGGTGCTTCTCTTTCCGCATTAAATTATATACATACTGCTATGTCTGTAAGTGATTTAAGCACATGGCATGGTTCACATTTTACTTCGCTTATTGCTTTTTACGTTTATGCTGCTATGAGAAATACAGGCTCAACTAATAGTAATTTAGAATATTATTGGGAAACAGGAATAGATTCAGCCAAAACAAGCCTTAGTGGTGGTAATTCATTATTGGCTTCCGGCACATTAACAAACCCATATTTTCAAGATGGTACTATTAATTCCGCCCCAAATCAAGGTTATACACCAAATGTACCTAGAAACGGCATATCAAGTAGTAATGCTTTTGCATTACAGTTAGGTGGCGGTAGAGGTGGTATTGTTTTGCCTTCTGCGGGAGATTTTATGACAGGATGGGTTCAAGGTCATAGAAATTGGACTGCACCTAATCCCGACCAATTAATTTCTACTGATAAAGTATATTGGAGACATGATTGGTTATGAGTAGAGTAACAGTAAATATACCGGAAGGTGTTTCGGGTGATTTTGAAATAGCACATTATACTAATGAAACTACTGATAATAATTGGCTTATGTATTTACAAATGAAAAATGAATCTTTTGATACATATACTGTATTATTAAAAAAAGGTTGTCCTATGCCTATTATGCAAGATTCTTTGGCAGAACATAATGAACATCAATGGCTTTGGGATAATGCGACAGGGGATGTATTAATTGGTGGTCTAGGGATAGGGTTGGTACACCAAACACTAATGGATAATTCTAATGTAAAATCAGTTACCATAATAGAAAACAGTCAAGATGTAATAGATTTAGTGTGGGATAACTGCGTTAAAGATGATACTTTTACTTTAATAAAAGCAGATATAGAAACTTGGACTCCACCGGCAGATTCTTCTTGGGATGTGGCTTGGTTTGATACATGGTTAATAGATAATCCAATGAACATAAAACAATACAAAGAATTAATGTATGAAAAATATGGAGACTACGTTACTACAATGGGTACTTGGGAATCATAATACATCTTATATACCCTATGATGTAATGGTACGTTATGTCAGAAATGATGAAACATCCCGCATGGATAATGTGGGAAGAAGCGTTGAGTGAAGAAATAGTGAATGAAATAATTGAGGCGGCAAAGGAAGCAGAACCTCAAGCGGCATCTACCTTTAGAACAGGTGAAGGTAAAGAAGATAGCCACAGGAAAACCCAAATAAGATGGTTACAAGATGAAAAATACAGACCTCTTACAGAACAGATGATGTGGTATATAGAAAAAGCAAATGAACATTTTGGTGTAGAAGTATCTTATTTACCACCATTACAATTTACAGAATACAAAGATATAGGCTACCACTACGGTATGCACCACGATATTGATTGGAACAGACAAGATGGTATGCACAGAAAAGTAAGTATTGTAGTACAACTATCAGACCCCGAAGATTATGAAGGTGGAGAACTAACATTTAGTCATACACAAAATCCCGACCCAATAGCACTTGCTAAGAAAGGTACAGTAATATGTTTCTTATCATACTTTGAACACGGAGTTGCACCTATTACCAAAGGTAGTAGAACAAGTCTAGTAGGATGGGCCGAAGGCCCACGTTGGAGTTGATTTTTTGGGAGAAGTAAGAACAGGTAAAATAGTGTATATTGCGCCCGAAAAGTCATATACTAATGTAAACATTGAAGAGACACCTCATGGGTTCAAGATTTATAGAAGAGGAAGCGAAAGAGCATTTACAGTTATACCGCATTCAGCAGTTAAGCAAGTAATATACGATAGAGAGGAATAAAAATGAATAACACAACTAATACAACAAAAGAAACGTGCCTAAACGCACTTAATGAAACAATAGATTGCATACCCTTTAATTCTTCATCATTATTAGATGATATAGAATTGATACTCTTATCTTTAGTAGCATTAGCGGGTATAGGTGTATTTTTATATAAAAAATACTTAGTACTAAATGCTGATGGAAAAATAACATTAGACGAATTATTAGATTCAGTAGACGAGGTTAAGGAGAAAGCCGAAGAAGCAAAGGAAGAGATAGAGAAAATAGAAAAAACTCTTAACTCTCATAATGTTGCAGAATTGAAAGAGAAGTTAAAAGAGGCAGGTCTTTCAGTAAAAGGCAAAAAAGCAGACCTTGTGGCTCGATTAGAAGCACACATGGGTGAGGCTTAGTGGCCGATTCTGATGTTGTCTCAATAAGATTAGACAATTTAGAAGAGTCTGTAAAAAGACACGAAAGATTAATTGAACAATTAGTACAATCCCAAGTAAGTATGCAAACAGGACTTGCTAAAGTGGCTACCGAGTTAGAAATAACTAATGGTCTAATAGGTACATATATGGGAAATATGCAAAAAATTATTTTTACCTTAATAGCAATAGTAGCAGGGGCTATGGGTATTTCTACACAAATGTGATAATATGACTAGCGATATAGAAAAATGGAATACTTGGGTAAAACATTTAGGTTCTACATCTGCTAATACATCTGTTACAGTTAGTAATATTGAAAAGACACTTAGAGAATACCACACTATAAATAAGCGTATGCTTTGGATAACGCAAATATTATTAATAGGAGTAATTGGTTTAAATGGGTTATTATTGTTCTACAAGTGATGTTGGTTCTCGCATAGGACTTAATAGCGCACAAAGAGTACAAGCAGGTAATAGATTAATTACTGCTGTAAGAAGGGCTAGTATAGAAATAGAACAGGTTTTTAATGACTATGGTAGGGCAAACCCTAGCGTATTAGAAACAACCTTAAATGGTGCAGTATCAGTAGGTGCTACTACAATAACATTAACAAGCGCAAGTGCTTTTGCTACTGCGGGTAGTGGTAATATTGATGGAGACACAATATCTTGGACAGGAAAATCTAGTAATGATTTAACGGGTGTGACAGGAGTTTCTGTTGCACACGCAAGCGGTGTTATAGTACAACAAGGTGAGTTTGCACACGTTCTTAGAGAAATATGTGGTGATATAGCAGCAGCATATTACATGGAAGATGAATCCACATTTCATACAGGCGGAGATACATTAAGGGGTAATGTATTAAGAGAGAGAGGCACTAATAATTTAGTTAGGTTAGCACATCTTGGCTCTTTTACTTGAGGTGTATTATGGCTAATAAATTAACTAATTATGGTATGAAAATTAATCCAAAAAAAAGTGGGTTTTCACAACTTAAAAGTAGGTCAAAGAAAAAAGATACTAAAGGTATTTTTGTTGATATAGAAAATCTTTATTATCCGGGTTATCCGGCTATACCTTTAATGGATATGGCCGCTAGAATAGCAGCAAGGGAAGTAAACAAAAAAGAAGAAGTACTTAAAAAATATATAAGAAGTTTAGGTAGTTTTTCTTCTAAAGATAGAAAGGATTTGAAAAGAGGTGGTTCACAAGTACATAAAACTTCATCTGCTTTAAGAAGAAGTAAATATAAAACAGGCTCTACTGTTTCGACAGATAATAGAACAGGTAGGTATGGTTTTGAACAAATAACAAGAAAACAATCTAAAAAAGATACATTAGGATTTAGTGTATTTTTTGATAAAAAGGCTTTTGATATTATAAGTAAAGAAATAAGCAGTTTAGTTTATTTAAAAGCAGAAGAATTACTAGAAGAATTGGCTAGAGAAACAGTAATAACAACAAGAGAAAAGATTAAAAATAAAAAAAGTTTTGCGGGTACAACAGTAGAAAAAATAAGAGACAATCCTTTTAGGGGAGAAGCAAGAATATATAATACTTTGGCTGAATCTTTACATTATTTTGAAAAGAAAAAAGGGGCTTTACAGTTTGGTAAACCTATAAGTCCTATAACTTCTTATGGTATCGGGTCTTTTAATTATACAAGTAAAGTACTTAAAGTTAGTAAAAATGATAAACCTACAGGTATTTTTGGTAGTAGAATGGATGGTGGAGAGTTTGGTGGTGTAAGTAATAAAAGCCTAACTCAATTGTACGCACAAAAAGTAGGAAAATACAAAGCAAAATCTAGTCCTAGAGGCGGATATAAAACATTAAAAGGAAGGTCGGCTTAATTATGACAATAGCAACAACTACACAATATTGGAACAGTAGAATGAACGGTACTGACCCTACTGCACTAACAGGTAATTTTCAAGACTCTTGGACTGCTGCATCCGGTGGTGGTTCTGCATCCGGTGGTAATTGGGTTATAACAAACGGTACATACACGATAACACCAACAACAAATACAGCATATACATTTGTAACTTGTTTGTCTTATAATACAGCACCTAATAACGATGAAGTATTAATTAAATTAGATAACGGTACTCACAAAGTTGAAGTAAAAGGTACGGGTAGTGCTACGTCTATTAAGTTAGTAGGTACTACAACAACCACTATAAGTAATTTAGATTTACTTTTAGCGGAACAAAATCCTGTACCATTAGTTTTAAGGTTAAGTTTAGATTCTACGGGTGCAGCAAAATTATATACACATGAAATCATACAAAATGATAGTGCAGAAACCGCTTATTACACTGTAACAGGCGCAACAGGTTCTTCTAAAATTATACAATGGGGAAATACTAGCGGGTCTATAAAATGGTCTAGTGTATATTATTCTAAGTTTGGTGCTTTTGACCCCGAACAACTTATGGTTTCAGATTTTGCACAAGACACTTTATCAAGGATGGGATTAGGTATAGTAGAGGCATTAAAAGATTCTAAAAGATTATATCTAAAAACTCAAGTACCGGATAGTAGTATTATATACGGTTATGATTTATCTTCTGATATGACAAATAGATTACCAAGTCCTAATATCCATGTTTTATTAACTAACGTAGGCTCTCCTACCTTTGATTCTTTAGGTGGTAGTAAAATAACACAAAATTATGATGTAGAAATATATGTTGTAGTAGCAGGTACTAACTACGAAAACTCATACAGAACAGGTATGAATATTTTGGGTGAAGTGTTTGATGAATTATATACAAAAACAGGGGTATTGGCTACTACAGATAGTATTACAAGTTATAGTGCTTTACTAGATACTAAAATGGATGATGACGAAACTGTATGTGTACACCAATTAACTCTTACATATATGCGTAAAATAGATATGAGACATAGATAATATTGATAAGAGACTCTTTAGGTGGTAAGTACTAACTAGAGGTAATAGTATGACAAGCGAGTTTAATAATAGATATGTTTCATTAGAAAGAGAAACCGGCTACGGAACAGGCGCAGACGGTGATGCAGAAATATTCGGAGAAGTAGATGATGAATCATTTGCTATGTCTTTTGATATGCTTACAAGAAGCGACATAAGTAGGCAAATCTCATCAAAAATGCAAACAGGAACAGAATATTCAGATGGGACAATAAATATGGCTGCACAGATAGACGATTTCTTAGGACACGTCTTACACGGTATTTTACCCGATGATAAAAGGACACTAAGTGGTTCTGCACAATTACATACTATGAAACCTGCATCTTACGCTCTTAGTGCAAAACTAAGTACTAGTGATGCTTTTAATGTTATTAACTATCCCGACACAGGAAGTGGCCCGGCTAGTATTGACGTAGATTCTTACTGTACATATCAAGGAGATGTTTACAGATGTGTAACAGCAATTTCATCAGCCGAAGATTTTGATGCGGCAAAATGGTACAAAATTGGTTATCCTTCTTATACCGTAAGAGTAGGTAGAGAACAAAAAGAACACACTTTTACAGGTATGATGGTTGATAGTTTTAGCCTAACTGCTAACGTAGGAGAATACGTTATGATAAGTGCTGATTTCGTAGGAAAGGCTGAAAGTGACATAGGCGCATTAGATACACCCGATTTTTCCGGTGAGGCTCTAAGTGCTTTACACTTTGCTAACGGTAATGTTTACTTTAACGCTAACGCTGATGGTACTTACGGTGGCGCAACAGCAGTAGTTAAAGGAATATCACTAGATATTTCTATGAATAGAGATACTGATAACGCATACGGATTAGGTTCTTCTACATACAGGACTGCACCTGCTTCACAATTGATGGAGATTACAGGTAGCATTGACTTTAACGAAGTAGTTTATACAAGTACAACAGATGTACCTACATGGGCTACACTAATTCAAGAAGGTGGATTAGAATACAACACAGAAGCACAAGCGTTTGACGATGCTTCTGTTATGAAACTAGAGTTTATAGAAGAAGGCGCAGTAGATAACAAAATGGTTATTGAGTTATTCCATCTAAGATTTGATGCACCAACAGGTGCAGGTGTTAGTGGAAGAGATTCAAACACAATGACAGTAGGTTTTACGGCATTAGTAAACCCTGTATCGGGTAAATCAATAGAGATAGGTTATCAAGGTGCATCTTTGTCTAATTCTTCCTACACGGAAATGTACTAAGGTGATTAAGTATGACTAACAATCATGGTGGTACAATAATTGCAGACAAAACTAAACTAAAGGTCAATGCTTTTACAGGTACAGCAGCAGAAGTACAAACAGCATTTAGGGCTGCAATAGCCAACGATGACGTAGTAATTTCTTGTGATACTTCAAGAAAAAAAGATAGTAATTTTATTACATTAACCGTAGTATGGATTGATGTAGCATAAACATAAGGTGAGTAAAATGGAAACATACGAAGATAAAGAAGGAAACATTTGGTCTAAAGAAATAAAAGATGGTAGATTAGTTGAAAAACTTATCGAAAGAAAAAAGAAAGCAGCACCTAAAAAGAAGGCTGCTAAGAAATCTAAAAAACAGTAAGGTGTAAAAATGAAAGTATTAGTAGCAAGTAAAGATATAGAAGTTTTGGCTGCCGCATTAGGGCAGCACCCTGCCGAAGATATTTGGTGGTGGAGTGAAGAATCAAGAAGAAAAGAAGGTTATGCTTTGGGTCTATTAAGATATAGAATAGTAGAAACACTTACAAGAGAAGAAGCAATCAATTCTAAGGAATGGGATAAAGTAATGAAAGCGTTACCCCGTTCTTTTACGCCAAAAGTAGATGAAGAAGAATGAATGATAGGAATACCTTCATAAACACTTTAGGTGTTTGGGAAATTAAAGAGGATGGAACAGTCCGTCTAATAAGCGAGGCGGAACCGCCAAAACAAAAGAAAAGGAGTGATAGAAATGCCGGTACTAAAAAAAGAAATAGAATTAAATGATGGAAGCAAGATTTGGGTTAAACAAGCGTCAGGAATGGCTAAACTTAAAATAACTAATATACAGGCTAAAGCCTTTAGAGAAATGTCTCATGCAGGAGAGCCTAGTGAGTGGACTACACAACAAAATGAAGAGTTTGCTAATAAAATAGAAGAAATGGGCGGCGGAATGCAATCACAAATAGAAGAATGGATTCCTAAGTGTATATTAACAGAAGGTTTCGATATAGATACTCTTACCTTCGAGGAATTACAAGATATTTTATTATTCGTTAGAGGCGACACAGAAGAAGGCGCAGTCCCTTTATAGACTTTATTAGAGTAGCCCCCTCTCTATGTATGGCTTTTAAGGGGGTTTTACCCTCGGACCTATTCGATAAATATGACTGCGAAGGCGGTGCATATAAAATGCAATTAGATATATTAATTGCTATGGATATAAATGATAAAATTAAAGAGGCTACGCAAGATGCAAAAACAGATGCTAAGAGCGCAGTAGCAAGAAGGGACCAAAGAAGAGAGAAAAGAAAACACTTATCAGACGGTGGCGGTGTTCTTAAAGCACTTAGAGATAGCGGGGTCCCTATAAAGGGCGGTAGTGGAGATAGTGTTGGAGAATGATTTATAAAAAGAATAGTAGCGTGAGGTGGTAATATACCAATTGGTGCATCCCGAATTGTATTCGACATTATGGGTACATTCCAAGCAAACAGGCTACTAAAGGATGCTAAAGCAGCAAGTGTAATGTTCCAAGCAATTATGCTTGATGCCGTGACAGGTATTCAAGATGCAGGTATAGCCATAGGCGACCAATTTGGGGCGTTTATGGAGTCGGTAATACCCGTAGCAAGAGAAATAGAAGAAGGAAGAATAGAGTTAGAAAAGTTTTTGACAGCAGCACACGATTTTTCCGCAGTACAACAAGAAGTTACAGAATTAGGTTTAAGTTTTGGGTTCGCTGCTGATGAAGCCTTTGCAGCATCGGCTAGAATGGCGCAACTAAGCGGTGTTATGGGTCCGGGTACAATGGGCGTAGGTACTAAATTAGGTATGGAGTTTGGTCTAATAAGTGGTATGAGTACCGAAGCGGCTATGCAACGTATGATTAACTTGCAGCAACAAACTCATTTTATGACAAAGGGTATAGCAGAAAACGCTTCTGAACAAGAAAGACAAAACCAAATTAGGGCTAACTCTATAAAAGTTCTCGACCAACTTAACACAGTAGAAAACAGGTCTGCTGCTACTATGGAACAGATTACTTATGTTATGAATCAATTCGCTTCACAGGCACACCTAACGGGACAAAGTATTGCTAGTATGGCTGCTATGTCTGCCGTTCTTATTGAAGCCGGTGAAGAACAAGGAAAGGGTGGTAGAGCCTTGCGTATGATATATGCTAGGTTAGGTGCTAATACAAACGGTGCAGCAGACGCATTCCATAATTTAGGTATAGCCACAAAAGATGCAGACGGAAATCTAAGAGATTTTTCAGATATAATGAAAGACTTAAACAAAATATACCCCGATTTAACTTCTGCTGAAAGAACAAGATTGGCTCAACAAGTAGCAGGTAATAGACACTACACTAGATTCTTAAAGTTAAGCGAAAACTACAATAGGGTTTTAGAGTTAGAGTTTGAGGCTCTTATGAGATTATCTCCTGCGTTAGAGGAAATACAAAGAAGAAGAGATACAGATTTGTTCCAATTACAGGAAGCGGAAGCAAGACTTAAAAACTACACAGGTGCTATTGGTTATGGGCTTATGCCCGCTTTAACACAAGCCACTAATAGACACGCTGATTTTAATAAAGAACTTGCTATATTAGTAGGCGGAGATGGTATTCTCGGTGCAGGTATAGGACAAATGTTTGCTTTTGGTTCTGAAATGAGAGATTTAATAGGGCCTATGGTAAATCTAATGGTAAATATGCAGTCTCTAAATGTAGCGTTTCAAACTCAACAAACAATAATGAGAGCATTAAATCAAGAAGAAATTGTTAATCAAAATGCTTACGGTAATAAAAACCAAGTACTACAAAGTCATACAAGTTTGATGTTTCAATTAAACTCATTAATTACAGAACACAGTAAAAGATTAGAGTATAATACTCTTGCGGCAAAACATGGGGTAGAATTAACTAAAGACCAAATAGAAGCAGAATTATTATTACAATCATCTTTACATGAGACTAATAGACAATTAAAAGGTAAAATATTAGGTCAAAACTTAACTGCTACATCAACTAAAAGAGATATAGACAATATAAACTTACAAATACAGGCTCTACGAAGAGAAGAACAACAGTTAAGAAAAATCGCACAGGCCGAAAAACTTCGTCATTCTCTTTTAGGTGATAGACCAGAATTAGGTACAGGAGATAAACGCAAAAGAGCGTATAAAGAATCGGCATTAGCAGTAAAAGAGTTTGACGATTCTTTAGAACAAGCAGCACAGGCAGAACTAGCCTTAAATAATCATATAATAGACACTACGCCTATTATTAATAAGTACGAAACACAATTAGATTCACTAAACTCTACTTTAAGAGACACAAATAGACAGACAAATGCGTTAGGTTTACAACAAGAAAAAACTTCCGAATCTATAAATAACTCTATGAATAAATTAGGTATGTCTCAAACAATAACTATGCAAAATGACCAAGAATTAAGGACTGAAAGAATTAAGGCCGCAGCCATAGAAGCCTCTCTTATGCAAAAACTTTCTACTAACTTTATGATGGCGGGTTCAGCCGCTATGATGTTTGGTAAAGGTCAAACAAGTATGAGGATTGGTATGTTGCTAAACATAGCAGGTATGGTGACAATGTTTAGGCAAATGCAATTAAATGCTGTCGAAAGTGGTAAAAGTATTATGCTTAATATGCAAGAAACACTATCTCTTTTTGGTTTAGCAAAGGCAAAACAAGTAAATGTAGTAACAACTAACGCATTAACTCTTTCAAGGTTTCAAGAAAATGTGCAGATATTTGCGAATATAGGTTTTATACAAGGTCTTATAGGGGCTAAAAATATAGAAATAATTACCGATATGAAAAGTAATATGGTAAAAAAAGCACAATTAATACTACGAACATTAACTATTTCTAGTATATACGCATTTATAGTAGCGACTGCACTTAAAGTAAAAGCGCACATAAGTAATATAATAGTAATGATTAAAGAAATAGGTATTAGCGGTATGTGGATTGCGGCAAAAGCGGCTATGGCAACAGCATATTTTACAGTAGGTGGTGCTGCCCTTTTTGCTGCTACCGGAATAGCGGCTGCGGGTAAAGCAGCAGTAGTAGCCTTTGCGCCTTACGTTCTTTTAATAGCAGCCGGTCTTGCTTTGGTAAAAGTATTAGAGGCGTTAGGTGTTTGGGACACTAGCATACCGGATTTCGCATCAGAATCTTCGGACTTAAATATGTATAAAGCATCAACAGAAGATTTAGTAGAAGCCCTTAAAGATGAAACTTTAACAATAGAAGGTCTAACTGCTTCTCTTGCTGACCTTGCGGCAGAAAGAAAAACATTAGTAAATCAAGATTCTGCGGCTGCTGATGAAAGAATAGCACAAATAGATAAAGTAATGTCTAAAGAACAAATGTTAATAGATATTTTAACAGCGAGAATGTACGATGTAGATAATTTACCGGATATTAGCGCAGCACTCACAAAAAATGCAATAGAAGAGTTTGAAGATGGGCTGTCATGGTTTGAAAGAAATATAGGTCGAAAAAATAAAACCCAAACAATAGGGGATATTACTTTTGATGATTCAACACAATCTTTAAAAAATTACAATAAAGAGTTTGAAAGTTTTGCAGAAAAATATCCCGAATTAGCAAAAATGATTGATGAGGCTAATATCACTACAGAAGAAGGAGTTAAAAGTTTGTTAGAAAGTCTACAAATGGGTGCAGATGCTTTAACATCAGCAGAAATGAATATGTTAGGTGCTATGGTAGATGGGTACACCGAGGCAGACGAGGCTCTACAAAACTTTAACAATACAAGAGAAGAATTATTCTATGGATTTTCTTCTGACAAACTAACAGGTAATCTAGTAAAACAAGTAGTACAACAAGGAGTCGAAACTCTTATAACTACTACAGAAGTAATTATGAGTAATACGTTTAATGGTATGACTACTACACAAGCAGCAAACCAAATATTAGATGAGATAGAGAGAGGCGCAGGTTTAAGAGGCATGAATCTTAGCAACGCATAGGTGATTTAATGGTAAGACACGTTACTTCTATGTACAATATTTGGCTTGCCGGATATTACGATGACTTTATGGGTGCTAGGGCTATCTCGGATGATTTTAACACACCTAGT
>Ga0209603_1002334_pt1 | contig 17750 bp, 9 predicted proteins | sample COGITO_mtgs_1206_FD_184812 | JGI IMG/M metagenome (GOLD analysis project Ga0209603, IMG submission 184812) | Pelagic marine microbial communities from North Sea - COGITO_mtgs_120607 (SPAdes) (version 2) | ecosystem: Environmental > Aquatic > Marine > Epipelagic ... | reverse complement strand
GGAACTATGCTTTTGGGTGGGATCGAATTGAGAACGTACTATGGAGAGTTTATCATGGGGAATTGGACGGGTTTAATGCGGAACAGGTGCTTCTCATGATTGGAACCAACAATTTACAAATCAATACGGACTATGAAATTATTGAAGGCTTGCGATTGTTAGTTCAAGGAATACGATCGAGACAACCCAAAGCCCAAATAATCCTCATTGGCTTATTACCTAGAAGGGGGTTTGAAGGAAGAATCGAAGAACTTAACTTACAGGTGGAAAGATTGGCAGGGGACTTGTCATTGAAATTTGCAGATTTGGGAGGATCTTTTCTGAATAAGGAAAAAAAGATCAGGGAAAACATGTTTTCAGATGGCCTTCATCCCAATAAAAAAGGATATCTGGAATTAAGCACAGCTTTAAAACAATTGAATCACAATTAGTTGGCCCCTGATTCGAGCCAATTTGTGAATATTAGGGAAGATAGGTATTAACTTAATATTAGTTTAGGGTATAATTATTTAAAGGGTGAAAAATTAATTGACAAAATATCTTTTTCAATCAATGATACCCATTGTGCATACATTTTACCACTAGGGTGTAGATTATCATTTGCGATGAGTGAAAGATCATTAAGTGCATTTCTGGAAATATCAGTAATATTATAAAATTTTACATTTCGCTGTTCAGCTTCATATTTAATAATACCATTAAACTCGTTAATTTGTTTCGTGATTTCACTTCTTTGTAAAGAATTAGCAAAGGGCGTAGCCCCCCAATCTGGAATTGATAAAACAAAAACCCTCTCTTTTATATTTCCACTTAATATAACAGCCCGATCAATAAGCTCAATAAAACTTGGTCTGAAATTCTCCGCTAATTGTCCTTGAAACTGATTATTTACCCCAATCAGAAGCGATACAAGTCCGTAAGGAGGTTCCAGAGTTGATTCTGCAGTAGCAGTAATTAACTGTTGTGCAGTCCATCCTGTTTGAGCAATAATTTCTAGCTCATTAATTTCTGAATTGACTTTGGATAATTTCTCTAAAAGCTGAACTGGCCATTTTTGTTTGACATCAACTGATTCTCCTATTGTATAGCTGTCACCTAAAGCCAAATATTTATTTTTATTGCCAAACACTTCATCTTGAACAAACACGGCCTTAATAACTAGGTCATTATTGATTTCAATTATTAAGGTATCATTATAGGTATTTAACGGAGTCCCTTCCCATCTATTAAAACTCCATCCCTTTTCTGGTGTAGCAATTAATTCTATTATATCACCCAAGTTTTGTCCCTCTACTGGACCAGATTTAATTAGTTGCTCATTGATTAGTCCCTGCCCTTGAACACTTAATAAAACATTAAAATTTGTCTTACTGAAGTTTGCAACAATGTTTTTATTCCCGTCAACTAGTATATCAATGGAACTAGATGATCCTGAAGCGTCTCCAGACCAACTATCAAAAAAGTACTCACTTCCAGGATAGGCATTTAAAGTAACGATACTACCTTCCTTATAAGTCCCTTCAGATGGGATTACAGTTCCTGCTTCGACAGGACTAATACTCGCATCTAAAACAAACTCTTTAGTACAGCTTGTTAGCAATGAAACGGAAATTAGAAAAAAAAGTATTTTATTAATAGTATTAATTTATAGGCGCTTAAATATAAATTTTCTATTGATATTCACCATCATTTTTCCTTTTAATAGTTTAAGGAGATGGTAATTAAATAATTCATAACATATTAAAAAGATCATTTATTGAATATATTATAAAATTTGTATACGATAAAACAGGGTAGATATATATAGATCATCATAGTGTATATTAAAATGGTATTTAAGTTTAATTCATTAATTAAGTTTGAATTCAATTTAATCACAATTTCTACATATAATTACCAATGGATATCAGATCAACTTTATTTTTATGCTGCTTGTTTTTTTTAAATATTTCACTCTCACAGGATTTAATAATTATTGAGAGTTCAGAATACGCAATTGTTCTTAAAAAAGATTCTCTTAAACGATTACAACATGTTTATTTTGGGTCAAAAGCATCAAATCTTAATGAATATAGATCTATTGATAAACAGCTTCGTTATGAAGTAAAAGATGCTGCCGATTTACCTAACCATGTATACACTCCAAGTGGCACATGGAATACTTCAGAACCAGCATTACAGATATTACATTCTGACAAAAATCCCTCAACAGAATTAGAATACAAACAGCATATTAAAAAAAATCTAGGAGATGGAGTGTCTCTATCGACCATAACTTTAGTTGACCCAATATACAAAACAGAGGTGTTGTTGTTTTATAAGGTTTACCATGAAGAAAATGTATTTGAACAGTGGTCAACCATCAAAAATAACGAAGTGCAAGCAATCGAATTAAAAAAGTATGCCTCCGCTAATTTATATTTTAGAAATAACGATTTTTTTCTTACCCAATATCATGGAGCGTGGGGTTCTGAAATGCAACCCGAAACCCACCTTTTAACTTCAGGAATAAAAGTTTTAGATTCAAAGCTTGGGACTCGATCTAATTTATATGCTCCACCAAACTTTATTTTATCTCTTGATGGTATTGCAAAAGAAGACACAGGGAAAGTGTTTCTTGCTAGTCTTGCTTGGTCAGGTAATTATCGCTTTGATTTTGAAAAAGATAGATTTAATAATCTTCGCTTAATAGCTGGTGCTAACAACTTCGCAGCCGAATATAAATTAGGAGCGAATCAGATCTTTGAAACTCCTCATTTTATTTATACTTATTCAGAAAAAGGAAAAAATCAGGCTAGTATAAACATGCAACGTTGGAGTAGGAAATATAGAATTCATGAAGGAGAAGGAGATAGATTAACACTATTAAATAACTGGGAAGCCACCAATTTTAATTTTAATGAAAAAAAAATAGTAGCGTTAATAGATCAAGCCAAAGAAATTGGAATAGATGTATTTTTATTAGACGATGGTTGGTTTGGAAATAAATACCCGAGAAACAATGATAGGGCCGGTCTTGGTGACTGGGAGGTCAACCAAAATAAGCTACCAAATGGCTTATCTAATCTTATAAAAAAAGCCAATAAAAGAGGAGTAAAGTTTGGGATTTGGATTGAACCAGAAATGGTTAACCCAAAAAGTGAACTATATGAAAATCATCTAGATTGGGTAATTCGACAGCCTAATAGAAAAGAATATTATTATCGAAATCAATTAGTTTTAGATCTTTCAAATCCAGAGGTTCAAAACCATGTCTTCGATGTTTTTGATAATCTCTTTATTGAAAACTCTAATATTAGTTTTGTTAAATGGGATGCAAATTCAATTATATATAATGCCTATTCCGAATATTTAGCAAGAAATAAACTTCCTCAATCACATCTTTATTATGAATATGTAAAAGGTCTTTATAAAGTACTTGAAAGAGTTCGAGAAAAATACCCTAAGGTTCCCATAATGCTTTGTTCTGGTGGAGGGGGAAGAGTAGATTATGGCGCTTTGCAGTATTTTACTGAATTCTGGCCAAGTGACAATACTAATCCTTTAGATCGAATTTTTATGCACTGGGAATATTCACATTTCTACCCTGCGATAGCAATGGGTTCTCATGTTACCAATTGGAATAAAGAATCAAGTATTAAGTTCCGTGTGGATGTAGCTTCTATTGGAAAATTAGGCTTTGATATTGAAATAGATAAACTCAGTGAAGAGGAAAAAGAATTTTGTAAGCAAGCATTACTGAATTATAAATCTTTACAAAAAAGCATATGGTACGGTGACATGTATCGCCTTCAGGATCCATATGAAAACCCAATTGCTAGTATTCAGTATGTAAATCAAGAGAAAACCAGTTCGGTAGTTTTTTCATTTCTCATAAGTCAAAGATTTCAAACTTTTTATTCGAATGAACCAATACTTTTTAAAGGCTTAGATCCAAAAAAAATATATGAAATAGAAGAAATAAATCTTTTTCATCGAGAAATCACTGAAATAAATCAAGAAGCAACTTATTCAGGTGAATTTTTAATGAAGTTTGGCTTTAATCCCATAGTGACGGACAAAAGAAAAAGTGTAGTTCTTAAAATAAATGAGATAACTTTATAATTAAAGGAACATCAACATGAAAAAATTAGGCATCTTATTTATAATTAATACTCTAATATTTATATCATGTAAAAGTAGTGAACAAAAAAAATTATCACTTCCCTCTGTTTTTTCAAATCACATGGTACTTCAGCAAAAAGCTAATGTTTCAATATGGGGAAATTCTATTGCGGATCATCCGGTCGAAATTAAAGGGAGTTGGGGAAGCAACGTAATAACAATTGCAAATTCAAAGGGAGAATGGGAAGCATCACTTGAGACCCCTTCTTTTGGTGGACCATTTGAATTAAGTATAAGATCAAACGAACAAAATATTGTATTTTCAGACGTAATGATTGGAGAAGTCTGGTTAGCCTCAGGACAGTCAAATATGGAATGGAATATTAATCAATCTGAAGGAGGTAGAGGCATTGACAATAAAAATGAATATCTGTCAGCAAACTACCCAGAGATAAGAATGTTCAATATTCCGCAGGATCTATCAGGTAAATATCTTAATGATGTAAAATGGTTAATTATAAATCCTGAAAATATTGAAAAAAGCGTAAAAGGTGGGGTTAATAATGGGATTAGTGCTACAGCATTTTTTTTCGCTGTAAAATTATATACAAAACTAAATATTCCTATTGGGATTATAAATAGTAGCTGGGGGGGAACAAGGGTAGAGGCATGGACAAGTCACAAAAAGCTAAAAGAACTAATGCCAAATCTATTAAATATTGGAAAAAGACACCAATTCTTTAATAATAAATCAAAACTAATATCTTATAATGATTCCATAGCTAAATTAAACAATGAAATGTTTGGAATTAAAACAGTTCTTATTCCTGACTATGGTAACATGGGAATTAGAGATTGGGCAGAGTTAGACTTAAATGATCGAGAATTTTCAAAAAAGAGTTTTGATGACTCTTCATGGGATTTTTGGTTACCTAAAAGCATATCAAAAGAGCAAAAAAACAGCGGTAGTTTTGAATCTAAATTAGATGAAAATAATCAGATTATATCTGATGGCGTAATATGGTTTAGAGCCAAAATTAACATCGAAAATATTGAAAGTGACTTCAATTTGATTATTAATAATGGAATTGATGATGTTGATCAAACTTATTTTAATGGACATCTTATCGGGAATACTATTGGCTGGGACAAATCAAGAAACTACAAAATCTCAAAAAAAATATTGAAAAAGGGGGAGAATTCAATTGCAATAAGAGTTTATGATGGAGGAGGACCTGGTGGAATAAATGGAATTGTAGAAGTAAAAAATTCTTTAACCAGTCAGTCTATTCCTTTCAATTCATTTAAATTTAAACACCAAGCCTTTATCACCAATAAAAAATTATGGATTCACAATTATTCATTAGAGGATTTAATTAAAAACTCTTCCAGTCTTCAAAAAAATATTCATAATGAAATAATTTTTAATAATTCAAATGAGTATGGAATTCTATTTGAAAGGATGATTTCTCCGATTTTACCTTATAGCATTAAAGGAGCTATATGGTATCAGGGAGAAGCTAACGTTTCTAATTATAATGAATACCAAGAATTGTTTTCTGGAATGATAGATGACTGGAGAGAAAACTGGGAATTTAATTTTCCGTTTTATTATGCCCAAATAGCCCCATATAGATACTCTAAAAATGAATTTTCTCATCAACTAAGAGATGCTCAAAGAAAAGCTTTAGAGTCAACCTCTAAAACTGGAATGGCAATTCTTTCTGATGTAGGTGAAGAAAATGATATTCATCCTCGTAATAAAAAAGACGTTGGGGAAAGGCTTGCGCTATTAGCGCTTATGAATGACTACGGTTTTGATATAGTTTCTTCAGGCCCTTTATATAAGAGTCGTCAAAATTTTTCTAAATATATTGAAGTAGATTTTAAGAGTAAAGGAACTGGGCTTATTACTGAAGGAAACTTAAGTGGGTTTGAAATAGCAGGTTTAAATGGAGTTTTTCATAAAGCTTCTGCTAAAATTATAAACAATAAGGTGAGAGTTTCTTCTAAAAAGGTAAACAATCCAATTAATGTTAGGTATGGTTGGGAAAATTGGTTTAAAGGAACCTTATTTAATAAAGAAGGTTTGCCTGCGTCATCTTTTAGTAGCATTAAATAATAAATTTTTTATGAAAAAGTATATTTTACTTACCTTTTTTATTTGTACTTGTAATGTTGTAATTTCTCAAAACAATAATGGAGTTCTAACCGATAGTTATGAACTAAAATACCTATCTGATCATTTTCCTTGTTTTGGATATCAATTACATTAAAACAAATTATGAAAATACACGAATCGTACAAATATGTAGTTTTGATTATTCTTTTGTTAATAATAAGTCCAAATGTGAGGTCGTATACATACAAAAATCAAAAGGAAATTAATGTTCTCGATTTTGGTGCCATTCCCAATGGTCAACCAATTATTATAGGGGCTTCCGTAAGAGTAAAGGCATACAATAATGAAGGAGGACAGCCAACAGGTGAAAAACTAGCACCTCCTGTTTTACCAAACTTAAACTAAATAATTAAAAAAGCATATACAATAAAAATTATATAAATGACTCAAAAATCAACTAAGAATCTGGGATTATTATTTATCATGTTTTTTGCTTTCTTGTTTTTAGGGATGGCGCAACAAACAAGTAATAGATGGACATTGGTTAGTGATGGTCATATCCAGTGGGACGTAAAATCTGAGGATACTCATATGGATAATGTTGAAATGAGTGGTCTTCAGGTTTCTAGCATAGTTCATTATGGTGTTGAAAAAGGAATACTCAAGCAAAGAGTTCACTTGATATTTCCTATGTTACGAACAATCCCAAATGATACGCACGCTAGTTTAGCCCACGAAATCGACTTTGATGATTTGAGAAAAGTAAAGATCAACGGAGATCCAGTTATTGAATATCCATTCCAGTTTGAACACAAGGGTTTGTTGAGCTATAGGTCCAGTGCGACTGATGGTACTGAGATTATGCATCAACTCTTTCCTTCAAAAGATCAACCAGTATTTATTGATAGAGTTAAAATATTAAATACAACTGATAAAAGTATTTCTATTGATATTCCAAAAATTGAGTATGAATACGAAACGGATAAAAAAAATGGTGTTTCGGGGGCATATAAAATTAAGGTAACTTCAAGTAAAAAAGGGTTTTATCAATTAAGTCCTAATGAGATATTTGAATATTCTTTGATTTATTCTGCAAGACTAAGTAATGCTATAGAGCCTTATATTTCTGCTGATTTTGAATTTAAAAAAAGAGAGGAACTAGTTAGTAAAACCTATTCTGATTTAGTTTTTGAATCTCCAGACAAAATTTTAAATAGCTTTTTTACATTTGCTAAGTTAAGAGCAGTAGAGAGTATTTTTAAAACTAAAGGAGGTCTTATGCATGCTCCTGGTGGTGGTCGATATTATGCTGCAATATGGGCTAATGATCAAGCGGAATATGCAAACCCATTTTTCCCTTTTTTAGGAAATTTAGAAGGAAATGAGTCTGCTATTAATTCTTTTCGCCATTTTGCTGGATTTATAAATGATGAGTATAAACCTATTCCGTCTTCTATTATAGCAGAAGGAATTGATTTTTGGAACGGCGCAGGGGATCGAGGAGATATGGCAATGATTGCATATGGCGCCGGCAGATTTGCCATAGCTTATGGTGATAAAAAGACAGCTAAAGAACTTTGGCCCTTAATTGAATGGTGCTTAGAGTTTTGTAGAAAAAAAATCAATAAAGATGGAGTAGTTGCCTCTGATTCTGATGAATTAGAAGGGCGATTTCCAGCAGGAGATGCTAACTTAAATACATCCTCTTTATATTATGATGCGCTAATATCCGCATCCTTATTAGGAGATGAATTAAACAAGGATAAACGGCTATTAGACCAATATAAATTTCAAGCTACTGCAATTAAAAATGCTATTGAGAAGTATTTTGGAGCTGAAATGTCTGGTTATAAAACCTATCAATATTTTAAAGAAAACTTACTACTTCGGGCATGGATTGCAACTCCTTTGACTGTTGATATTTTTGACAGAAGTGAAGGAACGATTGATGCCCTTTTTTCTAAAGAACTTTGGACTGAGGATGGACTAGCTTCACAAGCTAATACTGATCAATTGTTGAAATCTATATTACCGTTTGTAGAGCTTACTGATTTAAAAGGACACGATGGAAATGATTTAGAATATATTACCAACCTTTTTATGCATCCAGATTTAAAAAAAGATTCCCATAGTAAAACAAATTTTGATGATTCTAATTGGGAAAAAGTAAAATTACCAGGAAGATTAGAAAAGTTATTCGAAGGAAAAGAACCATCTGATGGAATATATTGGTTTAGGAAAAAAGTGAATATTTCTAATACAGATAATGACTACGAATTAACTTTTGAGGATTCTATTGACGATGCAGCAAGAATATACTTTAACGGACAATCTATTGGAACTTCAATATGGAATACTGGAGCTAATACATTTGTAATACCTAAATCTTTATTAATTAAAGGTCAGAATACTATTTCAATTAATTTGTTAGACGGAGGAGGGCCTGGTGGTTTTTACGGAAAAATATTTTTAGACAACTTTTCTAACGAAAGAATTTCTCTTAATAACTTTTGGCGTTATAAATTTTTGGGATTTCTGGGGGATTACCGTTATTTCATTAAAGGAACAAAAAAAAGTAAAAGCCTTCTAAATACAAAAGAAAAATTAAATTCTATTTTTTCACAAAAAAAAGTAACCACTTTTTGGGATAGGGCTACTCTTTATGCATTTAGGGGTGCATTTGCGGCTGGAGAAACAAAACGTACTATAAAATATATCAAAGAATATTCTGAAAGGAGATTGTTAGGGGAGCATGTTCCTTATCCTGTAGAGGCATTCCCGGAAGGAAATCAAAGACATTTGTCTGCAGAAAGCGCACTCTTTTGTAGAATAATTACTGAAGGTCTTTTTGGAATTAGACCAACTGGATTAAATTCATTTTCTTTTTCACCTAAAATGCCAGAAGGATGGAATGAGATGGCTTTAAGAAAGATAAGATCTTTTGGCAAAACCTATGACATAGAGGTCAATAGGATTGAGGATAGTTTATTGATAAAAGTGTTCAGTGATGATCAAATATTTATGGAATCCTTAATTAAAAAGGATAAAACAGTTAATGTGACAATGGTTAATTAGAATAATATAATGACTTTTTGCATTTATAAATCAAAATTTATATACAATTTAAGCCTTTTAGTATACAATATTAGTAAGAGAGTATTTTTAAAGAATTAATATTTTTTTGTTTATAATAAATTTAATCATTCAACAAATAATCAAAAAAATCATGAAAAAAATCAAACACTACGCATTTTTAAGTATTTTAATGTTCTCACTGGGTATTAATGCTCAAAATTCTGTCAGCGGCTCAGTTCTTGATGATAATAATCAGCCAATTCCTGGAGCAAATATTCTTGAAAAGGGTAGTTCAAATGGAGTAACAAGTGATTTTGACGGAAACTTTACAATTAAAGTTGAATCTGGATCATCTCTTATCTTTAGTTATGTTGGGTATATTTCCCAAGAAGTTTTAGTAGGTCAAGAGGAAGAGATAATCATGAATTTAACTTCAGACATTGTTGGACTTGAAGAAGTTATTGTCACAACGGGATACGGTAGTCAGAAAAAATCTTCGATTTCCGGTTCAGTCGTAACGCTCTCTAGTGAAAATCTTGTATCAAGGGGTGTTCAAAATTTAACTCATGCTCTTGCCGGTTCAATAGCTGGAGTTTCAACTGAACAACCAATTGGTGTTATTGGGCAAGATGATGCGAAGATTTACATAAGAGGTAAGGGTACCCTTGGAAATACGGACTCTCTTATTGTTATAGACGGAATACCTGACCGAGGAAATTTTTCAAGATTAAATGCTGATGATATAGAATCAATAAGTATTTTAAAAGATGCTTCCGCTGCTATTTATGGAGCTAGAGCTGCTAACGGTGTAGTATTAATTACTACAAAAAGAGGAAAATTCAACCGTAAAACAAAGTTTAATTTAAACACCTCATACACTATTAATAGCCCTACTGTTAGAACAAGAGCATTGGATTCTTGGAAAAGGGCACAGTATGAAAAAGACCAAATTGATAACTTAAGTTTAGGATGGGCTACTACTTTTAATGACGCACAGATTGCACTTTTAAAAGATGGTTCCAGACCAGATGAGTATCCAAATACAGATTGGTTTGAGGAAACTATAGCAAAATCAAAACCTGCATCAAATTTATCCCTTAATGTAGAGGGGGGTAGTGAAACCATCTCTTACTTTGTTTCTGGCCAATACTCTAAGCAGGAACAACTTTTTAAAGGAGATTTTCCATTTGAACAATATCAATTTAGATCAAATATTGACATTAAACTATCAGATAAATTGTCTATGGGGTTTGATGTTTTAAACCGAAGGGATGATGGATTATATACTAAGACTGATCAATTTGACGGTGTTGGTTATGGCAGAGATGATGTTTATGACAAACTTCAGGGGGGAGCTGCTGGATTCACTCAGGGCTGGCCTTGGTTAGTTGGACGCCTTTCAAATGGTGAATTAGGTAAAGGTGCGCAACCAGCGGGAGGTTCAAATCCAATAGGTATTCTTGCAAATGGATCAAATAGATTAATGAATGATGTGTTAAACACAAAAATTTCTTTCACATATAACATTTCAGAAGATTTAAAGTTTACCGTTTACGGGGCCTTTGATAAATCAAATAGGTCTCAAAAGAAATTTACCGCAACTTTTGATGAATACTTATATGATAATTCAACTGCAGAATTTATAAAATCCCCAGACGGAAATAAGCCGGTATTATCCCAGAAAAAGCAAAATAATTCTAATAATCTAATAAATGCTAAATTAGACTACAAAAAATCTTTTGGAAATCACAATGTTGACGCTTTTGTTGCATACGAACAAAGTAAAGTCAGAATGGATTTTATTTATGCTCAAAGAGGAGGTTTTGGAGGAAATGCAATTCCTGAAATTTTTGCTGGAACTCCAAGCACTGCCCAAACGGATGGTCGTTCTTTTGCTTCGGGTAGACAAAATATGTTCGGTAGAGTAAATTATGATTTCAATGGCACCTATCTTGCTACTGTTTCCCTGAGGAGAGACGGATCTCAAAATTTTCCTACCGATAAAAGGTTTGGAATATTCCCAGCAATTTCAGCTGGTTGGGTTATTTCAAATGAATCATTTATTGATAATACAGGGGCTTTAAATTTTCTTAAGCTTAGAGGTTCTTGGGGTAAAATGGGTAACGATAACATCTTACCTTTCCAATATTTAAGTACTTACGAATTTACAGATTATGATGACTTTGCATATGGAGTTCAAGTAGGATACGATTTTGGTGATGGTGAAAGACCTGGTTTTTTTGAATCAACTGTTGCGAATCAAAATGTTACATGGGAAACAGCTACTACCCAAAACATTGCTATAGAGGGTCTTCTTTTTAATAACACTATTAGTTTTGAATTAGATTATTTTACAAGTAAAAGAGAAGGAATATTAATTAAGCGTTCCGCATCTTTCCCTGAATACACAGGGATTAAGTTGCCAGATGAAAACCTTGGTATTGTTGACAACTCAGGTTATGAGTTTCAATTAGGCTATAAGAATAACCTGACAAATGAGTTCTCCTTTTCTATAAATGGTAATATTTCACAATCTACTAATAAGGTTGTATACCTTGACGAACCAGAATCAATAACGGACTATCAAAAGTATGAAGGCAAACCAATTGATTCCTTCTATGGTTACGAGAGTAACGATTTGTACAGAACAGAAGCTGAAATAACAGCGGATGGATGGACATTGACCGAGAATGTAGCTCCTTTTAGAGTTGTTTGGGACAAATGGTTTAACGTTGGGGCTATAAGGCTGGTTGATAAAGATGGCGATGGAGACATAAATGGAAATGACAGAATAAGATCTGATAAAAGTTTAGTGCCTACCACTTTCTTTGGAATTAATCTAGGAGTTTCTTATAAAAACTTTGAATTATCTACTTTAATTCAGGGTCAATCTGGAGGTTATTATGTTGACAGTAATTATGCAATTAACACTGCAATTTTTGACGATGCTTGGTCACCAACAAATACTGACGGAGCATATCCAATAGCCACTCCACCTTATAATATAGGATCATTAACATATCAATCTGATTACTGGCTAACTAAATCTGATTATGTAAGAATTAAAAATATCAGTCTTAACTATAAAGTAGATAGAAACATTCTTGATATGTTCAATATTGATAATGCGAACCTATTTGTTAGAGGAAATAATGTTGCAATTTTAAATTCACCAAATAGTAATATTGACCCTGAAGGTGTCTATGGAGCCTATTTAATGAAATCATGGCAATTTGGAGTTAACCTAAATTTTTAATAAATGAAATATCTAAATAATATCAAAATGAAAAAAATACACATCTTATTAATACTAATGATCTTTATTGTATCATGTTCTGTTGACGAAATTTTCGAAGCTGCACCTTTAGACAAGTATGCTGAGACATCCGTTTGGACAACAGACTCACTATCAGATACTTTTATTAACGAAGTATACAATGGTCTTCCAAACTCTTTTGCAGGAATGTTTAGTCCAGATGCTAATACCGTTGATTGGTATGATCATCATAACAACGCTAATGGACAAGCAATAACAAAAGGGAATTTAAATCCAGCTAATTCGGCGGGTTGGGGTGTAACTTATAATAAAGGTGGAGATTTTGTCACTGGAAATCAATCTGGTCTTTGGGGTTACATGTATAAAAAAATACGGGCAGTCAATACGGTCCTCGAAAAACTTAATAGTGACGATCAAGCATTTATGGATTCACGAACAGGAGAAGTTCTCACCTTAAGAGCAATATTTTATTCCAGACTAGCGTTGGCTTTTGGAAAGGTAATTATCGTTGGTGATGATCTTTTAGATCTTGATTCTGATTACTTAAGCATGAAACAATCTCCTTTTTTGGAAACGATGGATTATATCAATAGTGAATTGGATAAAGCCATTCTGCTACTGCCAGAATCTCAGCCTGAGAAAGGGCGTATTACCAAATATGCTGCTATGGCTCAAAAAGCCGAAATGTTATTGATCGCCGCAAGTCCAAGGTTTAATGGAGGGTCCTATAATACTTCATTACTTCAAGAAGCAAAAGCAGTAAATGAAGCAATAGTAAGCTCAGGAAAATTCAGCTTACTGCCAAATTTTGCAGATGCCACCAAATTATTGAATGGAAATACAGAACTTATTTTAGGTAGATATATAACGGCAAAAAGAAAAATAGATAGAGATAATTTCATTGACCACAATCTCGCTCCAGGAGGAGCAGGTGGATTCACAACTTATACTCCCACACAGAGCTTAGTGGATCAATTTGAGGTAATTGATGGAACCACTAGTTTTATTCCTGCAACTTGGAGTAATAATGTGAGAACGGTGACCTCTAATATTGCCTATTCTGATGATGACATGTATAGTAATCGTGATCCGCGTTTTTATGAAACTATTTTCTATCAAGGCTCAAAGCGTAATGAAACATATACAATTGATGTTTCTGAAGGAGGCCAAGACTCGAGAAGTTGTACAGGATGTCAGTGGTGGAATAATGGTTTCTTTGGATATTATGTGAAAAAATTTATTGGAACATACCTCAATGGTAATTGGCCATCTCCAGAGATCAATGATGGCGTAACTACTCTTCACAGATTAGCAGCGGTGTATCTGAATCATGCTGAAATATTATTTCAATTGGGAGATCAGGGGGGAGCCCTTAACATGGTTAATTTGGTTAGGGAAAGAGCAGGTATGGTATTATATACTTCTATTGATATGGATAAAATAAAACATGAAACTGTGGTGGAATTGATTGGAGAAGGCAAGAGGTTTAATAACCTCAGAAGATGGGACGACATTGATGAGTACCATCAAACTGGTGAATGGGGAATCAAATACATCAGTAATGGTGATGGAACATATGCTACTGAACTTATTCAAATTAGCACACCAGCATGGAATGACAAATTTTATTGGATTCCAATTCCACAGAAAGAGATGGATAAAAATCCAGGGTTAGAACAAGCCCCAGGGTATTAAATAATAATAATTGATGTATTTTATTTAGAGATAGTTTAATGTTTTAACAGATATGATTTTGATTTAAGTTTTTTGTTAGTTAATTAAAAATATAAGTTATAAAAATCTGTATTAAACTATTATTGTTAGAGGGGTGTTTCATTTCACCTCTCTTTCTTATTATAAATTCATTAATAGTAAATTTATAAATAGATATAGAGTTTAAAGCTTATGGGTTAGTATACAAATTAAATCTGTAAATTAATATTTTATATGCGATTCAACAATCTTTGTATTTATTCAGTTTTAGTATATTTATTAATATCAATTTCTCTAAAAAAATGGAACAATTTTATTTGAAATTAGTTATTAAACATAAAATATATCAATTAATCACTTTGGTATTTTTATTATTCACGTCTTGTGTTGATGATGTTATTGGTGACATTTCTTCTGAAAATAAGCCGTCTCCCATATTCGATTATTATTTTAAAAATGAAAATATTGATTCTGTTTTTTATAAAATAAATCTACCAGGTTCAATTGATTTTATTTCTGATAATCATGAAGATTTTAATGGCTCTATATTTTTCAGAAAAACAATTGACATCAGAGATTTAGATAGCAATTACAGTTTTATTGTTGAAGGTGGAATCGACGATTATGACGCCACCTATTTAAATGGACATCTTATTGGCACATCTCTTTCATATAATTCACCTAGAAAATATACCATACCCAAAGATATTTTAAAATATGGAGAAAATCTTTTTGAAATAAAATTTCACGATGCTAGTGGTTTTGGTGGTTTTAAAGGCAGAATGTATTTAAAATCTGAAAATGGAAATATCATCTCAATTTCAGGCACATGGGAATTTAAAATAATAGGATATAAAGAATTCGATGATAATCTTTTTTCAAATAATGCAAATATTTCTATAAATCCACTCACATGGAATTTAGAACTCAAAAGAGATCTCTATTCTTCTTATGAATTTGATGATTTCTTTTGGGATTCGACTAATGTGCCAGTTTTCATTAAAGATATTTATAATACCGAGACTGATTTGAATGGTATTTTTTGGTTTCGGAAAGATATAATTATTAACGATATAGAGAGGGATTACATAATCTCCATCCCAAAAGGGATTGATGATAGTGACGAAGTTTACTTTAATGGAAACCTAGTTGGGGGAGCGAATTGTTATAATTGCCCTAGAAATTATATCATAAAAAAAGAATTTTTAAAAAAAGGAAAAAATATAATTGCTATTTTGATTTCAGACACATATGCTGATGGTGGAATATTGAGTCCTATTTTATTACATTCACTAAACAGCAGAAAAAGGCCTTTATCAAATAAAGATATACCTACTACTTATTTGAATTCCGTTAGTTTTGAAGATAAATCTACTTCTATATCTGAGGGTTGGAAATATAAACAAATTTACCATTTTCAAAATATTTCAATTCTTACTGCTTCTAACCAAAATGTATTTGACACGGAAGAATTTTTATACTTCCTTCCTAATGGTTCTAAAATTGATGTAAATAATATTATTTCTAACTCATTAATTGGCAATAATCTTTTAATTCCAAGTTTTATCTTAATTTTTTTCCTTTTAATTATTATAGCTCTTGGAACAATTAATTATAAATTATTAAGGAAAGGAAAAGCAAGCCAGTTAAAAGAAAGTAAAGCTGAAAAAGAGAATTATATTTTTGTAAGGGCAAATAGACTCAATATCAAGGTATTAAAAGTGGATATTTTATTCATAGAAGCTGAAAAAGATTATGTTAAATTAGTTACTACTAAAAAAAACTATTTGATTAGAAAGAATTTAAAAAGTTTTAATAAAGAAGTTTTAGATGATAGTTTTATAAGAATTAGTAGATCAATAATAATAAATATTGATAAAATCACACTGGTAGACAGGAATATGGTTTATCTATCTGATTTAAGATTTAAAATTGGATTAAACTACTCAAAAAATTTAAATAAACTTATGAAAGGATAGTTTTATTATTTTAGTGAAAAGAAAGGTTTCATAACATAGAATACAAATTATTAAACATGTTTTTATAAATTCAAAAATATTTAAATGAAAAAATTAGGCCGAAGGGGTTTTATCAAAAAATCAACACTTACAGCTGCAGCAATTAGCTCAACTCCCTTTTTAAGTAGCTGTGTAGACAATAATCCCAGTAGAAGAAATGGTATTTACATGGGGGCTTTTGCGGCTTCAAAACTCTCCACAGTTCGAGCAGCTTTTATTGGAGTGGGACATAGAGGTAAAGATCATTTAAAATTTTTCTCTAGTCTTCCCAATACTGAAGTTGTTGGGATTAGTGATCTCTATGAGGAGAACGTAATACAAATGCGAAAATTGGTGAAAGAGGCAGCTGGTGAAAATCGACATCCTACCATTGCTGAATATTGGGGCGATGAAAATAAATGGCGCGTCATGCTTGAAGAAACTAAACCCGACGTTGTATTTATTGCTACCAATTGGAAAAATCATGCACCGATGGCAATTGGCACTATGGAAAGTGGTGCGCATGCTTTTGTTGAAGTACCATTGGCTGTTACAATCGAGGACCTATGGAAAATAGTATATTCCTCAGAAAGTACTCAGAAACATTGTATGATGATGGAGAATGTTAACTACGGCCGAGATGAATTGCTATTTTTAAATATGTGTCGAAAAGGTGTCTTAGGAGAATTGTTACATGCAGAAGCAGCTTATATTCATGATTTGCGATCTCAAATGAATGAAGAGGAAAAAGGAACTGGGTCTTGGCGAACGTCTCATTACGCTCACGGAAGGGGAAATTTATATCCAACGCACGGTTTGGGACCCGTTGCACAATACATGAACTTGGCGAGACAAGAAGACAACTTTAAAAGTCTGATCTCCTATTCTACGCCGGCGATTGGCAGAAAGTTGTACGCAGAAAAAAATTATCCAAAAAACCACAAATGGAATCAGTTGGATTTTAGAAATGGAGATTTGAATACTTCTATAATTAAGACTAATTTGGGTAGAACCATTATGTTACAATGGGATGAAACCAGTCCTAGACCATACACAAGACACAACCTAATTCAAGGATCAAAAGGAGTTCTTGCTGGTTTTCCTACACGAGTTGCCTTTGAGGGGGGTATAGAAGGAATAACCGAAAATCATCATGCATGGGCTCAAGGAGATCAACTTGAAATGGTTTATGAAAAACACGATCACCCATTATATAAAAGGCTCAATGAAAAATCAAAAGATAGTGGTCATGGCGGAATGGATGGGATTATGATATATCGTATTGTTGAGTGTCTACAGAAGGGACTTCCCTTAGATCAAAATCTTTATGAAGGTTGTTTTTGGAGTTCCGTTACTGAACTCAGTGGAAAATCAATCGACCAAGAAGGTGCCCCACAAAAGTTTCCTGATTTTACCAGAGGAAATTGGAAAAACACTCAACCCCTTAATATTATTTTATAAC
>Ga0209603_1002332_pt1 | contig 17758 bp, 14 predicted proteins | sample COGITO_mtgs_1206_FD_184812 | JGI IMG/M metagenome (GOLD analysis project Ga0209603, IMG submission 184812) | Pelagic marine microbial communities from North Sea - COGITO_mtgs_120607 (SPAdes) (version 2) | ecosystem: Environmental > Aquatic > Marine > Epipelagic ... | reverse complement strand
CTGCAGCACTACCACTTTTATTTCTTACTGTAACTGGAATATTTGTTGTTGGTGTTGATTCTAAATTATAACCGATTGTTCCAGGAGATAGTTTTACTGTTTGAGCACCTGTTGTAATTACTTCAGCAATAACACCTGCATCTGGTAAAGGATCGGTATTTTCAGTTCTTGAACTATCAGCTGTTCGAGATGTACCGTCTGTATAAAGTGTTACCCAAGCTGCAGCTGATGTTGTAATTGTATATAAGGCGTATCCTTTAAATCCAGTAATGTCAATGTTAGCAGACGCACCGTCAGCAATTGAAGATGTTGCTTGTGATGGGGAAGTACGACTTGGTAATGAACCACCGCCACCGCCACTTGCAGATGGATCAGCAATTATAATATCACCAATCATTCCTGCGTGAACAGTACATATATACTTATATGTTCCACTTATAGATCCTGGTACTTTCCAATATAATGTACCACTTGTTTTACCTTGGGCGTTCGTACCTGTTGATCTTGTACCATCAGGAGCAATATGAATCAAACCTGTATTATATGCAGTGCTTGCGTCCGAACGAATTTCAAACGGATGAGAACCAGTAACACCTGTTAAATCAAATGCGATTGTTTCACCTGCATTAACATATATTGTTGGGTTATCAGTTGTCCCATGAATATCAGAACGATATGAAGATGAACCATTAGGTGTCATTACATGAACTGATGTAGCAGGAACCGCAATATCATGTACATCTAAATCAGCAAGAGCAATTTCAGTTAACCCAGCGAAGGTTGAAGAACCACCGCCACCAGTTGCGTCGGCAACCCAAGCAAAGTCAGAACCATTCCAACTTAAGATTTCATTAGTTGAAGCACCACTTACATTAAGGTGAGCACTTACATCACTATCAGAATAAGAACCTCCACCGCCGCCGCCTATTGTTGTAAACGTAAAGTTACCTGCACCGTCTGTGGTTAATGCTTGTCCACTAGTTCCATCTGAACCTACGTCCGTTAAAGCAAGTAAGCTTGTTACACCTGCGCTTGGCAATGCAGACCATTGATAATCTGAACCACTCCATTGTAATACTTCATTAGAACTTGCACCCGAAATATTTAAATGAGTATCAACATCTGAGTTTGAATATGATCCACCCCCACCTGACTGAGCAACCCAAGCATAATCCGAACCATCCCATGATAGTACTTCATTATCAGAAGCGGCGCTTGTTAAATGTAAGTCAATATCGTTATTTGCGAAAGAACCACCACCACCACCTGATGCAGCTTCAGTCCAAGCATAACTTCCGTTTGCACTTGTTGAAAGAACATAACCAGCAGTTTCAGTACCAATGATATTTGTATTATAAACAAAAGCGTTAAGTGGGTCTGTATAGTTAAGAATTGTACCAGCAGAAGTATCCGCTAATAATTTATTCCAAGTACCGTGGGCATAATACAACGAACCAGTATCATGAGCATGTCCTATAGCACCATGATAAGTAGATGCGTTAACATTATCAAGATTAAGTTTGGTGTCGTATAAGAATGTTATTCTATGCGGTTTACCAAAGAGATCTAAGTTGCCGTTAATGTCAAATAAATCAATCGGATTATTTGCATCTCCTAAAGCAATATAAAGCTCGTTAAAATTATCGTTTGCTTTATCGAATGCGGAGCGTAACGGATCACCTGTTCCGTCATTGGCGGATGCACCGATATTAATTATTTGTTTAGACATTTTATTTTCCTAAAATTCTTTATTAAATTATTTATTCTCATTGCTTATGACGGTTGCGTCGCAATGTCGTAATTGTTTTCGAGGTATTGAGTTAACAAAAACTTCATATCATCAGAGACAACATGAGCAACATCTTCACGCAAGAATACCACATTCCCATAATCAAATATTCTACTAGTACTACCATAAGCACTTTGAACAGCACCTTCAGCTCCAACATATCCTTGTGCTTGAGCAAACCTATAAGCAGAATCTCGAGCAGAAAGGAAGTCAACTCCAAGAGCAGTACCGCCTGAATAAGGAACAACAAGATCTGCCCTACCATTCATTTGAACAATTCTTCTCTGTGGTATTGGATTCTGCTGTGTAGTATATCCGTCAAATAAGTAATCATCACCTGTATATAATTCAGTGAAAGGATACCAGAATGAACTGTCTCTGTATTGACTCGTGTTCGTTTGAGAAATCATACATACAATAGTATCAACCGCAGGATCATCAATTTCAACTGCGGCTCTCAATGCAAGTGCTCCACCGTTAGATACACCTATAATACGAATCTTAGTAGAATCAACATTATTATATTGTTTAAGTATATCAATTAATTCCTCTAACACTTCAATATCAGGACCATCTGAACTTTCATTAGAAATATTCCATGAATTGTCGTATCCTTGTACACCTAAAACAATATGACCAGGTAAAGAATCTTTAAATTGATTTACCATACCTGAAGCAGTACCGCCATTACCATGTAATAGAATCGCAACTGGGTAAGGTGCTGAACCAGTTTCAGGCATACTTATACCTATATCGTAATCATGGAAACCTTGATACCAATTCTTTGTAATTGTTAAATCAGGTACCGCACTTGGTGTTAGTGTTAATCCACCTGCTCCACCTGGTTCATGGTCAGCTGAAACAAATGTTGCATCAGCTGTAAAGTTCGTTACGTCTGCAGCAAGATCACCAATCTCAGCAATATCAAACGGAGAACCTTTACCATCATCATTAAATAATCTTAAGAATCGTGGTTTGATTGTTCCGCCTACCTTCGCTTTAAATATAAAGTCTCCGAATAGTTTAGAACCTGCTAGGTGAACGTTTTCCTTTAATAACTTTTCGTAATTCTGTAATGGTAAACTTGATTTAATTTGATATGAATACTCTTGATAGAAATCACTATCTTGTATTCGCATTCCTGAATCTAAATATTCTTGGTCATATACATTAATTGTTTGGTCAAGGGTCCATAAAAGATTCTCGTGTGAATCATACCAAACTTGTTCTTTCATTGAAGGAACAACAATATTATCCCATCTTGCTTGTATATTAGGAGCTGCCGTTCCTGTAACTAACTGTGAAAACCAAGTGGAAGTGGCAGCGTTCATTGCCAAACCTTGTTTACTTAAATCATATATTGCGAATCCATCAGAAGCAGTACTAGCTAACCAAGTTTCAACTGAAGGAGAAAGCCAAGGGAAAGTGGAGACAGGATCTGTACCTAACACAATCCTTAATACTATAAGTGAAAAATCTAAAGTAGGTCTATTCGTTGTGGTTGTAGTTACACTGTTTTGTTTAAATCCACTTAAGTGCGAATTCCTGCCTGCCCAATAACCACTTGTACTACCTTGTGTCTGCGCTTTAATAATTCCATGAGAAACAAATGTACCATCATCTTCTCTCAATTCTCCAAGACCGTTTGCGAAGTCTATAATATCTTCTTCATCTACTTCGTATTCCCAATAACCAAATCCAGAATTTAATATACTTACTTCTGAAATTTTACCAATCGCAAATTCTGTTGTCGAATTGATAACAGCGTTATCACCTAATCTTCCTTGGCCGCCGTAATCGTTTGTAATACTTAATACGTTAAATCCTTGTCCTGGAGAATTCTCTAAATAAATATTTTCATCTTTATCAAGACCGTTAATATTATATGGTATGATACTAATAAATCCTGAAGCTTGATCTATACCTTTCACAACACCAGTAACATTAGAAGTTGCACCTTTAATTCTATCGTTAACTGAGAATGAACCTGCATCTCCTGCATCAGCAAATAAAACAAGCTGATTCTTACGATCTAAATTTTTAATTAACGCGTCTTGTGCAATTGAGAATACATCTGATTGATAATCTGCGCCTGGGTTAATATTATTAAATCCAACAATTCTTCCGATTGTTAAATCTTGAATATCAAAGGCAGTGTTAAGTGGTGTTGTTAAATTAACAGGAGAAGCGGTTCCTGACATTGGTGTTACTGCACCGTAATCAGCAGCGTCTAATGTAACGCCAACATAAGGTGATATCACATCAGTAATTACCGAAGCAACTGAAGTATCACCCAACTGAGAAACTATAACATCATCTGTATCGGTCGTATCTGGATATAAAGGTCCAGGAGAAGAACTATTTTTTACTACTAATTGATTTCGTACATCAGATAAATCAATTGTAAGTTGAGTTTGAGCTACGCCATCAATTGGTGGCCTAACTGTTGTTAAGACCGTGTTGTCTGTAAAAGAAGGTCCTACAAGCTTAACTCCAAGAGAAGATAAATTTTGTCCAATAACAGTACCTTGATTACCATTTGCGTCTTCTAATGTTTCGCCAATAACAAATCCTAGATTATATCCGTCTTCACTGTTATCTAAAATAATTGATTGGTCGGAAACAAGTAATCTTGTGTTGTCAATTGTATAACCATAACCGCCATCTTCTAAATCGTATTTGATTTGTCCTGAGGCTGTATCTGTAACTGCCGTGACAATTGCTTTACCTGCATGGCCATCTTTTTGGTGGACATTAAGAATTTCACCAATTTCTCTACCAGGAATATTCTTTCTTCTTGCACCGACATCAGATCTATCAACAATAGTAAACTTTGAAAGAGATCCGTTTGTTTTGCCGAAGTTAATTACTTCTCCGCTTATATTACAAAGAATATCTTCGTACTTATTAAATGTACCTTGAATACCATCGAGATATATGACAGGAGTTTTAATACCATTTAAAATAAAGAAGTTAATTGATCTTACTGACGCTTTTGCCTTACTTACAGATCCTTCAATGTTTCTTGCTAATAAATCTAAGTACTCATATTCCTTTCCTGTCTTTGAAGTAAAGAAATTATTATTAGGAAACATTTGTAGGTATACGCCTTGCTTCCATTCTGAGTCAGATACCTTTTGCATCTTTTCAGCAGGATACACAATTTCAATTTCAAATTCTTGATAAAATATAGCAAAGAATAATTCAATACCTCGAGCGGTACCTTTTGAACGATATAGATCAAGAATGTTTTTAACAATAAATTTAATGATATCGCCTTTCAGCGGAAGGTCAGCAAGAAACTTTTTCTTAAAGAATATAATCATACTCTCTAAAGTAGAATCTATATCTCTTGTTTCGTAAAATCTTCTTTGTTGATAAATGTGCTGGTTTTCTTGGGTCTCAGACCATTTATAATACTCTTCAACTAATTTAACAAGCTCAGGTCCGTCTTCCCTGTAAATAGCGGGGAACTGATTCTTAATGAAAAGCGATAGATTTTTTTCGATTTCACCCTGAGGCATTATTTTTCTCTCTTATTAATAACTTGATGCTGACTGAGTTGCTTTTGGAGTTTGAAACTCTTCCAAATCCATTACAACCTTAACGTCTGTATCTCTTAATATAAACACACGTCCCTTTGGAGCAGCAATGTCGTTATCGACTGTTTTAGCAGATACTTTAATTGCACTGCCTGTATACTTTTCTACTTTAAAGTTTGTTAACTTAACTTCACCTTTAGTATAATCAACTGTACCTGCGGTTGGATTAATAACCTGTGGGTTTGTTGCTTCATCAGTAATGATCATAATATTACCCATACCATCATCTTGGAAGAATACACAAGTACCTGCTATATCAAATGGTGAAGACTTAATCGCAGGTTTAAAAGTTGTAAATCCATTCGCGGCCTGATAAGCATAAGGTCGAATAAGATTCGTTTCAAATCTAAATGTTGGATTTGTATTAAAGTTAAGAGGTGGTGAATATTCAATAATAGGACATATAGATATTTCACTACTTAATATGCCAACATCCAAATCGTCAATCTTAGCTGCCAATTTAGATGATCTTAATGTTTTATCAAATCCTTCTAAGTTATCATCTGAATATTTTTGAATTGATGTTCTTACAAGCGATTCCAATTCAGCAGCACTCTTTTCAGTATTCTTTTGACTGTAATTTACAACCACCGTTGTATCGGCATAAACGAATTCTGTTTGTTTAAAGATAGGTTCAATTCCTAACGGTGCTCTTTCTTTTAAATAAGCAAGATAAGAATTAGATAATGTCGAAGATATGATTTGTGTATCATCATTTAAATAAACTGAAATAGCAACTCTACCAAATTGAGGCGGATCTAATTGTTCACCACCATAAGCAGACACGGCAGAAATTTCAGGGAATGCTTGTTGTAATAATACTTCATAATCTTTTGTTGTGACTGCGCGTTCTTGAACTTGTAAAGCTTTAGGAGCAAAGTATCGAATAGATTCCATTGACTCTCTTTCTTGTCCACCGGCTGCAGGAGATAATGTAATAGAACTAATCTCTGCACCTTCAACAAAGCTAGCACTAAACGCAGAATCTTTACCTGCTCCATTAGGTTCTGTTCCTGAACAGATTCTATATCGTACTCTTACATCTTCAAACTCTTCAGGTTGTAAACCAAACTTATTCTTACCAAAGTAAATAGAATACTTATCATCAAGATATGGTTCAAGATAGAATACTTTATCTAATGGTCTTACACCGTAAATAGTATTGGCTCTTTGAAATACATTTGCATCGTCGGTTGCTTCTGCATCAACGAACACAACAATTGAATCTGTATCTACTTCGTTGTTTGTAAGGAATACTCTAAGTACTCCATCCGCATCAACAATAAATCCTTCTCTTTGGAAACTTGATAACATTTCACCTTCATAAACATCAACACTTTCAGCAACAAACGAATTTGCCTCGTAGGAAGCGCCTGTGTTAGGATTCACTGTATCAGTTGATACTCTTCTTGCTGTATATACTTGATCCGTTACGAATGAAAAACTTTCGCCTTGATGAGATACTCTAAATTGAGAATACTTTGGAATTGTAATTGTTGAACCTTCTGTGTTTGGGTCAACGATTAAAACAAATAATGTTGCCTTGGCAGACTTACGTGATCTTGGAATATAGTTTAATTCTTTTGCATGGGAAACGATTGAGTTCTTGAGGACGGCAGAGTCAAGAAACATTTCGTTAAGTGCCATGTTGGTATAGAAGTTATTTTGATAACTATTAAATGCAAGTACATCTAATAGGACACTCATATTTGATCCTTCAAAGTTATAGTCTTTGAATTGAGTCTGAGTTTCTAAATAAGTTCTTAATTGACTTTTGACTGAATCAAAATCAAGTTCAGTAATTGGTGTTTTTGGATTTGCCATCTCTATCTATTCCTTTGTAATACAACATCTAACTGTATTGGCTGTTCAACCTGTCTTACATAAAATTTAATATTAAGATATACTTCGCCGTTATCATTATCTGAACTTACAGCAACATTAATTAATTGTGCTCTAGGTTCGTAAATCTGAATTGTTGAAGTAACTCTATCTTCTATTAATTTTAATGTACCAGGTGTTAAATTTTCAAATAACATCGCTCGAATATTGCCACCAAGATAAGGTTGCATTAATCTTTCGCCACGATCTGTTAATATGAGGTTCTTAAGTGATTCTTTAACTGCATCTTCGTCTTTAAGTAATGCCAAATCTTTGGACACAGGGCTAATAAGTAGATTCTTTCTGAAATCAGAATTAAGACTAATCTTTTTCTTTACTGGTGAAATGTAATCTGCTATTGCCATTATAGTATTTCTCTTATATCTAAATGAATCTTATCGTCGTATTCTTTAACATATTTAAATCCACCTTTTAAAGCATTCTTTATAAAGTCTTCAGGATCATCCATATCCTTCTTAACATCTACAACCAAACCACTTAAATGTGAATTATCTTCAGGTCCATCCGAATCTTTGTTATATTTTTTACTTACCCAACCTTCTACTATTGTTAAAGGCTTTTCAGAATTCGTCGCTTCTTGTAATCTTTTGAGGTATACTTTAACATCAAGATCAACTCTTGTGTATGCATATATACCTATACCTTCTTTTTCATCAAATGAATCACCTTCAACTCTAAACACATCAGATGATCCTTTAAATACATTACCACATCTTGGTAGTTCTTTATAATCCTTCGCAGTAATTGGTTTAACATTTTGAGGTATATTACCCGTATCAGTTAATTCGTTTCCACCAGGAGAAGTCCATCTACCTTGTAATCTATTTATTACCTCTTTCCTAGTTGTTGGAGAATACCTGATGCCACCTGCTCGTATTGCTGAGGATTCGTTAATTCTTGAAATATTTTTAAGACGATCTACGATTGTACTGTATCTTCTCGTATAATCATCAAGTGGTTTATTAATGTCCCTTATTAAAGCTTCTATTGACCCTGCAAGACCACAAATACGAGCAATGATATATTGAATCTCTTCAATGCCTGGTGATTCAAATGCTGCGATAGCGTAATCAATTAAACCTTTTATTTTATCTTTAATACCTTTCTTGTTCTCTTCTGTAAAGAATGCGCACATTTGTTCTCTTGTTGTCATAATACCTTTTACAACATTCTTATTTACAAATGTCTCTGCGTCCTCAACCAATGCAGAAGGATCAAAGTTTTCTATCATGTCTTGTACTTCAGTAAAGACTCGATCTATGACATCCTCAATTCTTCCTTTAATGGATTTAATTAAATTATCAATTAATTGCTGAACCGTAAGATCTTTAATTCCATCATATCCTCTACTAATCTTACCAACGATTTCTAAAGCATCAGCTATGATACCATCAACCACTCCAATTAAATCAAAGAAAGCATCTACTGACGCAAAGAACGAATCAAAAGCATCGCAGAATCCACCTAAGATAGATGTATTGAAATCATTCTTATAATATGCATCAAGGTTTCTTGCCAGTTTAGGTGCATCGTTATCAGATAATAAATTGGCTGGTGTATAGTTATATGCTTGAATAAAATCAGCTGCTTCAAGGTTCGATATATCACCCCTTTCCCATCTTCCTGCTAGGTCAGGATAACTATCGAGGGATCCAATTTGCTGTCTTAGTAAGCCATTTAGATAGCTTGTCGCCGCATATATCCCATTACCGTATTTGTTTACTGCTCTACTTAATGGATTATTTTCTGCATCTTTTACAATACTTTCGGCAATCTCTGCTGTGACAACATCAATTTGCGCAAGTGTATATCTTCCTATACCATCAGTGACTGGTCTTGCACCAATAGATAAAGTATTCTGAGTTACTTGATCGTTACCGTCTACGCAAATTTCAGTCATTATCTACGACCCCTTCTTGTTAACTTTTTCGTTTGATCTTTAGCGGAATCATCAAGAGCTGAAATATAACCACCAGAATATCCCATAGCAAAATAACCACGAGGAACAATTGAAGTTGACTTCTTAGGTGGTTCTGGCATTTTAATTAGATTCATACCCCAAGCACCCAAACCAATTGGAACAAAGTCAGCAATAATTGAAAGGAATGCAGAAGCAGGATTTAATACTTTGGTAATAAACTCTGGACTATTACCTGTAGGATATGCCCAACCTGAAGTAATACCTGGTAAAGGAGCAACGACAGGAGCGGATACAGCAGGAGGTAATAAAGCAGGTACACTTGGTATTGATACACTTACAACTGGTGGACGATAAGCTCCGTTATATGCAGCTCCTGTTGCTGTCATAAGTGGTGCACCTAAATTAGTAAAGTCACCAGACGTTGCTGCCACCGAAGTTGCGATAACCGATGGAGAATTCACAACACTGCTTGAAGTAATTGCACCTGCATTAATAGCAGTTGCATTGAATACTCCTGTATGAGAAGTTGATACCGAAGCGATTTGCATTGTTGGTGTAGTTAAACTCCAACCTGGTGTTGGTACCGATGTTCCTGTTAATAATGTAGGAGGTATTTTGCCACTTGCTAAACTGATTATATTTGAAGCAGCATTATGTATATCACCTGGAGTTGATAACTTAATTGCCTTTGTTGAGAATACATCATAAGTATTTAATGCAGTAGATTTAATATTCTTGGCGACGAAGTTTAATTGATTGACCGACTCAAACTGTATTTCCTTTTTACCAAATAAAGTCATAATACCTGCATTGGCTTCAAGCTTAACTTCAGATCCTCTTAAATTTGTTTGGTCACTACCATTTAAATTCAATGAAGCACCGGCTGCAATCTCTGCATGACCGTGAACAAGTAATTTATAATCACCTTCTATTTCTTCGGTCTTATTACCTTTTACATAAACATGAGAATTACCATTAATCGTAACTACACTATGACCTGATGATTCGTGTTTTGTTCCAATATTAATTTCATAACGATCTGCCTCTGCTCTTTCAGAAACAGTACCTTTAGAATCTATTTGAATGTATGCACCTGAATCATGAGTAATTTGAATTCTTTCTGAACCTGGTGAATCATCTATTTCAATTGAATGCTTTGCTGTTTTAATTACTCTATTGTGTGGATACTTTGCTGCGTAAGCAGGTGGTGGTTCTGACCACGTTTCATCTGTATCAGCAATCTTTTGATCATGTACACGATTGGCTGCTTGTTGTAATAAGTATGTTTCATTTAATAATTCAGCACGAGATAATCTATCAGGACCTCCGCCTGCGTTAAAATCATTTGGAGAATAACCTCTTGCTAATAGATCACCATCTTTTTCTGCGATAACACCTTCACCATCTTTGGTTGGATTTGATTCTGTGTTATACATACCAGGAAGTAATCCTAATATGACAGGATGCTGAGCCATTCTTCCGTCAAGGAACATTCCATATACATATGAATTTAATGGAGGAGGTGGATTATTTGGATCCATATTACCTGCAGCAACCATAGCCCAAGGTAAATCTGTAGTGGCAATTTCTTTACTTGTACCGTGCACTCCAAAAGCTCGAACTCTTACTCGACCTTCGTGTGTCTTATCGTTATTGCTTTCAACAATACCAATAAAGAAATACGGATTACTTATTCCTGAACCATCAATCATACATCACCTTTCTGCCAACCATATTTTACTATTTCTACTTGTGTTGTTAAAGTATTTTGGTCCATGTTATGATTTACCATTGAAACTAAATACTTACCACTTAATCTTTCGTTCTGTTTATTTTCTAATTCAATGTTAGGTTCTTGTGTTATTAAATTAATTACATCACCTGGTATTAAATCAATCCTACCTTCAACTTCTATGTTAATCTTAGAATTATTTAAATGGTGATTATATGCAACTCTGTTTTGTATAATCTCAACCATGTTTTGTTGAGGACGAACTACTTGACCAGGTACTGAGGCAACACCATCAGCTTGCCAATCTCTATACACAACAAATTGTCTTGCATTTTTATTTTCGTCTTTAAATGTTTCAGTAATAAATTTATCAGAATGTGTTGCACCAACATTAGAAGTTCTTGGAGATCCTGTCATACTTGTATATTTCTTTTTCTCTGTTTGATAATCATAGTTATGATACGTTCTTGTATGATTTACAAAGTCAACTTCCATAATAGTATTTTTATATGCTCCACTATCAAGATCCTGTCCTGTATCAACATGACTTGAATTTTCTAAAGACTTAACGTGTCTAACCATTCTATCAGCATATTGTGGATGCTGTTCTGAAAAGCTCATATAATAAAGATCTTTAATTTTCTTTTTATTAAATTTTGTTCTTTTAAGTAACCATTCATCAGTTACCCAATAATAACCATCAAACGTTTCAAAGAAACGATATGTGCTTGATGGAGAATCTGAATTTGCTAACGCCTTACTTGCCAAAAAGTTCATTGCTTGAATAGGTGTATAGTCAGGTATAATAGTTCTCATCTGACCAGCTGAATCTTCGATGTAAAAATTTCTTCCTCTGTTTGATGACAGTTGATACGCATAAGAGTTTGGTGGAATTTCACCAGCTTGATCTGCAGCAGATGCTAAATTCAGTTCTTTATTTTGATTAAAATACTTTTTAAATAATTGTTTAGCGGCAAAGGAAGCTGATTTATTGTTGAATGCAGTAATAACATTTTGTATTCCTGCTCTATAAGCTGTCCTAGAAACAAAATGTAATGTATAATAATAACCATCACCTTGTTCATTCTTGGATACATTGTTAATTTTAACAATTTGACCTTTAATATTTAATTCAGTTTGAAAATCATGTCCTTTTATTGTTAAGTCTATTTCTTCTTCAGCTCTTAACGGAAACTTATGTAATAATCCAACAGAATCAAAACATCGAAGGTTCGCTGAAAAGCTCGACTCGTAAATAGATGATTTGATATTAAACGCATAAATGAGTGCTGTAATATCTTTCTCTCTATTGTCTATCGACTTAATCGTAGCTTTTTCAATAGTACAAAGCGAAGGGTTAAATGAGTCTGCCATTATTCAGTACTTACCGCGTTCTTAAATTCTGTTGTAAGTTGACCAAGGTATGCATTATCGAATAAAAAGATTTCTTTCTTATTATCATTGATTTGAGTTTCGTATTCATATATACGATAAGGTACCCAATCATCAGGAATAATTCTTTTTACGATAATCTTTTGACCTCTTTCAGTACGTAAGATAACACGATCCTCTCTACGAAGATATATCGTTCTAAATGATTCTGGTGCTAAGATTATATTATCGACTGCCATTTCTTATTTCCTAAACTGTTTTAACATAATATATAATGTTTTCATCTATTGTTTCATCTTTGGTCCAATCAATAACATCTTCACCAATTTTACCAGACTGTGCTTGATATTTATCTACCAAATAGTCATTAAATGTTTGACCGTCCATTGGCCATTCGTAATATGGGTCTATAATATTATTTGCCATATACACTAACCAAATGTAATCGACTGATCCGTAATATTCTAAAGCAATATCTTCTGCTCTTTCACCTTCTTGAACTGTATAAGAATAATAAACAAAAGGGTTATTTGCGAGAGATCTTGCGAACGATGCTCGTCGAGATATATCTCTAACCTTTCTTCCTTGATATTCTATAACAGGAAAATGTTCAAAATATTTAGTTGCCATCGTTGCTATCTCCACCGCCGCCGTAATCTTCGGCTGTTTGTATTTCGAGTTCTTTAAACTCCATTGATAATTTAATTCCTTGTGGTACACCACCTTGAGCAATAACTACTTCACCACTTGGTCCATAATCAACATTTATACTACTACACATACAAGGTTTAAATTTTACAAAATGATTCTCACTAATACCTAATAGATTAATATTTACCGTTGCTGGGTATTCTAAGAACGCTCTTGATAGTGCAGTATTAAATTGTGAAAAGGCAGAATTGTTTAGGTCGCCGAGGGTTCCAACGACACTCTCCACTCCAGGTAATACTTGACTCTTTATTGTTCGGACAATCATTCTAATACTTTCTGCTTCTTCTTGACTTTCTGGATATAAAGTCCAATCTAATGTAAATGATCTTAAGTTAACGCCTTCAAAGGAAAGAGTAGCCTGTGGGTTAATTGCTGTTCCTCTTGAGGCTCCCATTGCTTTTCCTAAACCTGCAGAGAAACTATTTAAAGTATTATTCATAAGGAATGATAGTACTCTAGAACCTTGTGCTGCAAGCTCTGCGTTATCACTCTTTGAGTTACTTGCGGCATCTGATAAAAAACTAGCAATTCCTTTTATGCCAGCTTCACCGGCTCCAAATAAGCCACCAGCAACACCACCTAAACCACCACCCTCAGAAGAAAAGATGGGAGCGAGAGTATCTACAATAAGACTTTCTGTAAATGTTTTCTCAAATGAATTAACACTAATACCTGTTGCATCTGTTAATGATTTAGGCATTGGCAATTCAATAATTGCTTCACCTGAGATTTCAGGCATTGAGAATTGATTTCTACCTTGCTCTCCTTGTCCTGGTGTCACAAGAGTCTTGTAATCGTATTTCTTAAAGATTAGCTGAATGCCATGCGGAAAAGGCGCATCCGGAAATTGATGGCGCTTCGGCGCTGATCCTCTTGTATAATTTCTTTGTGGTCTTGCCATTCTAGTTTCCTTTGCTGTCTCCGTCAATTTCTAATAAATATGTATACGGATAATGTAATTATTTATAACAAAAATCGGAAAGTATATTATGGCATATAAGGGTAAGTTTAGACCAAAGCATCCCGATAAGTATAAAGGCGACCCTACAAAAATTATTTATAGGTCTTTGTGGGAATTTAAGGTATTTAAATGGATGGATTCTCACCCTGATGTAATATGGTGGCAATCAGAAGAAGTCATAGTTCCATATAGATCGCCGATAGATGGAAAGATACATAGGTATTTTCCTGATGTAGTTGTACATAAAAGAGACGGTAATGGTAATCCTCAAACGATTATGATTGAAATTAAGCCAAGCTCTCAATGTCGACCACCAGATATAAAGAATAAGAATAAAACAAAGACAGGCAGAATATCAAGGCGATATTTAAATGAAGTTAAAACATGGGGAGTTAACGAAGCAAAATGGAAAGCAGCAAAGAACTTTTGCGCTGACCGTGGATGGTTGTGGACAATTATGACAGAAAAACATATACCAGGAGCTCGATAAGTGGCAGAACTATTTTCAGATATACTCGCAAAGGGTATAAGGCAAGGACAAGTTCCTGCTAGAACAAAAGGTGCTAGAGAATGGTATCGTAAACAAGCGACGGCGGCATTAGGTAAAAAGATTACCGAAGAAGAACTCGTAGGTACTCAGGATAAAGGTAGAGCAAAAGCTCAGTTACGTGGAGAAGATGTATATGGTTCAATGTATTTCTTTAGATATGATCCTAAACATAAAGCTACTTTACCATATTACGACACCTTCCCATGCATATTCCCAATAAATAAAGTAAAAGGTGGTATACTTGGTTTGAATATGCATTACTTGCCTCCAAAGATGAGAGCAGAATTAATGGATGCTCTATATAAAACCGTATCAGATAAAAGATACGATGAGAATACCACATTACAAATAAACTATAAGATTTTAAATAGTGCTGCCAATTTGAAATTTTTTGCACCATGTGTTAAAATGTATTTAGCAAAACACGTAAGATCTAAGTTTATTAAAATAAATGCATCCGAATGGGATACTGCCTTGTTTTTACCAGTGCAGAGTTTCCAGAAAGCAGGTCAACAAACTGTCTGGGCGGATTCAAGAAAGATTGCCAACAGGAGTTAATGAATGCCATTTAACATAACAGATTTTAAAAGCCAGTTTGAAAGACATGGCGGTCCTGCGTTGGCAAATTTATTTGAGGTTCAATTACTGAACTTGCCTAAAGGAATTAAGGCAAATGAAAACTATGATCCTGGAAGAGGGTTTACTTTCTTTTGTCATAAAATGGATATGCCTGGTGTTGCTTTAAATTCATCAGATGTTGCATATACAGGACAAATGAAAAGAAAGATTCCAACGGCTGTTCAAAACCCAGGTCCAATGACAGCAAGTTTTTATGTAGACAGTAATCACAACTTATTAAAATTCTTTCATCAGTGGACTCGAAACATTGTAAATTACAGTAAAGGAACTTCTCCACTTGATGAGTTCGGTGGAAAGCTTCCACATGAAGTTGGATTTAAGAAAGACTTTGCGTGTGATATGCTTATTCGACATTATTCAACAGAATCATTTCCTTCAGCTTATTACGAAGCAAAATTAGAAGGTGTATGGCCTGTCAGTGTTGGATCATTGTCCATGGATTGGTCAACAGCTACTGCATTATCATTGGATGTACAATTTACATTATCTGATATGCAATTTAGCGGAGACGCTACAGGAACGAAGAAATCATCAAGAGGTGGTGGATTGTTAGACGTACTCGGAGATATCGCAGGATTTGCCGATGTCGTAAGAGGTACATTGAAAGGTGGAAAACCAACAAGTATTCAAGATGCTGTTAATAGATTAGACAGACTCGGGAATGCAATTGATAACTTAGGTGGTTAGATTTAAATTATAGGAGTATAGTATGGCACTACCAAAAATAAATTTGCCGATCTCGGAATTAATATTACCGAGTAATGGCAAGAAGATTAAATATAGACCGTTTACGGTTAAAGAAGAAAAGATTTTATTAGTTGCGCAAGAATCAGGCGAAGCTGAAAATGAAGTCTTGGCAATGAAACAAATCATTAATAATTGTATGATAGATTATAGTATTGATGATATTGCATTGTTTGATTTTGAATATGTCTATTTAACATTAAGAGCAAGATCAGTAGATAACTTGGCTAAGTTTGTAATCAAAGATCCTGATACAGGGGAAGAAGTTCAATTAGAACTTGATATGACTGATATTGAAGTTTATAGAGAAGAAGGACATACAAACGAAGTTAAGATTAATGATGATTATACATTATTTTTAAAATATCCGAATGTGGATAGCTTTATTAAGATCATTGCTGCAAACGAAAACGATCCTTTAGTTAATTACTTTATTATGGTTGCTTGTTTAGATACATTAGCGTCAGAAGATGAAGTACATAGCTTTAAAGATTATAGTGATGAAGAAGTAGAAGAATTTATGGATGGATTATCAGGGGATGTAATACGAGATATAACTACATTCTTTGAAACCATGCCAAAGATAAGAAAGGAATTACCGTATACTAATAGTGAAGGTAAAGAGCAAACGTTTGTCGTAGAGGGCACCCGTAGTTTTTTTATCTAAGCCTTAGTCATATAACACTAGGGCATTATTATCAAACGATATTTTCAATGGCACAGCATCATAAGTGGTCTGTTTCTGAAATAGAAGATATGATGCCTTATGAGAGAGATTTATATTTTACTATGTTAGTAACATGGATCGAAGAACAAAACGAAAAACGACAGGGTTAAATTAAATGGCAGATAACAACGCACCAAAAGCAAAAAAGTTAAGTCCTGAGACTGAAGCTATTATAGATAGGCTGAAACGAGAAGGTCAGCTGACGCGTAATAGTGAAGGCAATTCTATTAAGTCAATTAAGATAAACCTTGAAAAGTTTGCTGATGCTTTTACCGCTATTCAAAAAAGTACAGAAGATACTGCCAGAATTATGACAGAAAACTTTGTTGATGGTAATACTGAAATACTTAAAAAGGTCGATGAAACATTAGAAGGAATGACCGACGAACAAAAGAAAGCCGAACTAGCAAGAAGAAAAGAGGCCAAGCTGCAAGCTGTTGCTGACAAAGAAACAAAGAGAGAACAGACATTTGGTCTTAACGCTTTGGGAAGTAACCTAAAAGGTTTAGGTAAAGGTATAAAAGATGGCTTAATGGGAATAAAGAAAGATCCGTGGGGTACGTTACTTAATATAGGAAAATGGGCGCTTGTAATACCGCTTCTTGCTGGAGCAATTAAAGGAGTTCTTGATTTAATTTTCGGCGAAGAAAAAGTGGCAGAAGTCTATAGGAAGGTAAATGAAGTTGGAACCAAATTTATTAATTTTCTTAAAGACCCTAATTGGGGAATTATCTTAGGCGGCCTTGCCGCGTTCTCTTTACTTAATTGGGCCAAACTGTATGGAGAGATGCTGCTTATGGCAAGAGCCTTAGGCGTTAAGGGTGGTATGGGTGGCGGTACTGATGTTCTGACGACTGGCGGCGACGGTGATGGTAAAAAAACATCAAGAAAAGATAAATTCAAAAAGATTCTTGGAAAGGCTAAAGGTAGAGGCGGATTATTGATTGGCACAATATCGTTGGTAACTATTGGCGGCGTTCAGTATATGATGGGTGACGATGAAGAGCCCATAGATCTTACGGCAGATATCGCAAGAATTAATGCTGCGGGCGATGCTGAAGATGCTGCAACTACGAAAAAATTAGTAG
>Ga0209603_1002331_pt1 | contig 17761 bp, 19 predicted proteins | sample COGITO_mtgs_1206_FD_184812 | JGI IMG/M metagenome (GOLD analysis project Ga0209603, IMG submission 184812) | Pelagic marine microbial communities from North Sea - COGITO_mtgs_120607 (SPAdes) (version 2) | ecosystem: Environmental > Aquatic > Marine > Epipelagic ... | reverse complement strand
TCGACCTCGACCAGGGCAGCATGTCAGTCTGGAAGAACGGTGAGCTGCTGGGCGTGATGCAAGCAGAGGGGCTGAGCGGTCCGCTCTGTTGGGCGGTGGAGCTGTATCAGGGCCACAGCGCCCGCATCGAGTCCGCGGCGGTGCCGGCCGCAACCAGTGAAGATTAAAGTAATTTTTCAGCTATCGTTTCAACTTTTCGGCATGCGCAAAATTTCAGGGGCAATGTAAATGGTGCGCGCCAGCGTGCAGCGCCATGTCGATCGGCTCGACCGCAACGAAGTCGTTGCGGTCGGCGGCGAGCCCGGGTGGCCGCGCGATCACAAACTCGCGGTCGGCACCGACTACTCGCTGGAAGAAGCAAAGGCCCTCGTGCGTGCTACGCTGTTGTCACACCGCGTCCGCGTCGCCCAGCTGCGCGGGACCATGGTGTCGTCGCGCAACCAGAACGAACTACTGGCCTACGTTGCGTCGTTGCTGCCGCAGAGCCGCGTGCTGTGCCTCAACGTGGGCGAGTACCCGCAAGCGTCGCTCGCGTCGTACAAGCTGCTGTCGGATGCGCTGCCGCTCAGTTTCGTCGGAAACCTGTATTGGGATTCGCCCGGCCCGGCGGAGATGCTCAAGGACACAGCGAAGGCCCGCCTGCGCGCGAACCGCAAAAAGGACTTCTACCGCATCGAGTCGGTCCGGCCGGAAGTATGGCGGTTTGTGCGCGTCGGCTGCCACGCGTGGTGGAACGTGCAGCCGTCGCGGACGCTGGCCGACGGCACGCGTGTACTCGGGGTGCGCGAAGCGACGGAGCAACTGAAGAAGGACCGGCAGCCGACGGGCCGGTGCCGCGTGCGCTGTCGGCAGCAGCGCTGCATCGGGCTCAACGCCAAGAACCAACGCTGCTGCCTGTGCACCAACCACGCCTCCCTGTACTGCTGGAGGCACCAGCAGAAGCCGTATTCGCAAAAACGGATTATGTGACCAGAGAGTCGGGAGTTCATCAATACAAAGCCTTGTCGAGAAGAAGCCACCAAGTGCATCGGTGCTTGAGAAAGCACCGCCTAATTCACGATGACTTGAACAAAGGTAATTTTGGGTGCAGGCAAAGTAGCGTGGGTGCTGGGGTCTGTCACGCCCAGTGTGCGATGCCCGTCGTAATCGACTTTGGCGACGCCAGCTTTCAAAAATTACACAGTGGGCTACGGGAAGAATGATTGCGTGTTGTAACCACATAACTGCGACTTTTTCAACGGCCCCTGGAGCGATCTAGACACGCTCCGTTGGTTCTGCGGCGACGCGTAGAAGGACCGGGCCACCCACGGGCTCTCTAGACATTCGCTGAATACCGCGGCTTCTTTTGCAACTGTCATGCGCTACAGCAGATGACGTTTGTCATGCAAACCGTTTCAAAATTTACCGCAGTCAGTGATCATTGACCAGTCAACGGTTCCTGGAAACTGTGCACTGGACTCAGCCACTCCCTCGACAGCTCCAGTACGTTAAAATTCCGTAGTCCATTCACAACAATTCCACAACTCAACGATCTACGGGTCCAGCTGCGCCTGCGTCTGCGGCGCTGATGTGCCCACATTTCGGGCACTTCATCACATTGCACCGCACGGGCGCCATCAGCCGCTGGCCGCACGTGACACACGTCGCGTGGTCACCTTCCTCGAAGAACCAGAGCAGCTTTTGTCGCATCGACGGTTCCTTCGAACGCTGACGATGTTCGCGGTACTTGTCGCACGCTGAACGCATAAAAACAGAGACTTGTCGTAGGTTGCGGAGAGACAGCACGTCGAGGTGGTCCATGGAGGTAAACATGATGTCGTCGGAGTGCGAGAGTGTATACCACAGCGGACAGGTTGTTGGGTTTTCGTTGTGGTTGTTCCGAAGAACGATTGTAGACGCGTGCGTGGCGGCCACGTGCGTCTTCATCTCCCTGTCGCACTGGGTCATCAAGCGAATGCGTTCGTGTCCCAGCGCGGCCATCTTCTTCTCAATGGCCAGTATCTTCTGGTGGACGCTGCTCATTTGCGCAACGCGTATCTCGGCGTCCTTGGTGGCATTTTTCTCCCCAAAACGCTCCAGTTGCGCACGTTGCGGCGCCGAAATCTCAATGACGGGCAGATCGCGGGTACATTTCTTGAGATGGTGTGCAGTGTGGTACTTTGGATTGTTCATGCTGAACGAGGCAGGTGGCTCCCATTGCACTTTGTTTTTCTTTTTGTTGGCGTAGTAGCACTGGCGGTACTCGTCGCTCCAGTATGCCACCCAGTCCTTGTTTTTCGTACCGTGTAAAAGCAGAGGGATGGCTTCCCCACGTTGGAGCATGTAGTTTTCCAGACCTATGCAACGGGCCATCTTGTTCAAGTCATCCCGCGAAAGAGTTTGATACGACATCCGCCCCCGCCGAAACCGAGGTCCTTGCCGCGCGACTCTGTGTGTTATCGCACTAACCAAAATATTGTGAACTGATTTGTGTTCCACATTTTTGTCACTTTTTTTTTAGCTCAAAAGTGACAAAAGAAAGTTTTGTCATTTTTAACTTTTGTCACTTTTTTTGATGGAGCATTCGGAAATCGCAAGGCGTCCAGCGCCCCCCCCCCCACCGCCAACAAACAACCGCAGCTCTGCTCCTGAGCCGTTGCCGCAGCAGCCTGTTCCGCCGCAGTTGCCTGCTGCAGAACAGACCATGTCCTCTGCTGCCGAGCGCTACGACGTCACTGAAAAACCGAGGGTGCGCACCCGGGTTCCGCGGTACGACCCTACTGAAGAAGCAGCGAAACCACAGTGGTTTTCTGGCTCCAAAATCCCCCCCAAGCCGACCCCCAAAGCACGATCCGAGGCCGTTTCCGCCACCGCTGTCATTGGCTCGTTCGAGATTCGGTACCGCCAGCTGGACATTTTTATCACCGATGATTCATGCATGGTGCTGGGTGCCGCAAACTGGCTGTGCAGCAAAGGTCGCGATGATGCCGCCGAGAAGCTTGTCGAGCAGCTGCATGGGCGCGTGAAGATGAGCGATATGTCGGACCTGCTGGGGCCGATCGGGGCTCAGGTGGTGCCGCTCAAGCAGCAGGACCCCGAGAAAGCACTGGAGGAGGTACACGCCATGGCTTCCCGCGGTAAGGATGCCTGCTTTCTGGCCGAGCTGGTGGATGGGAACGGCCTGGCGGGCCACACCGTATGTCTCAACCTCGGCCGCGGAGTTATCCTTGACCCGGCGGAGACGCACGAGATCGCCCTTACCACACAGAACCTCGACCGCTGCACCGGGCCCTACTCGATCTGCGTTGGCTTGAAGCATGTGCACGAGCTGATCATCAAGCCTCTTGCCAAACCGGCTCGATCGCCGGCACCCGGAAAGAAGGCCCTCGTGCTTGTGCAGAACCGTGATCTTTATGATGTCGTGGATAAGCTATACACGGTCTCGGACACGAAAATCTCGGAAGACTTGGATGTGTTTTACAAGGTTACCATTGGGACCGAGTCGCACTACATGCCCCGGAACAAGCTGATTTTCTGCACAGACGAACAGCAGCTTGAGCTGCAAAAGCTGGCGGTCGACATTGACGATCACGCCATTGTCCAAGTGGCCGAGTCGTTGGAGCAGCGGAAAGCCTTCACACGCAAGACCGAGCTCAGCGTGCAACTGTCCTCGACACGGCAGCAATACGAGGCCCTACAGTCGTACATGGATACTGCAGGCTTTGGTATGGACGACGTTCTCCGGGAAGCGCAGCTGGCTGCGGGCGCGGAGGCTGTTCAAAAGGTCCAAGAAGACATCAAGATGGTCGACTGTGCGATGCAGGCATTCATTGGGCCTCAGATTCAGAAGATCAAGCAACGCGCGGCGCGGCCGTTTTTCAACAAGGTCGGCTACCTCATGCACAAGTACTACAAGTACCAAGGCGTGGCTGCCGAAACCAAGGCCATGGCCTCGGCAGGCTTCCCTGTCGTCTGCCAATGCTCCAAGATGTTTGCCAAGACGGGAGAAATTATGGGCGAAATAGAGGAGGTCATGACTTATGACTATCTTCACAGCGCAATGCAGGAGGGCCTGGCAAACCTTTGTCAGGACGTTGACGAGTTTGGCACGAATCCGAAAAAACAGCGGACGGGGGCAGAGTGTGCAAACCGTCAATTTTAGACGCAAATAAACACACGCAGTATGCTGCAGCACTGTGATGCTGCGCTGCACAGACTCAAGTCCGTTGCTGCTGTCAACAATAGTTACAGAAATGATTTTTTTGCTTGTGGGCGCTTAAAAAAAGAGCAATTGTTTTTCTCCCGTCCTAAAGTCTCCGCGCGCCATGGTTGAGGACGTAGTGTACGCATGGATTGGATGTCATGGCATATCGGACGTCTCGTTTCCCGTGCATCTGTGGTGCCCGTTGTATGCCGCGAGCTGCGCGTTCGCCGGTCTCATGCCATACGCCGGAACGCAGGTCGCCGTCTTGTCGCTGACAGCGCTGCATTTCTCGCACGACGCGACCGCAGAGCTGGTGGACGCGCCCGTCCTGCTGGTGTACACCACCGTGCTCGGCACGCTCCTGCTGCGACGCAGGGAACGGCTGGCGCAGCGGGCCATCGTGGGCTACCTGGCGTGTGTGCACACTCCCTTACACATGTGGAGCCACGCGACGCGCGACACAAGTGTGCACATGGCGATGTTGTTTGCGGTGCTGCTGAGCAGCAGACTGTACCAGAACACCATGCGAGGTGTCGTCGAGCGCGGCGCCATCAACCGCGACTGCTGGCTGAACCGCGGCCTCCTGGGCGTGACCGGTGGTCATTTGGCATCGCACGTGTGCCGCCGCGTGCACGCGGAATAAGCGCACCGCGGGCGTTTTTTTTCGGGCCGCAATTGTGCGGCCGAGTAGTAAAGCAATGACCGACCGCGTCAATCTATACTCAGGTTTCCTCGAGGACGAACGCTGCGTCACGCTGTGCACGTGGGCCGAGGATCAGGTGGTGCAGACGCTGACGCAGGCGCGCGAGTACAGCACAAAGCACCGCTGCGAGTTCAGGCGTGCCGCCGAGATCGCCTTTAAGAGCTACCTGTCGTGGGGTGTGCGCGAGGAAGAGTCGTTGACCAAAGCGATCTTGGACGACAACCCCTTGCTCGAAAAGTTCCTGCGCTACACGGTGCTCAAGTACGCGCGCTGCATGGTGCACGACGACACGGACGAAACATTCAGGGTACGCGTGGTGCTGCCGACAGTGGGCGAGTTTCTGCGCGAGGTGCACATCCTCGTGGCCCGCCGACCCGAGGTCTATCTCGACTCTTTCGTGACGGACGCGGTGCAGCGCAAGCTCTGTGTCCACGACTGCGTCCGTCGGTCGATGATGCGGTACGTGGAGTCCAAGAAAGACGAGCCCACCGCCGCCGCCGCGGCGGCTCCCACGGAGTACATCGACCCGATGGCCGGCCCGGATCCTTCAATCGGGCCCGACGACTCTGTGTCCCAGATCGCCTTCGGCACCGGGCGCCCGGGCGCCGAACCGCCAACCGAGCGCGACAGCTCGCAGTTCCGCGACAACGTGGCGGCCAAACTACGCGAGATGACCACCGCGACCGCCCGCGAGCCCGCCCGCGAGCCCGCCCGCGGGCTCGCGGGGTCCGTATCACAGACAACGGAGGATTAAGTAGGCCGCCGCGTTCACGGCGAAAGCGACCGAAAGCGAGCCAAGCACGATGAGGCGCACGTCGACCTCGGTAAAGTGCGACAGGTAGAACGCGGTGTAGATGCCCGCCACGGCGCCGCACTGGCCAATAAAATCTCCTACCATGGTCTTTTGAATTTTCTCCCGCGACGAAATGAACAGCAGCGGCAGCAGGTCAATAAGCGGGATAGCGGCCACGGCCCCCCCGACATAGTCGACCTGCTCCGCCAGAAAAGTGACCGAGGGCAGCACAACCGCGCCGACACAAGCGGCCAGCAAGTACTTGGAAGTTCCCATTTGCTTTCAAGTTTTTTTTTAAGTCAACTCTATCTTATTTTGTCTGGCCACACAAAACCAAGTCCGGATGGAAGCGACCTCTTTGCCACAGCTTGTGCCGGCCACACTGCGCGCTCCCAGCGGTCACGCGCGGTTCCTGACGACGCCCGTGGTGCGGCGCGACATCTGGGACTTTTACAAGAGCATGCTCGCCTCTTTCTGGACCGTGGAGGAGGTCGACGTCAGCAAGGACCACGACGACTTCCAGGCACTCAGCCCCGACGCGCAGTACTGTGTCAAGCAAGTCTTGGCCTTCTTCGCGGTCGCGGACGGCGTGGTGGTAAGCAATCTGACCGAAAACTTTGTGCAGGAGGTCGGCCTGATCCAGGCCAGGTTCGTGTACCTGACGCAGTCCTTCATGGAGGCAATTCACAGCGAGATGTACAGCCTTCTGCTGGAGACGCTGATCCCCCGCACGGACGAGCGCAACGAGCTCATCGCGACCGCGACCGAAAGCGCGCACATCACCGCCAAGACCGACTTTGCTCTGAAGTACATGAACGACCGCCGTCCGTTTGCCGAGCGTCTGCTGGCGTTTGCTGCATTGGAGGGTATTATGTTCAGCTCGTCCTTTGCCGTTATCTACTGGCTCAAGACCAAAGGCGTCATGCCAGGCACCTGCTTCAGCAACGAGCTCATCGCGCGCGACGAAGGGATGCACCGCGACTTTGCGATATGGTTGTACAACCGCGACTGTGAGAAACTGCCGTCGGAGCGCGTCTACGACATTGTACGGGAGAGCGTCGCAATCGAGCAGCGTTTTGTGCGGGAGTGTCTGCGAAACGGCATCCTCGGTCTCAACGCCGACCTGATGTGTCAGTACGTCGAGTTTGTGGCCGACCACATGCTGAGCAACCTGGACGGCGTCGAAAAAATATTCCATCGCAAGAACCCTCTGCAGTACATGGAGCTGATCAGTTTGCAGGGCAAGACTAACTTCTTCGAAAAGCGAGTGGGCGAGTACGCAAAGATGAACGTGGCTCCGTCGGACGCGGACGACAAGACAAAACGCGAGCTGACATTCGGGGACTTGGATTGGTGAATGACCTTGCAAAAATCGTTTTTTTTCACGTTCGCTTAATTTGTCGGCCCGAAATTGCGGGCGCACAGAAAAAACTCACTACCGATGGGCCTCACGCAATCCGAGCAACAGGTACTCGCGCGCTACGCCGAAGACAAGGCGACCGTCGAGTCGACCAAGACCAAATTTGCGGACGCGCTTTCGCAGCTCGGCAAGGCGTCGCGGTTCCTTCGCGAGCAGGTTCTCGGGATAATGCTGGCGCACGCGGTAGAGCTTTGCTGGTGCGACGTGGCCGGGGTACGCGTGCAATTGTCTGTTGTGCAATCCAAACGCCGCATGCCTCCGACCGGCGTGGGTATCATGGACATTGTGCGGTCGCTCGGCCCCGACGATCTTTCGCTGCGCGGCGCGCAGATGAAAGCCAACGGCGAGGCCGCGCGCACGTCACAGGTGCTCACGTCCGTCGTTCAAGACAAAATGAAGACCAACTTCACGCAGAGCAAGCCGGAAGTCAAGCTATCCACAAAGACGTGCAACAAGGCTGAGAAGGCGCCGTTCACCACCGACGAGAGTTGCATCGTCGCCGACCTGTACGGCGTGCACAAGCGCCTAGCCGTTGTTAAAGCCGATAAAAAAAAGGAGATGGACGAGGCCTCGCGCCGCCTCAAGGTGACCGAGGAGCACATTTGCGACATCCTCGCTCGCACGGGGACGCTGATACACGACCACCACGGCCAAATGCTGATTTTCCAAATCAAGCGAAACAGCGTGCCGAGCAGCATGAGCGGCGAGGAGCTGGGCTCCTACCTACTGTCGCTGTTTACCCAACTCGTGCCGGACACTGAGGCAATCGGGCCTGGGCGGACGCTCGAGAAGCTGAAGGGGGCGGAACAGCTCAACCAGATCGCACGCTCGTACCAGGACACGGTGGACGGCAACTACGAGGAAAAAATCGAGTTCACGTACTGCTCTTACGCACGCTAGACCCCGCGCCTGGTCGCCGCCCATGAAACCAACAGCAGCCCGATGTAAAGACCGTTCTTTAGTAGGATGTCGAGCTTTACAAATTTGAACTGGCAATCGGGCTTGAATAACAGGTCGTCCAGAAAACCTTCCGAGTGGCAGGCATCCACGTCAAAAGCAAATTCGATCGAGGTGATGAACCATAGAAAAACGAAGAATACCAACAACGTGAACTTGTACATCTGATTGTACCAGACCAGAAGGACCGCGACGGCAGGAACGCCGACCAGAAGGGCCCCGGCGGCAGTGTTGTATCTTTCGCCGAGACTCAGGATCACAACCGACACCGCGGCCACCACGACAGCCACCGGGAGCAAAACGGAAGCGCGAGTTTCGCTGTACATAGGGTACAACCCGCCGATTACCGCGAGCGCGTAGGTCTCGATGGCCAAAACTAGATTGGCGCCTTTCATTTGTAGTGGCGTCTCTTTTTTTTGGCGACAAATGCGAATAGTTACGAGTCACGACCCTTGAAAAAAGGCCTCGGGGTGGTGTAGTCGCGCCCGTACCGCCACACCAGCGTTTCGTGCACTCTTTCTGGCACCTTGACGTCCAGTCCACACCGCCGCCATTTGAACACCCGAGGTGTGCCCACCAAGGAGCTTGCAATGTCGCTGTTGGGCCCGTTTGGCCCCACTATTGTGTCGCCCCGTCGCTCGGTCAGGTACAGATCCGCGTGCAATCGGAACCCGTGCCACTTGCGGAACAGATACACGCGGTACATACGAGGGTTCACCCGTTCAAGCGAACACCCGAGTGACTCCAACCGCCGACGGACCGGCCCGTTGATCAAACCGTGGGTCGCTCTGTCATCGGCGATGCAAATATCAACGTCAAAATCGGACAGTATGATGTCGTCGTCGCGCACAATGCCAAGCAGCGTGCCGTAGTCGGCCCAGTAATGTACGCCGTATTCGTTTAATGTCGCGATCGTGCTCACGGCCATCCGGCGCAACGTCGATTGCATCCAAACCGCATACCAATATACTACAGCCGGTGCCAGCGCCAGTGCGACGAGAGCGGTAACAGCGGCAATGTACCTTGCTGTCATTTTTTACAAAACAGTGCAAGCTTTTGGCGACAAAAAATACGACCGGTAAATCGAGTAGCCCCACTGAGTAGAACAATAAACAAATTGCGAAAAAAAAGAGCACGATGTAAAACTATGTAGCGAAAAATCAATGTCGGGGTCCTCGATTCAAATTCACAACAAGACGACTTGCACTGCATACGCCAGGTGGACGGGCGCTCTGAGTGCGTCGGTCCAGTTTGACGGATCGCATACAAAGCTCCAAGATAATTTCATTACGACGTGGAAGTTCGAGTACAGCGCCGACAGCGCCGACAACTTCGTAACAATATCCTTTCCGCGCGATACGGTGGCCACCGTCATCATCTGGGCAGAAAGTAACAAACGGGTTTCGTGGTTGCCGCAGGACCTAAATCCGGGAATCAACCCAAACTGCACTTATATGAGCGTGCAAATCGCATATAAACGGTTTGACTACTTCATATCCGCCGAAGAAGGCCTTTGTAACGGCTTTGGGGTGGCCGGAGTCCACAACACAATATTTGGCACACAAGGTCCGTACACCGACGCCATAATTCCGTCGGACAAGAACGCTTCGTTTAACTGCAACGTAAGCAGTAACGCTGCGTGCTCCGTAAACGCATCGCATGCGTCCGACACAACCGAGGCGGTAAACTGCTGCTTAAATTTCATGAACGATTTGTCGTTCCGCCCGCCCACCGGCTACTGCAAGCTGCTTGGCGACACAAACAAAAATGTCCGATGCTGGTCACACGACACGCAAATTCAAACGGTTGTGGCAACGACCCTAGCTGTAACAGTCACGCCACTTTCGCAAGACGTGGCGTCTAAATTTACACCTTACCTAGAGGCCCTGCAGAGGACGCACAATACCGCGGCTGTAAATCTCTGCACGAGCGTCTCGCCGACGCGAGGGTTGCTTGGCTGCAAGCAAAAAATAACACTCTCGTTGAAAATTCTAACGTTCTTTGTGCTTGTTGCGTTTGTGGCCATTGTGAGTTTCTGGTCGTATCAATACAACTAGCGCTAGCATAGCGACACCGGCTTGCGGTTAATTTTTGCCCGCGTAGGGCGCTTGGGCGAGCGCGCCTTTTTTACGGGGGCAATTGCGACCTGTGATTGTTCCACGGTGTCCGGGGGGGGCTCCTCTTGCATGCTGACGTCGACCAGTTCTCCCAAATCCACAGGAGGCTTGCTGAGTGTGCCCGTGTACTGGATTGAACCAGTGTCGTTAAATTGAATGTCCATCGCTTGTTTAGTGTTGTTTCGATTTTATTACAGTATGCATCAGAAACGAAACGCGCACCACTCAGGACACCTGTTTCATCGAAAATTTCCCGTCCTTGTTGACCAGATTCAAATGCGCATTAATCTCCGCTAATGCCCGCTGGACCTCACTGACACACTTTTCTTCGCGCGTCACATAGCCGAGTACGACACGGAAGTACTCAGCCGGGTGGCATTGCACGCTGTCCTGGTCCGCACCGGAGAAAAATTCAAACGTAACGCGCTGCTTCGCCAAGTCCAGCAAGTGCAAAGTTTCCTCAATCACGTTGCTGCGCTCGTGTTCCGTGGCATCAAAGTGCTCGTGCTCTCCTGCATCAAGCTTCCATCCGCAGCGCCGCAGCAAGCCCACCAGGTTTGTGAGACGCGTGTCAATGCGGTACTTCATATCCGGGCTCACGTGAAAATTTTGCTTCAAAAGACTGGTCACGACTATCATTGCATCCTCGTGTTCCTGCTTGAGACCGATCAGGCGTTGGTCGATCGGAAACCGGTGTGCGCGGAACTTGTGGATGTGGAATTTTTCCGCCGTACGGAGCTTGGTGCAGAACTGCGCAAACGCCTCTCTGTCCTCCGCAAGTCCCTTTGCTTCACGGAACGTTTTTGTCGCGACTTGGTGTTTGGTCGGTTGTTCGTGCCCCGCGCGCATGCACATAAGCTCTGCTTCAAGCTCAACAGTGCGTTTGCGGTCGGCACTGGCGCACTCTTCCAACCGCGAGTTTTCCGCCTGTAGCTGCATGTAGAAAACATCGTGTTTCGGTTCACACTTGGACTGTTTCTTCGAATTCCGTTTTTTGTTCGTCTTCTTGCCGTGGTGACAATCCGTGCTTCCCGGAGCCATTTCCGTGTGTGCGCTACACGCAAGCTGCTCACGCAGGGTGTGGCACTCCTCAGTGGCTGCGTGGCGCTCGTTGTCCAACTGTTTCTGAATGACAAACGCTTGGTCGCGCTCCCGCCTGAGCTCAGCAACGGCCGCCCGCAAGGCCGCAAGTTCTTTTGCACTCCCGTTGGGACCGCGCACTGCTGCCTCACGCAGGCACTTGTTCGCGGACTCCAGCTCGCCTAGCTTGGATTCCGCATTCTTCCTGGCGCGTGCCAGCTGACCATTGGAAACACAAAGGCCATCCTTGGCTTCCCGTAAGTCCTCGTTTGCCCGGCGTAGTTCGTCGTTACCCCTCCGCAGGTCCTTCTTCGCCTGCTCCAAACCCTTCGTCTTCTCGAGGAGTTGGCGTGCTTCTTCCTTTGCGGCATCTTCGGACTCACGCAAGCCGTCGTTTTCTGCCTTGATCTTCAGCAGTTGCTTCTTCACTGCTGCAAGCTCGTCGTCGTCGTCTTGTACATCGGCCGCCGCACCGTGGCACATCTTATCGACTGTTGCCTGGAGCTTGTTTACCTGCGTTACCATAGCGTGCATCTGTGTCTGGGTGCGGGCACCCTCCTGGATGATCCAATCCTGGTAAGTCGGAGGAAGCGGTTGCGGCGCGTAAGCAGGAAGGGGGTAACCGGCTGTGGTAGCAAGGGCATTTGCACCAGAGACCTTCGAGGCATCGTCCATCGCAGAGCTGTGCGTATGCTTGTGCGTTTTACGAGGGGTGTGACCTGTCGTACGTAAAGAAAAATAGCAGTCGCAAAAAGTGACAAAAAAAGTGACAAAAAAAGTGACAAAAAAAGTGACAAAAAAAGTGACAAAAAAAGTGACAAGTGCTTTTTGTCACTTTTTCATTCGGAGTGGCCGCGCAAAATAAGAGTCCCCTCGCGCCCGTCATCTCACAACAGACATGGCAAGCAACAAAGCGGTGATGAACATCTCGCCGATGCAGCTCACGGTGGCACCAAACGGTCGTCAGCAAAGTCCGACGCGTGCCGAGTTGGAGCTGCAGGTGGCGCATTATCAGCAAGCAGCTGCGCAGGCTCAGCAAGAAACTGCGCAGGCTCAGGAAGCAACTGCGCAGGCTCAGCAAGAACTGGCCGATTCCCGAAAGCGCGACTACTCTAACATGGCTGGGCAGCAATCTGACGATGACAGTGACGAGGAGGATACCTCCGCGACCACCTGGCCACGACAAATGGACATTGGGACTTTTGTACCTATCCTGGTCGGCAAATTCGAGGAGCTTGAGTGGACGAGCGAACGCCCGATCCGCAACCCAAGCGCCAAACCGGTCTGGAAATACCACCAACAAATGAACATCGTTGTCAACGGTGGCAGCCTGTTTGCGGTCAAATGGGATGAGACTCGTGGTTCTCTGACCCAGATTGGTGCCACCAACATCATCACGTCGACATGTATTACCCTAGCCGCTTTCACGGCATGCCGTGTGATGCTTATCTCTACCACGAACAACGAGCTTGCCTCTGAGACGGTCGAAAAACTGAAGGACACTGTGGCGCGCCTAGGTCCAGAGTACGCGGCGATCGTTGATATCTGCCACGGAAAGGACATAACAGACAGGTCACTTTGCCATGCGAAGTTGATTCAGTTCCAGAATCGCATGCTTGTGGTAGTCGACAGCAGTGATGTAAACGGCTTTAAACGTCATGCGAATATTGTCACCCATGTCGAAAAATTCCTGCCTGGCTCTGTTCACTTTTTTATCGACGAAATCGACGACACAATCCGCACGATGCCTGGCGAGGGCACCACGGCGATGATGTCGAAACAGTGCGAGGAGGAGCGCAACAAGATCTGCAGTCGCGTCACCAAAGTCCACGGGTGCACGGCGACGCCTGAGGCTGTTTTTGACTATTTCAAAACGCAACGAATCACTGCCCCAGCCCTCGGCTTCTCTGACGAGTGGGTTGACGGAACGATTCGGGCGGAGCCTGATGAAACAAAATACGTCGGTCTGGGAGATATTCGGCCGATTCCGGATGTAGGCCATCTGCCTCCACTCGCGGCATTGCCGCGCGAGTTCCAAAACGCGCGGGTGGGCGATTACATTCTTGGTTTGACGAAAGACATGGGGACAAACAAAGAAAGTGCTATGTACAAATTTGTCGATAAGTTTCTGGAGGACGAGAGGGGTCAGGCAACTATGTTGGTGTCGCTCACAGCGATGGTCAACTCGCCCACCCAGCCGTATGACACGATTCAGCAGATTATAGCGGAAATTGCAAGCCGCAGGGCCAAGCAGCCAACGATGAAGGAGGTCGCGTACATACTGCACCACCGCGCGCGAGAGGCGGGGAAAAACATTGCGATCCTGACGGTCAACGGTGAGAACAAGGACTCGAAGTTCTATCTAAGCCACACGTCTGGCAGTACACAAGCCATTTATGCCGGCAGCGCATACGGCGCGCTCAGCAAGTGTCCGCCTGGAAAGCTTGTCGTTGTGTTGGGTCCGTCTGCCGCGCGTGGCCGCAGCTTTGTCACTGAAACGCGCGTCCCGACCCATATGATTATGATGAACGGCCGGCGGTCTGCTGAGAACGGCGTCGACCAGCCTGCCGGGCGGGTGACTGGATGCCACAAGGACAAGCTTGGTGGGCAGTCGCCGTACATACTTTGTACCAAAGACGATTTTGATCGTCTTGGAAACAGCGACGAGCACGGATTGCGGAGGCAGTACCGCGCTCAGACGGGAAACGCACTAGCGCTCGACCTTCGTAACAGCCTTGGCTTGAACAAGGCCGATGCCCCCGCAATGTACCCTTCTATCGCTTCTGATGACAGTATCCTACAAGCGACACACGACTGCAACTCGGGTAAATACCTACAGCAGGCCGGGAGTGTTTGCCGCATGGCTATGATCGTCACATCGGTGCGCAACGGCCACGAGCCATCGATGCTAAACGATAAGATGAAAGAGATTGTTCATGCGAAGGGTATCACCGGACACGAGAAACCCATCACCTTGGACCTGCTTACCAAACTCGCGACCGAGATTCATAACGCTTGGGGGCTCTCTCGAAACCGCGGCCGTAACACCAAAAATTTTGCTCTTTACGCCTTTCGACCGGTCAAGACGCGCCGACAGGCTACACTTAAGAACTTAACAATAACGAGTGACGCTCATAATGTCATTGCGAACATCATGCGGGCGAAGGACGCCCCTATCTCACCTGCTGTGCCCTCCGGAAGCAATGGGTCCCCGCATACCGCGCTGCCATGGAGCGAATCTATGGTGGAATTGCAGCAGCGTCTTGGAACACATTGGCCTTGTCTGTGCAACAAGGTTGCCGATCGGTTCTTAGAGCCAGACAGCACGGAGCAACAAATTGATATGGGTGGACAGGTCAGCCACCCACCAAAGGAGTACGTCGTCATCAACGCGCGGCGCTCGCAGAAGCCTGTTGCAGTGTAATGTATTTTGTGTGGCTTCTGGCAATTGAGGTATTCAAAAAGAATGTGTATTTGAAACTTTTTCGGTTTACGCGCCACAAAACCCTACGCCTGTCCAGGCTAAAATGTGATATACTCACAATAATAAGTTCTGATTACCCTAGTCTCATGCTAGCAGCGTGAACGCGTTTTAGACACATTTCACAGGCGCCGCCTTGCGCTTGGTGGGCGCCGTCGCGCGCTTGGCGGGCGCCGCCTTGCGCTTGGTGGGCGCCGTCGCGCGCTTGGCGGGCGCCGTTGCGCGCTTGGTGGGCGCCGCCTTGCGCTTGGTGGGCGCCGCCTTGCGCTTGGTGGGCGCCGCCTTGCGTTTTGTCGGTACATCGTTCAAATGTTTTTGGAACAGGGTGTCCAGCAGATCAAAGTCGATCGACTGCAAAATTTGCGATGTGTCTGTCAACACCATGTTGCTTTCTCGTACCGTCAGAAAATTTTTAGACGTCACCGTCACCGATTGGTCGGTAGCTGTGAAATGTGAGCGCGCCATACTTGGCCTCGGAAATCGATTCTGCAAACAACACAAGAACATATGTTTCGGATGTGTAACGTTGGCGTAGTTCATTCATCTTATTGTTCAGCTCCGTTGGAGATTTTACGACCGCGACGGCCGCGAATGAAGGAAATGTTTCCGGCGCCTGCACCTGCACGGCGAAATTTGTGTCCGGGGGAGAACGACCGTTAACTAGATCTAGCCATTTTCTCCCCATGTCCATGCAGTCCTCAGACTCGCAGTCAACCCCAAAATCAACGGATGGGACCGATGGCAGGTCACCGGTTGTCGGAAATGCGTGCGCCCTTTCTGGCAGTATGCTGACCTCGAGGTTGTCCTTTATGCTGGCCAAATATTTTGACGATTCTACACCGATAGTCGTTGTCGGGGTTAGCAAAGTCGCGGGATTGGTGCTTGCTCGGGCCCGCAACACCAGCCCGCGCAAGTTGTTCTCTTGTAAGGGGTAGCGTTTACCAAAAAACCTGGCGTGCAAGAACGAGGCCCCGATGGCCACGCCAAACAGAAGCGACGCGTACAGTGCCACAGGGGCGGTGATTGGTACAAGAGCGCGCACCATCAACCCGACCGCGACCACGGAGATAAAAGTGGCGACCAGGGTCAACAGATACAGCTTCGTTTCGCGGTTGTCGCCCTCAAATGCGCGCTGTACATCACGACTTTCGATTTCTTCCGAGTTTAGAGAAAAATGCACCATCTTGCTTTTTTGTGTATTGCAACAATTTCAATTACTGACAGGACGTATACTTATGTGTTTGCTGATTGTACCGGGGGTCTCGCGATTCAAAAAACACCACGGATCTATCCACAGATGTAATTTGATTGTCTCTGCTGTGCCACCGCACCGGCCACTGTTCGACCAACCGACGCGGGATCGGAAAGTTCATCTTGAAGTTTACGAACGACAACAGGTGAACAATTGAGTGCCCCCAGTATGTGTACGGGTTGTGGCGAAACACATATTCAGCCAGCCGGACGCAGTTGTGCATAACTGGGTGCCGCGGAGCCGCGCCAATAAAACACGGGTTCAACAAATTTCGATCCGATGACCGTCCGTCATAAGGGACCAGAATCCCCCCGCTCTCGCACACAGGCAGAGGGGCTGTGGGGATCATGTCCGCGTCGCAGTAGTACCCGCCGTGCTTGACGAGGTACAGCAGCCGAAGCCAGTCGGCTTTGATGGGTCCGTCGGGCGTCTCGCGGAAGCGTTCTGCGTGCCAGGGTGTGTACTCGCGTTCCAAAAAACGAACGGCGTCGTCGTCCCCCATGAACGTCAGCAAAAACTCGGGGTTTAGTTGCTGCAGCCTCGGTAGCACGTTATGCGGCAATGCGTGACGGCTTTTGTAGGTCACGAGGATGGTCTTGGGAACCTCTGCGTTCGACGGGGGCAACTCATCGTGCCACGGCATGTGCCCCGCCGCAATAACAACCTTGAGGTCAACCTGCAGCCCGGGCGTCAACTGTGTCATGTTCTTACGCACAACGCTTTGCAGCGCGTACTTAAGCCCGAGGCAGTAGTCGCAGTTGTAGTTTATCGTTAAACGCCCCACGCCGAGCAAGCACACGCCGAGTAGCAGCACGAGTATGCATACCGACACCGCTGCAACCACCGCCACCCAGTGCATTTATTTTGGCCGCCACCATCGGCTGCCAAAAAAAAACGCGTATTTTATCTCCCATTGAAAACGGAATGTTGTGGGCTTGGCTGGCGGCGTTGGTCGCAGTCGCAACGGTCGTTGTGATAGTGGTGGTGTCGGTTACGCGCAATAAAGACGATAGCAAGGGTAGTAACAGCGGGAATAGCGACAGCGAATCCCCCAGCGGGAATAGCGACAGCGAATCCCCCCTCTCGTATTTCAGGCTAAACTTTGTTTTCGACGGTGTTCCGAGCAAGGCCCTGTCGGCGGCGGCGCAGCAGGCAAAAACGATTATTGAGCGTGCCGTGTTGAGTTCACCGGAGGGCGCCCCGCAGGAAATCAGTGTAAACCTCCGAGAGGCAGACCTTGGCGAGGGAGTTTTAGGCGAGGCTTGGCGCACAGGGCCGACCACCCAAGTGAACGCGTCGGGCAACTATGTGAATCTGGGCACAAGCGTGGTCGGGCAAACCTTCCTGTTCAACGGCGCACCGGAACCGGCGTACGTTTCCATTCTCTTGCACGAGGTCTTGCACATCTTGGGAATCGTGTGCGTCTCCGACGCGTCCTTGGCCTACTGCGATTCAAACACTTTTTCCTACACTGGCCCGAACGGGATTCGTGAAATGAACCGCCTGCGGGCCTCGTGCGGTCACTCCGAGCAAGCAGTTGTTTTTCTTGAAAACGACGGCGGGGCGGGGACCGCCGGCGTGCACGTCGAGGAAGAAGAATACCGGTCGTTGCTGATTACGGGGTACCTCAACAGCTCAAACTTCCTGTCGCGAGTCGAGCTCGGGATGCTTGAGGATGTGGGATTTTCGGTGGACTACACTAAAGCAGCCGCTGACGCGAGCGTGTGCGTCGCCAACTCCGCTCGCTTCCTCAGAGCTTGAAATCTTTCTGTGAC
>Ga0209603_1002328_pt1 | contig 17774 bp, 15 predicted proteins | sample COGITO_mtgs_1206_FD_184812 | JGI IMG/M metagenome (GOLD analysis project Ga0209603, IMG submission 184812) | Pelagic marine microbial communities from North Sea - COGITO_mtgs_120607 (SPAdes) (version 2) | ecosystem: Environmental > Aquatic > Marine > Epipelagic ... | reverse complement strand
GCTTAACAGAACCTACAGCTTTATTATTACCACCATTAATAAATCCCTCACCAACGATCAAACTGCTAGAAGACTGAATATCCCGCTTTAGACTATTTTGCTTACCGGCTGAAGTTAAATAATCCTCAAAAACAGTTTCACCCATAGAGTTAAGGACACGCAGATTGACAGTGGGCGCCTCTACAAGCCATCCTATCGTCCCAGTCGCTAGCTTCGCACCTTGTATTCGTTGAACAAGTGCATTGAAGTGTGCTTTCGGCAATGCGTAGAGTCTTGCCTGCATCGGATTTATATAGCCGCCTGCAGTCAAACCTGCCCTACTAAAAAGTCCATACAGTCTTCCTCCTGAACTACCATAGATCGCGGTAGTAGAGCCTGAGTCGTCGAGCACCATGTCTGCGAACAGTAACAGAAAAAAGGTATCGCTGTGGTTGTACCCCTTTTCATCTATATCAATGGCCTTAATCTGACCGCCCTTGTAGCGGCCCACCGATGTTTCATCTAAAATTTTGTACGCATTTTCGAGGAAGTCTTGCTTTATTTGCACGGTAACAGGAACTCTGACCAAGGTCTTATTATCAAAGTTTATTTTCGCACTAGTGGCAGCTCGTTCAATTTCGAAATCTTCGACAAGCGACACCTCTCCAATTTTAATATCAACCGCTTCATAGTTTCGAGCCGGTGACAGTATTTTATCTACGACTAATTCTGCTAGATTATCACCCTGACTTTGCTTCACTTTAGCTTTAGCAAATAGGCCTCCCTTTACTTTAGCTTCACCCAAAGCGACCTCTCTGATGTAGCGCTTAAAATCCTCGACTCGAATGGTGACACGTGCGGTGACTTTTTTCATAGACCCAGTATCTGCGACATCTAGGATCGATAAGGACTCGACTGAGCCTTGCGAATAGCTAGAAAAACTCGAAGAGATTGTTTTGCTGGTCTTTGAGACGGCATTTTGAATTTTGGTCTTCTGCTTGATGGAATTCTCCGCATCAATGAAACTACCGACTACTTGCGTGAGTGCGGACTCCACTGCGTTTTGAGTCGCTTCATTCACATCTTCACCATAGCCGATTGCTGTAACTGTTTCTAACTCCTCGGCAACCATCACGTTTGGCATGAGTAGAATGCTGCTGCAAAAAAAGCAGATCGAATGCTTAACGATTTTTAATTTTATTTTCATAGTTGATTTATATTTAGGCGCTAGAAAGTTAGCTTTTAACGCTTGGTGGTGGTTGAAGTTTTAAGCAAATAAAGTAGTAATAATTTTCAAATAATCTAGTGAAAGGCGTAATACTGGGAGATATTAACAAAAGACCGCGTAGGTGACTGTGTCGTAAAAAGCTCCAAAACGTAGGCACTTAATCCTCCGCGATGACGATGATCCAATCATTCGCATTCAACTGGATCTCTTTCGCTTTTGGTATCGCCATTTGGACGACATATTCAGCATTTGCCTCATCAGTACGCAGCACTCCGATAACAGTTTCTTGGCGACCACGCCCAGCTTTCACTAAATCACCATACTGTAGCACTTTAGTACCTCCAACATACGACTGGCACTCGCGCAAATGAATTTCGCAACCATCTGAAGTCAGCAGCTCATCCAACACGGGTTTGAGGTTAGGATTTTCAGATAATTGTACCAAAACTTTGCTTACAAAGTTTTCACTTGCGATGAAATCATCCCTAGCATCACCAATCGCCAGCAAGCGGTTTTCACTTAATTGAAGCTCTGAGGTGACCTTCACTGCTAAACAGCGACTCTTGATCAAAGCACGCAAATGCGCCAAAGTTAACAAGCTTTTGTTGTCTGCAACGGTCGGGCTTAAAGAGTCCCGGTAACTAAATAGAATGACACTGGACACAGCGTTCAAATCAATCTTTTCAAGCTCTTTAAAGCTGCATGTATCAATCGCTGTAAAATTAATACTCAGATTGGTGAATCGCTCCGCTATCATAACATCTGGGTTCTCTACCAGTTTTGGATCATAGAAAACATTCACCACCGAACCTTCTGCGAGAAAGTCTACAAGCTCTTGGAGAAACAGGTGAGACCACGAATGCCAACCAATAATGACAATCTTTTCAGCCTTAGATGGCTCTTGATTCGACGCATCGAACACGATCTCACTAGACCGCAACGAGACAGATTTAGATAGATCGATCAACGAGTCATCTTCCGCTATAATAATAAGCTGATCACCGTCTTTGATTTCTGGATTATCTATTGCATTCAGACTAGTAACGCCTGCTTTTGTGTAGATTCCAATGAGGGAGGCACTGCCCAGACATAAGATCAAATCATCATATCTGCGACCAATCATCGACTCATTCTGATAAAAATAAATCTCTACCCCATCAAAGGAAAGTAGTTCATCGTAGACCGCAATCAGACCACCTCTCCTGGCCGCTTGAACCATCATTCTGGTAATTAATTGGGCTGGTTCTATGGTAATTACATTACTGCATTCAGCAATTGCCAGAGCGTTATTGCTATCATCAACCTCGGCAATAATCGGCCCGATGGTCTCCGCGTCAGAAAATCCCTTAGATAGGGCTAAAGTACGCTTTAGGATATTAGCATCAGAAAACTCGGTGCCGTCACTAAATAGAATAATTGAGCGAGCGAAGTTAGGACGAACCAATGCAAGTGCGGCATAATCTTGCGGCTCTCCACTACGACAAATGATTTTGGTATTTTTAGTGTCTGCTATGTGGTCATTGAAGTAATCAACCATTTCTGACTTATCGCGGTCTGCAAGCACGGTTATCACCGGGCTGTTACGACTTTCATTGGCAATGATGAGTTCCTTCACGGCGTCCACCATTTTGGACGACCACCCTAAGATAAGTGTATGGTCGGCCACATCGACGACCGATCGGCCCTTCCTTAATTCGGTCACCACCGCATCGATTCCTGCCGTGAGCACACCAATGAGTGTACCCACAATAAGAATGCCAAAAATAGACACGCCTAACATCACAAAGCGGTAGGCCCATCCTATTTCATAAACCCCACCTGGGTCCATCGCTAGATTCAAGGCCAACCAAAAGGACTCGACCAACCCAGCACTTTCGAAATCAGCTGAATTACAAAAACCCGAGTTAAGCACGAGAGAGGCAACTGCAACAAATAACAGAGTCGCGATTGACAACCAAAACAACAAGGCGCGTGTTCCATTTTCAAAAATGGAATGAGCGCGATATTTAACTTTACTCGTTAGGGATAAGGAATGGCGATTCATGAGCAATAGGTGAATTTGATATTTCTGGTTTAAGTGAAACGTGAGTTTTACTTAAATATGAGGCAGGTCGCAAAACATGCCGAGCACTCGATTTTAGTACTCTTAAAGCTTATGGACATGCGTGGGACTTATGCATTGATCGTATGCAGTGCATTCTCTAAACAGCGCCGCGTGATTTCCTGAAAGTACTCAGCAGAATCGTTACTATCAATATTAGCCACAGCTCTCAAAATTGCTAGTGACTCTCCTAACTGAGATGGCAGAGCCGCGATCGTAGCTTCGACAGCAGCCTGCTCTGCGTTAACTATAATGTAGCTAGCGGAGGGGAGAGAGTCGGCAAGTATACTTTCGTCAGAAAAAAGTTCATTAATGAAGAAGACATTCTTATGGCCAAAAGTCTCTTCGAACTTACAGTACACATGCTCTTGTGGCCGCTGCTCGTCAATTTCGCAACGCACCGTAATCACCTCATTAAAGTCGAAATTAGGCTTAAATGGGTGTATCCCGATACGTGAACGCTCCACTGAGAACGTATGGACTTTCTCGATAATATAAAAAGCCATACCAGCGTATACCAGAAGAGTTAAATCAAATAAATACGGCGTGTAACTCACTGATATTACAGTAATCGCGACCGCAGCAGATTGAGCTATCCAGAAAACGACATCAATAATCGTGCCACTAATGCCGCGGAGATATAGCAGTGCCAGCAGCAACAGAAACAAACAGCCCATCAGAGCCTGCATCCACAAACTAATAGGCCTTAAATAGGTGTTATTGATCGCATCATCGATGGCATTTGCGATGATCATATTATCGTCCGCACTACGGTCAACAGGCGTCACCTTAGGTATTGCAAGACCAGGTGCCGTTGCGCCGATAATAACAACTTTACCCGCAAGGCTGTTCATATCAAATGATTCATCCGCGCCAGTTAGACTCGCATAAACATCTACAAAAGGGACCCTCTGGTACGCACCCCGCTTGTTACGCCAATTAATCAAATAATCATTTGGCATTTCGTGCGGCACCTGCCCGAGGTGCTCGATGACACGACTGGTGATACCAGCCAGGCTGAATCCTTTGTCTTGATATCTAAGAAACGATTTACGGATGATGCCATCATCTTCAATAATGAGGTTGTTGACTCCTAAATGACCGTGAGTAGTTTCGAAATAAGGGTAAATGACTGCAACCGTACGGCGACCAAACGACTCCGTCTGATATTCTGCGCCCTGTAGCATCCCAACTTCAACTTCACTCTGATCATCATTTTTTTCAGGTAAGCGTGTAATTGGATACACGACTTGTTTGAGTTCAGATGCCGCATATGCAAATAATTCATCCGAATCTGGATCTTTGATATCTGCATCACTAAACATCAAGTTGAAGACGATACTTTGTGTCCCGATTTCATCCAGCGATAGGAGTAACTCAGCAAACACTGAGCGTGGCCAAGGCCAACGCCCGTATTCCTCTGCCATTTTTGCCAGCGATCGCTCATCGATGTCGATAATGACAATATCGTCCGACGGTGCAGGTCCACTAAACCTATACTTCATTGCTGAATCGAGGGTACCCGCATTGTAAGGAGCTCCTTCACCCCCACTAGAATGGTCCTGATACAGCACGTACCCGACCAAACCCATCGATAAAATAACACTCAGCCCAAGATAAAAACGAGCGTTGATACGCCTAGAAAAGTGGCCGTAAGCAACCAACCACCTAAACAGCGGTTGCAACAACTGCATCAGTTTAATCATGTTATTATTTGTGGGCAATCAGCCTTTTTTAATGAGCGTTACATAACCCACAGTAGCTGAAGCTAGACAGCATAGAGCCACTCACTGTCGAATCACTGGCTGAGGCTTCCTCAGTGGGCTCGAGTAGCGCTTGATACTGCAGGATGCGTTGCGCATACACCGAATCGACCGCAACGTCCTCTAGGGAGGGGTTGCTTATCAGGATTTCTGCGAGCTCATTTATTCTCTTTTCAGCAGTCGGGTGTGTTTTATATAAAAAGCTCACATCTGCCCCACTACCAGCTGCACGCACCGCAAGTGATTGTAAAACACCGAAGGCGCTGGCGCAGTTATACCCAGCGATGGCAGCGTACCGTATGCCGTGCTGATCAGCCTCGAACTCGCCGCCACGATCAATACCACTGAGTATCGATTGACGAATAATACCTTCCAGCGCATTGAATGCCGCCTCAGAGGCCCCTGAGCCAGCATCTACCTCGGACACTGCAATATCCGCGACTCCTGAAATTAGCTTCTGCTTCTTAATAATCTTCCAGTGATGTTGCAAAACAACATGGGCAATTTCATGCCCTAGTACCGTGGCGAGTTGATCCTCGCTATCGAGCATATTAAACAAGCCAGAAGTTAGTAAAACCTTCCCCCCAGGTGCAGCAAATGCATTAACTGTCGGCGAGTCGATGACTCCGAAAGCCCATGGAAGTTCAGATCTTTCCGTTTGAGCTGCGATATAAGTGCCAAGGCTCTGCACATATGAAGCGACCGCTTCATTCTGAACGAGAGGCGCAGCACCTAGATAGAGTGCGGTCACCGCGTCGCCCGCAGCGATCTCTTCGTCGTCTCCCTGGCTCGACATTGCGGTCGACAGTAGTGAAAGCCCTTTGCCCGCGGTATCTGAATCAGACTTTTTGGAACTGGATTCTTGTTTGCTTGATCCAAGGTCCATAGGCAAGCCCTTGGGTATTTTCGGCAGGCCGAATTTAGCATGGGCATTGATCGTCAGCGCGAGGCAGAGACCAGAAAATATTAAAGATAGAAGACACAAGCGGCGGGATAAGTTAAACATAATGGAAATTCTCTAGTGATTAAAAAGTAAGGCAGGTTAGATTAGCGACGTTTCTTCTTCTGGTCTTTTTGCCGCTTGGATGCTTTCAGCTCAGGGACTTCACGGGTTTCTAAATCTGCAAAGAACTGCTCCGCATCAATCGTCGACTCGAACGCCTTTAGTTTTTCGAGCTCATCAAAGTCAGGCTGCGAAGTCTCGAGCAACTCAGTACCAAGGCCCCGTGCACCAGAACTGGCCACGCTATTGCCAGCTGCTTGACGCCCACTGGCTAATCCGGACAGACCGCTACCTGAACTCTTTTCCTTGAATTTAACCTCGGTCACTTTAAGCCATCCAGCGGAAGGCTCTTCGACCTTGAGCCATAGCCCCTTTCGTTCGCCGATCATTAATGAAGTGCCCGACTCGATACTTTCCAAAGATTCTGCTTTGGCGCTAGCGGTCGCTCGAAGCGAACAATCTCGCTTCGCTTCAGCTTCCAGTAAAGCGCTCGCCCATGTCGAGCTAAGCATGAATGAACACAGAAAAATGAGACAAGTAATTCGTTTATATTTTGGCATATCGGATAAGGTAGACTAATTATAAATTAACAGGGTTATGATGATTGAGGGTTGATAAATGTTAGTTAGGCTTCGGCTGGGCGAGCAATTGACTTGCTTCGCGATAAGCCCATTGGCCCGGCGAAGCATGCAGGCAGGCAGCAAGGGCCATGCCTGTAGCGAGTTCATGCTTCGACAGCGTTGCATAAATGAGAGCTAAATTAGCCATCGGGTTGGGCGCCTTCGTGTCTAAACGCAGCGCCTGACGAAAACAGGCCAAGGCACCCTGCAAGTCTTCACTCTGCTTGAGCAAAACACCCAACAAATTCCAGGCCTCAGCGTGGGTGGGGTCACTCTTCAGCGCTTCAAACAAGTCGCGCTGGATCGTGTCAATTGGTTGCCCCTGAGTAAATTTACTTTCCGCTTTGCGGTAATGCAACTGGGATGCGCTACGATCCCAATCGCCACTGAAATTAACAAAGCCCTGCTGCTGTCGCACAGTAGAGACAATGCGCGGGTATGTCGTTTGCAGGGTGGTCTCTAAACGCAGCGGATACTCTTTTAACGCTGCGTTAGATGTCTTTTCGATAGTACCCTCGAGTTCTGAATATAAGACACCCTGATCCCCCGGGCCTGCCAACATCATGCAATTGATGTATCCAGTGAAATCATAACCCACCAAATATTCTCGACCTAAACATGCGAAAACTTCAGGCAAGGCAGGAAAGTCAATTAACAGCATTTCGGCCTCGGCAAGCTCGAGTCGCTGCCCTTTAAGCTTCCTCATCTGGGTCTTTAATTTAGCATACCAGTCAGCGCTGAATTCGTCCCCCAGTCGAGCGCTATAGTTTGCGACTATGCTGTTTTGATTCATCTGGTGGTTATGAATGGATATTGCACAATCAAAGGCATGTATGCTGTAATAGAACAGAGATGCGTCCGAAGTTTGCTGAAGTCTCAGCAGTAGTTCACTGGTCACTGCTTTTAAAGACATCGGATCATTGACTGCCTTTAGCTTCCGCAAGTCGCTCTTACGCAGGGCTACGACGTAATGATAGTCTCCTTCGTTTTCGTGGTTGAACACAACCCATCTGGGTAAATTCTGATAGGCAATTTTGTTGCCTCCTAAACCGAGTTCCGAAGCCAGACTTTCAAGCCGACCCTGCTGTATTGCTGCAGTTGCGACCAAGCTCTGTCCTTGATGCCTTAAAACATATCTGCTGATCAGTTCTTCTACGGCCAACATCCCGTCGCCCTCACCAGAATCCATCGCATCACCCGAAAAACTGAAGAATACAAACTGGCCTATCTCGACTTCAGTATTCTCGAGTATTCGATCACGATTCTCAGAGAAAACCACAAGCGCACTGGTGCTACTCACATCAGCCAATGAAGGTGACACGAGTAGCATCAATACCGCTACTGAATTGAGAATTAGCTTCAAAATAAAGGTTTAGAAGTCGTCGTCGATATCATCAACACCGCTCAAAAAGCTTCCACTTTTTACGGCTCCAGGCCGTGAAGGCGTCGCTCGGAGCTGGCTGCTCGGGGATACAGCATTGTTAGCAGCCGCTGCCGGTTTTGCATTTCTAGCAACATACTCCGAGCTAACTGCAGAAGCGCCGTCTAATTGACCAGCACGTCGAGCTGTAGGATCATTCTTCTTGGATGCGGCGACAGCCTGCATCCCCTCAACCTCACCTTTTAGGTAACTTTGATTTTCATTTATTTCAGTCAAAGTGGCATATGTATCCTTCATTAGCTCTGATGATTGAGTAGCTAAGGCACTGTTCACACTCGCAACAGCAACAAGCATATTCCTGCCAGAAGCTGGATGCACAACCTCCTCGGTATGGACAATTTGTAATCCCCTTACCTGCATATTATCGACTGAATTCCTTAGCTCAACCGACATGTCCTTAAGTACTTTTTCTTTATTATTGCCATCAGCTCCCCTCACAGTTTGACGTAGACGCTCTGCTTTTTTATAACTAGATACATCACCAGCTAAGGAAAGTATAGCGTGAGATTTAGCCCACAATTCAGCCTCCATTGTGACTTCAGAAATCGAAGAGAAATCATCTGGATCATACTCTACCGCAGATATACCAACAAAATTAGTGCTGCCATCCTTTGACAGATAACGTCGAGAACCAACCATTACAGATAAATCTAGATCCCTCAACCACTGATCAAAACTCTTTTTGTTTGGTCGTGGCTTCAGTTCTGTATTACCGAGCAAAATCGAACGGGCTTCTAGCTCTAATTTGGGACTCCATGCTACGAGTATTGCGACTTTGTATCCTCCCCTCAAATCATCGTAAGATTCAGATTGTGCGACAGTCACAGCCCCAAACAATGGCATTTGTGAAGTTATTTCAACCTCACTTCTTTGTTGCTTCTCTAACGAACCCTGCAAATCAGCAACTTCCTTGTCGATTTCAGACTTTAATTTTAAGGCTGCTTGCTCTGCCTCGTTTGCCTTAGATAGTCTGAGTTTAAGATCTTGGATGCGCTGTGCTTTATCCTCGCTGATCTGATCAGTCGTATAATTCTCATCTAGCTTCTTTATCGCGGCATCTAAAAGAGCCTTAGAACGGTCATTATACCCTGCCCCAGCGATCTGATCCGATAACGCTTGGTCTACACCTTCCGTTAATGATTGAGCCTCGGCTCTAGCTTTTGCTAAGTGTCCCTGGGCGTCTTTTTGCTTTTGCTCAAGTGCTTTCTGTTTTGCTTTCAACTGCTTAGCAATAGGATTACCCGGTATCTGTAGTACATTCTCAGCTGAGGCTGTAGTCAAAAAACCCTCAATGATAGAGGCCTTTGCTCGCAACTCTGCCTCAATATAAAGTGATTCACGTATTGCAGTGAAATCAATAGGTTCTGATGCATCAACGTTAGCACCGGCCTCAACCAATTTAAAAATTCTGCTCTTCTCAGGATCCCAGTAGAACTTACTCATTCCCTTTGATGTAGCCCATTCAGTAAGTTGCTTCCTCGCGGAAACGGCAGGCCTAGGTGCGACTGGGGCAGCTTCTTGCGCTGTAATCACAGCCTCCAAGCCTCCGTCATTATTAACGCTATCGCCAGCGCCCGAGGCACTAGAATAATCCTGAGCATACGCAAAAGAAGCACCCAGTAAAAAAATAGGTAGTATAAATTTCATAGTTAGTTTTTGGTTGGTTGTTATTTAGTTTTTTAAAAGTCGTAATTTAGTCGAATGGTAGTTTCACGCCGCCATTACCTTGAACTTGGGTGCTGCTCTTTCGCCAGTTTGGGTTTGAGCCAGGTTCACTCACTGCAGGAGCACGACATACCAGCGTCTTCGGCGCAAATACTTCGGCAAATTCAACTTCCTGCTCGATGATGTTGGCTTGTGCGCTCTTCGGGTTCACTCGGCGCACTTCAATCGTGCCGATGTAGAACTCTTCTCGTCCCAAGCTCTCCTTGGTGTAAGGATCAATCTGGCGTTCTCCGTATTCGAACACCTCGAAGACGTCCCCGGCACTAAGTAAGTCGCCGCCCTGATTGAGGTATACACTGTTGCCACGCACCTTGGTGATTAGCATCGGATAAATGGCACCCATAATTTTCTGTGTGATGCGCTCGGCGGCGATTTCGCACATCGCCGAATCCACGTTCTCGAGACGACTGCTCTGATCGATCTGAGCGATATCGTCCCGACTGATCTGTAACCTCGCAAAATCAGCAAATTTAATCTGCTGCGTAGCTATATCAATAATCCGATAACTGACCTCAAAATTGCCCTCCCCAACTTCAGAGGAACTACCGGTTAATTTAGAATGCACAGTCTGCGTCGAGAAATTTACATTTTCTAGACTACCGACGATTAAATAGTCGGCAGACACTTCGACCCCCAGGCGGGCGATATCCTCCATGCTGGCATTCGTGCCAGACAGAACACGGTTTTTTTCGCCTACTATTTCAACCATGTATTCACGATCCAAAACTGTGAACTTGCGCGTTTGCACCAACTGGCTAACGAAAGACTGACTGAGAATACGATTCACTTGCTGTTTATCGACCCTACGATCATTCACCCAGAAATCGGCGCCAGCCAATCGAAACGGCACGACGCCGATGCGTTTGCGCTTATCGTTGAGATTGACCTTTACCTTAAGGATTTTAGCTCGCACAAGCGCCTGATATTGACCTCCCTCGGGCGGTTGCATTTCCAGCACTTCGTACGAGGCCACCATGCCATTCGTTGCTTCCGCATAAGCCTGCTGCATTTCTTTGTGCGACATGCGCGACTTTAGCCCGTTATTGTTGATGCTCTGAGTCAACGAGTTGAGTTGGTTCGAAGCCGAGATATTCTTACCATTCACTCGACCCAGCGCCTCAACAATTGCGGCATTGATGGCGTCCTGCTCGGACCCACCCCAACCTTTGGTTTCAACAGTCTCGTAGTTCACGCGAACACTTGAAAAGCAAAGGCTAGACAGGCCAATAAAGAGGCAAGCGAATGTAAATGTGCGTATCATGTTATAAGTGTGTGCGTTGGGTAAATTATGCAGAAAAAATTGCGCTGACTAAACTGCATTCAATGCGATTACGCCAAAGGACCTACCAGGCAACCGACTTGTTGGAGCCTGATTTGCCCAGAATTTCTTCCCCCTCCCAGAAAGCCAAGCCGGTGTTAATATCCGTAAGTGATAATTGAAAATAGTAGATCGCTGACTGTTTCGACTTACTGTCCCGAACATTCTTTTGAAGAATCTTACCGGACAAGCTATATTCAGGAGCTATCATTTGCCCCTTAGCTGCAACCGTTTGCTGATTAAATTCTGCTGAATTCCTGAGCTCACGCGCGTCCATCGCCAAACGGTCTTCTGGGCCATTTGCACCGACTGCAGTGGTAACAACCACCTTACCACTTCGCAACAGAGCGACGCGCATCTGCTTAACCAATTGATCGGTATCGATCTTTTGCATCGTGTCATTAATCACACGAGAAATAGCCAGCACATAGCGACCCCCGCCCGGTTTATTAAGCGCGCCACTCGCCAAGAGATCGTCAACCATCGTGGCAGCCGCGGTGTTAAAATCACGATAATCCAGGCCCATCACAGCGCCGCGCTGGTCATTGTTCATATCAATATTTGAGGTCGTTGCCTGGCAACCAGACAAACCAACGAGCAAGGCAATCGCGGCAAGCACTCTGAAAGAAATTTTGAGTGGGTGTATATTAGTCATATTATTGTTTACGTATTTTGAGTTTAAAAGATCGCGCATTGGCATTCGGCCCAATTGCGTTGATATAAAATTCAGATTTTTGATCCGCCGAAACATCCCTCCAGTGATCGTGCGTTGACTTTACCAAGCGGTTGGATTCATCAAACCAGTCCAACTTGTACTGAAATTTCCGATACTTTGAGGATTTATTATAAGCCACAACCTGCACCTCCATAAGGGAGCCAGAGTTGACAGACGTCGACACATTCGTGACATTGATATGGGTCGACAAACCTCGGTCGATAAAAGTCACCCGCGGATCCGAATGCCCCGTCGTATAACAGCCTGTCGTGCTGAACAATAGTGAAAGTACACTGAGTAGTGGGAGAAGTAGCTTCATCGTCTATTGTAAGGCACTGCCGTCGCAACAACAACAGCAGTGCCTGTAAATGCAGGTGTAACTAGTTTTTTACTGGTAGCCCCTGAGCGTCCTTAAAGGAGCCACAGGCTATCATCACAAAATCGATCAGCGACCATATTCCGAAACCTCCGAACGTTAGAAGCATGAGGATGCCTGTTCCTATTTTTCCAACATAAAAACGATGTATTCCTAACCAGCTCAGGAAAAAACATAGTAACAATGTTGGCACGAATCCTTTTTCACTTTTTTCCATATTTATTATTATTTTAGTTTATTTTTTTAATGTTTGGCCTGGGTATGAAACAACATATCCATAACCGTCTTTGTATTTTCCAATCAGAAGAAAAATGGTCACTATCACAGTGTGAATGATGTCTATGCCTAGAACCAAGCATCCAAGAACATCAAATCCCATCACAAGAAGAACTAAGCCACTGACTGACATCGAGAGATCAGCGGCCCCATGCAACCACCGCCCCAAATAAAAATGATGGATCCCCAGAAGCCCAAAGGCTCCTGATAGGCAGACAGCAGTGACATATTTCTTTTTGGATTTTTCCATACTATTTTGCTGGACTGAGGCTTGCATTACAGTTCAACCACTTGAACCGACGCAGGCATTGCAGCAGTGACGGCTTTAACATAGACCAACCAACTCTTACCACTCTCCAACTGCACATTCTCAATGGTGTCATTTGGAAATGCCAACGTCAGCTTTCCATTTTCAGGCGACGGCACCCGAGCAACTTGAAAATTCTTAGGCAACGCGGTCCACATTCGGGTGTCTGCAGAATTGGTCGCAGCTTGGTAAAGGCCGACAGCAATTCCCCCCCAATCACCCATCTCTTGTTGAGCGTAGTATTGTGCATATGTCTTAATCAAGGTAGATGCGATTGCCCGCGAGAGAATCATCGGATAGCGCTTCTTAAACTCAGTCTGTACCACGCGATCCATGCTTGCAACGAGTTCGGTCTTCGCCGACACATCACCGGACTGAACAGTCAGGTAAGGATATGCCTGATCGCGTAGCTTGATTCGAGGCAATGCAATGCCTGTATACTTAACATCGTTAGTGAGTAGAAATAATGGCAGGTCGACGCGAAACTGCTCGAGTTCTGGCCCTAAACCATTTTCCAAAACCACCCAAACATAGCTTTGCGCCTGCTGATCCTTCGCATTACCATTAACACGGTTCAAATCATCCTCAATCACCCCTACCGTCTGGTCTAAACCATGCGCCTCTTTAAGTAGGTTTTCAGCCTTACTAAGATCGCCTTGCGACATAAAATACAACCCTGCAGCGTAAAGAGTAAATGGGTTTGTAAAATCAGCATATGCCTCAAACTCAGCTAGATTGGAATACACCAAATCTTGGGTCTCTTGATTACTTACATTCTTCTGGATATCAGGACCACCCTCTTTATATTTTTTAGACTGCTGCGCTTGCCGTGACTCTAGTTCCGCCTTATTCTTAGCAATTAGTTTAGCAAACCGCTCCTTCGCCCGATCCTGACGTTCCACGGCCCGGTTAAATTCAACTCGAGCATCCGTATCACCCTGCTTCCACAAGTTTAATGCTTTGTAGGTGTTGACCATCACGCCGTCATATTCATAGCCCTCATAGTCTAGCACAGAATCATTCACCAGCGTCGCTCCAACCGTTGAAACTGACTTCGACGCTAGTAATTTTTCATCATGTTGCTTGATGATTTCTTCAGCCTCGTCAAATAGTTCATTACTCTCGTCCAGCCTTTCGCCTGCTCGAAGCGCCGCACCGGCTTGCAGAACTTCAAGCAACTGTGCCGGGTGATTTACCTTATTCCCTTTCGCTAGCAACTGAACATCTGCGGCCTCGGCATACTGTCCCGCCTGATAAAGCGTATTAAATTTATTTAGATCTGATTTTTGCGATGTAGATGCACAACCAGAGCATATCAGCATTGCACATATACTTATGATTTTAATAATTCTTTTACATGCCATAAGCGGCGTTGGTATAATATGCGCGATTAAATGCAATAAATATTTTTAAATACACCAAAAATAGCATTTATTTCACATTAAAGTGCAATTTATAGACATTCATACGCTTGCGTCATAGACTATTTTGAACACCCGCCTCCCCAAGGGGCGACTCACACATCCGAAAATCGCTAAGCAAACAAAGGCGATAGCTAGCACTTTAAGTAATTGATTGGATCGACTTCCTGTTAACTGAACATGCAATGAACGTATGCTTCTAAAGGATTTATGTATTGCTCATCTTTATTGAGAAGCTGATCTACAAGACTATCGGCAAATTGGCTATGGTAATTTCGGTGCTACTACAACCGCATTAGTATGGTCTACATAGTATCCGTTAACGCTGCGAAAATAAACGTTACAGTAGTCCAAGCGTACTTCTAACGGCTCAGCATTAATCTCGCGACAATACGGGTTGAGCTCCAAAATAACGTCGAGATGCGCTAGCTCTCCTGCAACGACTTTTTGAATAGACTCCCACAATTGGCGCTTGGCGTTGATCGCTGCTTCGGTTTGGACTCCTTCACCCAGAGTTTTCATGCTTAGTTTGAGCCATTCTGACTTACAATCCGAGACCACTGGAAAGCTACTTTTGTCCAAGTATAGGGTAAATCCACCATGGGCATCTAAAGCACATCGATTGTGCAGGCAACCCTGTGGATCAATTGGCTCTTTCCAAACGATACAGTAATGACACTGCAACCATTCACTCGGCGTAATCAGTGTGAAATTATTAGGCTCAAGCCGGTGGCTCAGGTGATAGTAGTCACGACAAACACCATCATGCCCCATCGTCTGGTTCACGACCACGCCATTTTTCGCCTGCAGCGAGTCTGCGCTCAGAAATGCGGTACATACACATAAAGACAGGCTAAACTTAAATAATCGCATTAAGAGTCAGATTAGAGACAAAGAAAAGGCCTAGTCGAGACATTCCAAAAATGTTAACTGATAACCTAATTATTTAAGCCTTTCATCGTGAAACGCTTAGCGGAGGTTTTTTTATGGGCGCATGGCTGACAGCGGTTTGGACCTGTGAATCAGCAGGTTTAACGAAGCATTTTAGCAACGTATGTTGCGGCTCGAAAATGCGTAGAGGGCGAAGCAATCCTGTCGGCCCGACTATTTGATCCAATTATGTTAACCCAATAATTGTCTTAATTCATTTACAAGCAACCGCTTGCAAAATTTACTTAGCATTCCTCGTCTCGGAAATATAAGGCTAAAAACGCTCAAAAATCGATTTCTTGTGTCCCTATGTGTGTTCAAAATGTAGGTCAGCGGGAAAGCCACTTTGACATTCAACGACTTACGCAAAAAACCGACAGGTTTGTGCCCCGTCTGAGCAGAATATCCGATGGCTCCAATGAAATTCGAGGATTTGCGAGATCAGGTTTACGCGATCTCTTCAGCCTCCGAGTCTCTTAGCCCGCTCGTTAAGAATTTCGCGATACCCGAACTGATGCCCCTTTGATAAGTGGCTTCGCTCAATCAAATCATCAAATGCAGGCATGGCCTCCTGTAAATCTTGGAGAATCTTGGCGACCTGAATTTCTGTTAATTTCAGGCGCTCGCGGCAAAAGTAATTCAACCACAACTTTCGAGTGAGTTTCTTCTTTTTCCCGTGTAAGGGTAACGCGCTCTCTTCTTTGGCATTCTCCAAAACCAGAGTTGAATTCAAGAGGTCATATGCAGGAGTTAGAGATACGACTCCATTCTGCACCCAAATTGAAAAATTTTTCAAGTGCATGTCCTCATTTCCCGTAAGGAAGCAGAACAACAGGCGCTTCGCCAATTTGGGCTTCTCAATTGCAGGAAAAGTGCAGAATTCATCGACCAACTGAACAACCCGCTCCAAAGAACTGTCATACTTTGTCTCACGGGTTAAGGACGAGAGTTGAGCGAAATCCTCTACATGGACTTTACCCGAACGCCCTTCCCGATCATAGCGTTTCACAAAATAAACCCAACTATCATCCTGAGCACGTAACAAGCCATGCACAGGTACGTCAATTCCGGCTACAGCTGCCATACTCATCGTCAACGCCTCGTTCGCAGGTACCTCTTCGTAAGCCAACGGATTAGGCTTCAGAATAAATTTTCCTCCGCGATTCACCAATCCAAAGGAGGAATCTTTCAATTTCAGAACAGCCGAAAGCTTAGGCTGCACCCCTTGAATCGACATTTTGTCCGAACGTCGTCGCACTTCGCGAAGTTGCTCCTGATAGGAATACTCCAATGGCTCTAAATGTTTAAGCTTGGGATGGATGCGCTTCAAGCCAGCCTCTGAGTATTCTTGCCCCGGAAGCAATGATTCTAAACTGATAGGACAATACGACATAGTTAGGCTTCCTCAAGCTCAGTAATCGTGCTCTTGGAAAGGCGCACAGAAAGCGACCCGACCAAATCCCTTCCGACCGTTACCAACTGCTTAAAGTAGTCGTTACGATCTATCTTGTGCGTCTTTAAGAGTGCTTCCAGTTGCGCCCCCTCCGGCAACAAGCCATCAAACACAGCAGGAAACTCTTTAAAGGTATAAGCCTCCTGACGAACAGGAAGCGTCAGTGAAATAGGCGTATCCTTATAACCATCTATATATTCAAAGACCCAAAGGCCGCCCAGTTCTTCCTGCAAGTATCCAGCAAAAATCTCCGACTGGAAGACCTCTGCTCTTCGAAGCACCTTTATCTCACTGTCCGTCATTCAGACACCTCCCAAGACCGTTTCCACTCATCAACCAAGGGTCCAAAAGGCCGCAACTCAAGATTGAGAACACTCAGGATTGCTTCGACATGCACCCAAACTGTTCTGCCCTTTCCGGCTTCCAAATCCTGAATCACAGATCGGCTAACACCAGCCAACTCCGCCAGCCCAATTTGCGTCAAACCAGCCTTCTTCCGGTGAAAGGTAATCAAATGTCCAAGTTGCTTACTACGCATGATATATCCTGCAAAATTATTAATCTCTAACAACTATTTCATAGTCGACTCCTAAAATCAACCTTTTTGCATGATATAAAATGCATTAATCAAGATTTAGGTACCTAAACACTAGAATACCATCAATCAACTAGCATTACGCCTGATATATCAGGCGTAAAAGCCCTCTAGATGAATACTTTTGACTCCAAGCCATGTAAGATGTCTCTGGTCACGATTGAGCTATTCGAGCTGACAATCACCTCAATTGCTGCCTTGAGAGGCTCAGGAAGTTTACCCCAACTCTTCACAAGATTAGACAATCTGAGACAGAGCGCGTCAGAACTTTGTGTCCTTATGTGTGTCCATTGGGCTTGCTTGAAAGTTTAAGTTACTCTCATTGAGCATGTTAGGAGTTTCTAGACAGAGGTTCAAATCCTGTCGGCCCAACCATGAAAAATCTGCTCCGTTCCGACGGAGCTTTTTTATGGGCGTTGCCAAACAGCGGTTTGGACCTGCGAACCAGCAGGTTTAACGAAGCATAGCCAAGAAGCAGTTGGAATCGACATGAGCGCCCCTCTTCCTTTCACTTTTCAGACAT
>Ga0209603_1002326_pt1 | contig 17779 bp, 4 predicted proteins | sample COGITO_mtgs_1206_FD_184812 | JGI IMG/M metagenome (GOLD analysis project Ga0209603, IMG submission 184812) | Pelagic marine microbial communities from North Sea - COGITO_mtgs_120607 (SPAdes) (version 2) | ecosystem: Environmental > Aquatic > Marine > Epipelagic ... | reverse complement strand
TCAGCATAAGCTGAAGGAGCCTGCGTTATCGAACCGGAAAAACTGGGTTGGTCTATTCTCATTTGATAATTACCTTTTCTTTGATATAAATATTAAATAAATATCTTTTAACTTCTAAGAAGGTTTGCTTGGCCAACTTATATTGTATGGGTCTGATTGATTTGTTACATCCCTTAAAGATTGTCTATATGTTTGCCAATCAATTAGTACTGAACCTGTAATTGGTGAATCTTGGAATTGAGTCCAATCTGATTCTGTTAGTAAGGTATTTCTAGTACTTCTTATTTCAGACCATTTTATTTCTTTTCTTTTATTTATTGTATCAGTATCCGCATCAGTTACACTATATGTTTGTATGTAAACTGAACCAGATAATGTTGGTGTTATTTCAGTTACATCCTTTGAATCATCACTATCATATCCACTATTTCTTACCTCAACTTGGTAAATATTAAAAGATTCCAATAAACTATCTGAGATAATTGTTGGAAAACTTGTGTTCGGATTTTCATTTTTTAAATTTTGAACCGAATACGGATAAATTATTGTTGAACCTGAAACTTTTAAGTACATATCTTATTATTTAAATGTTGCTGGTATTGAACCAAAATTAGTTAAACCACTACAAAAGGCAAAACAATCAGTACCAATTGGATTTGATGTTCTTTCAAAAATTTCATCACCACTTGGTGTATCAGTTGGAGTTACACCAGTTAATAAGTTTGCCGTTGTTGCCATATTAAATGCATTTGCAAAAGTAGTAACTTGTTGGTTATTAGTAAAAAAGTTTGGTGGAATACCCGCTACCTTTCTACAGTTTCTAAATACCGATTCAAAGTTTACTACTAATTGGTTATTATCAAATAATCCACTTGGTATTGTTGTTAAATTTAACAATGCGTTAAATGTACCAGAAAAAGATATTACATTTGTATTACTATCAAACAATCCAGATGGTATTGATGTTATTCCCGTACAAAATACGAATGTGTTAACAAATGAAGTTGCATTTGATGAAAAATCAAATAATCCAGATGGTATAATAGTAATACCAGTTTGTCTAAATGTAGAATCAAATCGTTTTACAGTATTTAATCCATCATTTAATGTTGCATTATTAGAACCATCAGTTGGAATAGTTGTTAGATTAATACATCCATAGAAATCTACTTCTTCTAATTGAACCACTCCCCAATCATCAATTGATTTGTATAAGTTTTTATATGAAGGATTATTACCTACACTAAAACCTGGACAATAACCACTAACTATAATTTGATAACTACCAGCAGTTGAATATGTATGAAATCTATCTGAAGATGAAGTTGAAATAATTGTAGAATCAACACTACCATCTCCCCAACTTACAATTATATTAGGTTGATTTCCACCCGGCGCAGTAACAGGTAACTCAAATTGAGTATTTACTGATGTTGTTTGTATTGTAAATTTAAAAGGTCTCACTTGTCCTGCTTCTATTGATAATAATCTTCTTGCTATACTCATAATTCATAACTCATTAACTTATATTATTTGCACTTAGGAATCCATAATAAGTACTCCCCCCATCATAAGTATAGAATACTAATATATCTTTTCCATTTGCCGTTAGTGTTGGTGCTGCTCCATTCGCCCATTGTATTGATACTGGCCAGTTAGTAGTTGCTGTTCCTCCACTTCCATCTTCCATTACCAACGTAAATCCAATTGAACGAGGACCTGTTGGTGCGTTTGAAATACTGATTGTAATTGTTCCTATTCTATTAATTCTAAAATTATTAGCCGTAGATAAATCTATTATTGTACCACCAGATGAATTTCCTATATTACTGTAATTTTCATGGAATCTAGTAGAGAACGTTGCATCACCTACATCTAAATCACCACTTATATCTACATTTCCAGTTACATCTAATAGAGTTCCATCAAATGTTAAGTTTTGTTCTGCAGTTCCAGTTCCATCACCATCCATAGTAAGAACTCTATCTGCTGCATCATTTGCAACGTTTAAAAATCCACTTGAACCAGATGAACCACTTGAACCAGATGAACCAGTTTCACCAGATGTACCTGAAGAACCAGATGTACCACTTGCACCATCTACTCCAGATGAACCACTACTACCAAATAAAGTACCATCTTGTCCACTTGTTCCTGAAGAACCATTCGAACCACCTATACCAGACGTTCCAGAACTTCCACTTGAACCTGAAGTTCCAGAAGAACCAGATGAACCGAATAAAGTACCATCCTGTCCACTTGTTCCACTAACACCAGATGTACCATCTGAACCTGTTATTCCAGATGTTCCAGCAGAACCACTTACTCCACTTGTACCAGAAGAACCAGATGAACCGAATAAAGTACCATCCTGTCCAGATGTACCCGATGTACCAGCAGAACCAGTTTCTCCACTCGTACCATTTGAACCACTTACTCCACTTGTACCAGAAGAACCCGATGAACCGAATAAAGTACCATCTTGTCCAGATGTACCCGATGTACCTGATGTACCTTGTGAACCACTTATACCCGATGTTCCTCTTTCACCACTTGTACCACTTGTACCACTACTACCACTACTTCCGAAGAATGTTCCATCTTGTCCACTTGTACCACTTGTACCAGTTGTTCCAGAAGAACCAGATGTTCCACTTGAACCAGAAGTACCCGAAGTACCACTACTTCCGAAGAATGTTCCATCTTGTCCAGAAGTTCCACCAGTCCCACTCGTACCATCTGCAGCTGAAGTTCCCGAAGAACCACTTTCTCCACTCGTACCAGAAGAACCAGCTTCTCCGCTTGTTCCAGAAGTACCAGTTGAACCACTTGAACCAGAAGTACCAAAGAATGTTCCATCTTGTCCAGAAGTTCCACTACTTCCAGATGAACCAGAAGTACCTGATGTACCTGCTCCAGAAGTTCCAGAAGAACCATCTTCACCAGAAGTACCAGATGAACCGAAGTAAGTTCCATCTTGTCCAGAAGTTCCACTTGTTCCGTTTGTACCCGATGAACCAGAAGTACCCGATGTACCTGCTCCAGAAGTTCCAGAAGAACCACTTGAACCAGATGAACCAAAGAATGTTCCATCAACACCACTTGTTCCGCTTGTTCCAGAAGTACCAGAAGAACCTAATCCACTTGTACCACTTGAACCTGATGAACCTGCCGTTCCACTACTACCAAAGAATGTTCCATCTTGTCCAGAAGTTCCGCTTGTACCATGTGTACCTGATGAACCAGTTTCTCCACTTGTTCCAGAAGAACCACTTGTTCCAGATTCTCCACTTGAACCACTTGTTCCAGAAGTACCAGAAGAACCACTACTTCCAAAGAAAGTTCCATCCTGTCCGCTTGTTCCCCCAGTTCCAGAAGTACCACTACTACCACTTTCACCTGATGAACCTGCTGAACCACTTGTTCCAGAAGTACCTGATGAACCAAAGAATGTTCCATCTTGTCCACTACTACCACTACTTCCAGAAGTTCCATCTTCTCCATCTTCACCAGTTGTTCCAGATGAACCTGAAGTACCACTACTTCCAGATGAACCATTTTGACCCGAAGTACCAGATGAACCACTACTTCCTTCAGCTGAAGTTCCGCTTGTTCCTGCTGAGCCCGTTGAACCTGATGTTCCAGAAGAACCAGAAGAACCTGATGTTCCACTACTTCCTATTGCAGATGTTCCACTTGAACCAGAAGTTCCAGATGAACCACTACTACCACTTGTTCCAGATGAACCAGATGAACCAGAAGTACCATGTGAACCAGTATCACCTTTATCACCAACTGCAACTAAAGATATTACAATATCATCTCCATTTGTGAAAGGAGAGGCTGTTGAGAAACCTGTATTTGCTAAATCACTAAGAGTCCACCAATCACCATTATCGGTTAATTCACCTATTGCAAATAATAAGTATTCATCAGTATTGAATTTTTTAGCAATTCTAATATGTGCTTTTACTGCTGAGGTAACTGAATCCATTGTTTCCATAAAGGATTGGATACTTCCACCATCATCATCAGTTTCACTAATGTAAATTGCATTACCTGTATTTTGTACAGCGTTGTTTATTCTAACTCTACCAGCTGCAGGTTCTGAATTTCCTACTGCTGATGTAAATGTATAATCGAATGATGCTCCACCAAAGTTACCATCTTTACCAGAAGTACCACTACTTCCTTCTGCAGATGTACCAGACGTACCTGCTGAGCCTGAGGAACCTGATGTTCCGTTAGAACCATCTCTACCACTTGTTCCGCTTGTTCCAGCAGAACCAGAGGAACCACTACTTCCACTTGTACCAGAAGAACCCGATGAGCCAGATGTTCCGCTTGTACCATTACTACCACTTGTACCAGAAGTACCACTACTTCCAGATGTTCCTTCTGAACCAGTTGTTCCACTTGTTCCACTACTTCCAGATGTTCCAGATGTACCAGCTGAACCACCACTACCAGATGTACCACTTGTACCAGAAGTACCACTACTTCCAGATGTTCCCGATGTACCAGAAGTTCCACTTGTTCCTGCTGAACCAGAAGAACCTGATGTTCCATTTGTACCAGAAGTACCCGAAGTACCAGCTGAACCACTACTACCTCTTTCTCCACTTGTTCCACTCGTACCAGACGTACCATTCGTACCTGTTGAACCACTACTACCACTACTTCCAGATGTACCACTCGTACCTGCTGAACCTGAAGAACCTTGTTCTCCACTTGTTCCACTACTACCAGAACTACCACTACTTCCGCTTGAGCCAGATGAACCAGAAGAACCGCTTGTTCCACTTGTACCAGATGTACCACTTGTTCCAGATGAGCCCGAAGAACCAGATGTTCCACTACTTCCACTACTTCCACTTGAACCAGAAGAACCTGATGTACCTCCACTACCAGAAGAACCACTACTTCCAGATGTACCAGACGTACCAGCTGAACCTGAAGAACCACTACTTCCAGAACTTCCGCTTGTACCAGATGAACCAGAAGAACCAGAAGAACCACTTGTTCCACTTGTTCCGTGTTTGTTTACTATCTCAATCTGACCTAGCATTGAGGAATGATTAGTACATTGATAAACTATATCAGTTGCATCTTCAGGTACTCTATATCGTATTAATGTTGATGTACTATGATTTCCATTTGTTGGGTCATTGTTTGTTGTACCAGGTACAGCATCAGTATCTTCACTAGCTAATCTTAATGCAAATGGATGTCCATTACCTACACCACTTACATCGAAGTAATAAAGTTCTCCCCTTACTAATGTTAGTTTTGGGAAGTTACCAGCATATCCACTAAATGAGTATTGGAATCCTGCGTTTACTACCGTATATAATCTACCCCCTTCTCTACCAGAAGAACCAGAAGTTCCGCTTGTTCCTGCTGAACCAGAAGAACCTGATGTACCAGATGTTCCGCTTGTACCAGAAGTTCCACTCGTTCCACTACTTCCACTTGAACCACTACTTCCACTTGAACCTGATGTACCACCAGTTCCAGAAGTACCACTACTTCCACTTGTACCAGAAGAACCAGATGAACCAGATGAACCTGCAGAACCAGAAGAACCGCTTGTTCCACTTGTACCACTTGTACCACTACTTCCACTCGTACCTCCACTACCAGATGAACCAGAAGTTCCACTTGAACCTGATGTACCAGTTGTACCTGATGTACCACTACTACCGCTTGTTCCAGAAGTTCCACTTGTACCACTTGTACCTCCACTACCAGATGAACCACTTGTTCCTGCTGAACCAGAAGAACCTGATGTACCAGATGTTCCTGCTGAACCACTACTTCCAGATGAACCAGAAGTACCACCACTACCACCAGTACCAGATGTTCCACTTACAGCAGTTACATCTCTTTTGAAAACTTGTCCAGTTGATTCATTGATAACAAGAACTGTATCTGAACTACCTGTTTCTAATCCTATTAATTGTGCACTACCAGTTACTACTAAACTACCACTTACTTCAAATCTTCCAACAAATGAACCAGTACCATTATTTGGTAAGAAATTTTCTCCTACAAAATCACCAGCGTTTAATGCAAATGAGGCAGTTGCTGCATAAGATGCTGAAAGAACAGTCATCGAAGAAGTTTGGTCATTTCTTACATAATCTTCAGCTGATACAGCGTTAACTGCATAAGATGCTGAAAGAGCGTATGATGCTGAAAGTACAGTCATCGATGCAGTTTGGTCAGTTCTTACAAAATTATCAGTATTAAAATCACCAGCGTTTACAGCGAATGAAGCAGTTTCAGCATATGATGCTGAAAGTACAGTCATCGATGCCGTTTGGCTACTCTTTACATATTGTGATAAGTTACCTAACTCAGCAAGTGATGCTGAATCGAATCCTACTAAAGATGATGCCGTTCCAGCGTTTTCTGCAAATTCTGCATAAGATGCTGAGTTTACTAATCCCACTACATCACTACCTTGTACAAATCCTGCTAATCTACCACCAGTACCAATTACTGCTTGCCCACTTGTCAATCCACTAAATGTTACTCTAACTGATGAACTATCAATTGATTCTATTGCTTGTGGAATAATTTGTCCATTTGAACCAGTTTCATAAATTTGAACTACTGGATAATCAATAGCGAAATTGTGTTGGAATGTTACCTGAGTTACATCTGAGAATGGGAATACAGTAGTATCACCAAATTGTGTTACAGGTCTAAATTTGTTTGCATCTGCATCGAATACTAAAATATCTAAATCATCAGGTACATCTATACCAACATTTTCACCCTGATATGAACCTACAAATGATGATGTAATTCTTGGTGAGAATATTTCATCAGTTACAGTTATCTTAGATGCACTTACATCGTTTTGGAAATTAACTTCTCCGAAGAACGTTGAACCACTATCAATAGACCTTACTACAAAACCATCATCAGGATTTACCGATGCGGTTACAGAACCACTAAGAATTCTACTTTGGTCTAATCCTTCAATAGCATCAGCTGGAATATTAAATAATCCCTCACCACTACCACTAAAGAATCCACTTCCAGATGGTATAGTTACACTTCCACTAATACTAAGTGAACCAGTAAACTTTGAACCAAATTGAGGAGAGTAAACTCTAAATCCATCGGTTGGTTCAACAGAAGCACTGATACCACCACTAATAATTTGAGGTAATTGTAAATCTTGTAATGCATCTGCTGGAATGTTAAATAAACCTCCACCATCACCAACGAATAACGTACCACTAATTTGATTATTTACAACTAATCCTAAATTTGGAGAAATAGATGCAGTTGCTGAACCAGATATAATTCTATCTAATTGTAAATCTTCAAGTGCATCTAATGGGATATTATATAATCCTGCACCATCTCCTTTATATAAAGATGCAGTTATTGATTCTGAAACATGTAATGAACCACTAAGTTCTACTTTAACTGAACCCGAATTAATAGATGAGTCTAAGTTTTCTACTCTGAAGAACCCATCAGGATCAACTGATGCGGTTACAGAACCTGTAAATATTTTTGATGAATCAATTGCTAAGTTAGCAATATCAATGTTTGTAATTCCACTACCATCACCAGTAATAATTCCACCAACCTCTAAAGATTGTGAAATATTTACCGAACCACTAAAAGATGAATCTACACTTGAACTTGAGTTATTACTAAATACTTTAAATTCCGTATTATCTAATGATGCCGTTGCGGAACCACTTTCTAATTTGTTTAATGTAAGTGCTAAGTTAGCAATATCGATATTAGTAAGTCCACTACCATCTCCACTAAATATACCACCACCACCAACACTTATTGAACCAGATGTTACTAATGAACCTGTTATAATTGAGCCACTAACTGGTGATGTTACTACAAATGTATCACCACTTGCAACCGATGCCGTAGCAGAACCACTTGAGATAAGAGGTGCAGCTGCTGCTTGTACATTTTCTAAGTTTGAACCATCACCAAAATAAACACCAGTATATGAACCACTAAATGAACCACTTAATACTAAATCACTACTTCTATTTTCAAATCTACTCGATGTTGCAGAATATACTAAGATATCGTTATTAGATGCTGATGTTATTTGTACATCATGCAAATCTCTTAGATGTGAACCTAAATGTGGTCTTACTAATATTTCTAAATTCTGTCCACTTATAGTAGTTATCGTTGCTATCGATGATTTTAAGTTTGGAGCGATTGGTTGAACATTTGTTAAACCACCTGCTCTTAATGGGTCTGGATAAAGTGTTTCACCCTCTACCCATACTGAACCAGTATATTTTAATCCTACATCTTCTAATTCATCAAGTTTTAATCCTTTTACATATCCAAAGTAAGTTGCAAATCCTTGTCCATTATTTTCAATTGTTTCAGTAAGTACACCAATTAATTGTTGTTCCGTATAAGTACCATTTGTAATTGCCTTTTGAACACTTAATCTATTATTTTGAGTTGGTTGTGATGTTGCTAACATTACAAGAGTACCATTTTCTAAAGTAGCTCCAGTCTTATTTACTACATATGGATAGTATAATTCTTGTCCAATTTGTAATGAAGCAGTGGCACCACCCATTCCCAAATCAAGAGTACCATCAGTTTCATTCCATTTTAATCTACCAGGCGTTGATTGGTAAGTATTGTCTCCTATTTGAAAATCAACTAATGATGATGATACAAATGATGCTGATACATTTTGTGATTGTAATAACGTTGCTGAAGAAACTCCACTAACATCTAATCCACCAGTGATTTCAGTATCACCTAATAAATTAATTTGAGATATTTTTGGTACTTCTCCGAATTTTTTAACTATATTACCAAAAGAGGCAGATACATTTGTATAGTAGTATAATACATTTGGTGAACTTCCAGTTACTTCTATGTTTACATATGCTCCAGTTGTTCCAGCAGCTGCTGAACCTGTTGTTATAGTTTCGGTATATTCAACTCCACCTTCTAATGTTCCATCAAATGTTCTTGAGAATTTAAATGGATGAAGTAAGTTTGAAGAATCTGATAAATCAAAATAATAAGAAGTATCATCTAAAAGTTTTAATACTGGTTTTGGTAATCCTTGTACAAAGAATTTATTATCAGCAACTGTTACAGATTGAGTTATTGGTATTGTATCAAAAACAGCTGAATGTGATACTAATAATCCACCTGAAATTATTGATGCTCCTTCAATGGTAATATCACCATCTATCGATGCTGATGTATTTACATTAAATCCAAATGAAGGGTCAGTAGAAGCAGTTACACTACCACTTGCTATAAAAGATAATTCTTCTACTTTATCAGCAAGTGCTGAAAGAGGAATATCAAATAAATCCCTACCACTACCACTAAAGAATGAAGCACTGATTTCAGTACCTTTAATAATATTAGAATCAATATCACCGGTAACTAATATAGAACCACTTACAATAACAGTATCGTTAATTATAGTTTTAGTAATTGGATAACTTTTTACTTTTTGAATTTCACCACCCATTCCAGCGTGATTAACACAATAATAATATAAAGTATCAGGTGTATTTGCAGTTATTGTAATAGTAACCTCAGAACCATCAGTACCTGCGATTACACTACCAGTATCTACACTCCCAGTAAAAGGAACACCACTATTATGTACCCCATTTTCGGTTGTTGAAAATCTTAATGGATGTGTATTATTTGAAGAATCAGATTGATTAAATGTGTATGTACTACCACTTACTAAATAAAGTAAAGGTTGTCTATATCCATCTATTTCATATTTGTTACCATCATCGGTAGAAATTACTTTTACAATTTTAATTTCATTATCAGCAGCCCAAGAAGTAGATGCAGATACTATTAAACTACCACTTGTAGTTATACCTTCATCAAATCTACCAGTTGAATTTACTTCAAATCCTCTAGTCGGATGAACTGATGCAGTTACAGAACCACTTACAATTCTAGATGCTTCTTCAGTAATTGCTGAAAATGGTATATCAAATAGATTAGCACCACTACCACTAAATACTGAACCACTACTTAATTTTACACTACCACTAAATATAGAACCACTTTCAATTGATGTTACAACAAACCCATCGTTTGGATTAGTTGATGCAGTTACACTACCACTTGCTATTAATGGAGATGTTTCAGAAAGTGCCGATAATGGTATATCAAATAAGTTTTTACCACTACCACTAAATACCGAACCACTACTTAATCTAATACTACCACTAAAAGTAGAACCACTTACAAGTGAAGTTACTAAAAATCCATCTTCAGGTGAAACCGAAGCAGTTACACTACCACTTGATATTTGGAATGCATCTTCGGATAGTGCTGATTGAGGAATATTAAATAACCCCGCGCCATCTCCGATAAAACCACTTGATGTTATTACACCACTAGCAGTTATATTTCCTTCTATTGTAGTTTCACCAAATAATTTTTGAGTATCATTTCCACTACTATCACCAAGTACATTTGAACCAGTAGATATTACTATCGATGAAGAAATGAAGTTTACAAATATCTCTTCTGCTGTAATTCTACCACTAACCGATAAATCACCTTCAATAGAAGATGATGTATTTACTACGAATCCTAAATTTGGGGATATGGATGCAGTTGCTGAACCACTAGCTATTCTAGTAGCATCTTCGGAAAGTGCTGATTGTGGAATATTATTTAATTCCGAACCATCACCACTAAAAGAACCACTAAATGAACCAGTAATTTCATCTGCTATAATTTTTGGAACATCTAATGTTTCTGTTATAGAAACACTACCACTAAATTCAGATTTTACTGAACCTGTTCCGAATACTTTAAATGTACCATCAGGTAAAACGGATGCCGTTACTGAACCTGTTTCAATTAGGTTAGAAACTAATGCATCTTCAACTAATGCTGATTTTGGAATATTAAATAGTTCCGCACCACTACCACTAAATATACTACCACTACTCAATCTTAAACTACCACTAAAAGTAGAGCCACTAAGTTCGGATTCTACAACGAATCCAGTTTGTGGGTCAACAGAAGCAGTTACACTACCACTTGCTATAAATTTAGCTTCTCTAGATACTAATGATTCTATTGATTCTTGTGCATCGGTTGAAAGTGCTGAAAATGGTATATCAAATAAATTAGCACCACTACCACTAAATGAACCTGTTTGAACTTCTACATTACCACTAACTAATAAACTACCACTTAATTCGGTTGTTACCGAACCAGTTCCAAATACTCTAAAAAATCCATCAGGAGATACAGATGCAGTTACCGAACCAGTTGTTATTAAATTGGAAAGTAATGCATCATCAACTAATGCTGATTTTGGGATATTAAATAAGTTTTCACCACTACCACTAAAGAATGAACCAGATGATAAGAATATAGAACCACTAAAAGTTGAACCACTTTCTATTGAGGTTACTACAAATCCCTCATCAGGTGCAACTGAGGCAGTTACAGAACCAGATGTAATAAATGTTGATAAAAGTGCATCTTCAGTTAATGCTGAACGAGGTATATCAAATAAATCCTCACCACTACCACTAAACTTAGAACCACTATTAAGTTGAATAGAGCCACTTACAAATACAGAACCACTAAATTCAGATTTTACTGAACCCGTTGATTCTACTCTAAAAATCCCAGATGGGTCTAAAGATGCGGTTAATGAACCTGTTACAATTCTTGATGAATCAAATGCATCATCAGTAAGAGCAGTTCTTGGTATGTTAAATAGTTTTTCACCACTACCACTAAATACCGAACCTGATGCTAGTTGTACATCTCCGAAAAATGTTGAGCCACTATCTATTGAAGTTACTACAAATCCACTATCAGGATCAACGGAAGCAGTTACTGCTCCACTAATAATTAAATTCGTTTCTAATGCATCATCAGTTAATGCACTTTTTGGTATATTGAATAAGTTCTCACCACTACCACTAAATGAAGAACCACTATTAAGATTTACATTTCCACTAACTAATAACGAACCACTCAATTCAGTTGTTACTGAACCAGTTCCAAATACTCTGAAGAATCCATCATTTGAAACCGAAGCTGTTACTGAACCTGTTGTGATTAAATTTGAAAGTAATGCATCATCAGTTAATGCACTTTTTGGTATATTAAATAAGTTTTCACCACTACCACTAAAGGCAGAACCACTATTAAGTTGTAAGTTACCACTAATAAAAGTAGAACCACTTAATTCAGTTGTTACCGAACCAGTTCCAAATACTCTGAAGAACCCATCAGGCGAAACTGAAGCTGATACTGAACCAGTTGTTATTAAATTAGAAAGTAGTGCATCTTGCGTAAGAGCTGATGCTGGTATGTTAAATAAGTTTTCACCACTACCACTAAATGAAGAACCACTACCAATGTTAACATTTCCACTAACAAAAGTAGAACCACTTATGGTAGTATCTCCAAATACATCTAATGAACCAGTTACTTCAACTGAACCTGTAAATTCTTGCTTATCTGTTGAAAGTTCACCAAATCTATTTGAACCTGAAGAAAATATTATTGAAGATGAAATAATTTCAACAATTAACTCTCTTGCTACGATTCTATTATCAACTATTAAATCACCAGTAACTTTAACATCACCAGTAACATCCACATCTCCATTAAATGATGATGATACGTTTACTAAAAATCCAGTATTTGGTGAAATTGATGCAGATGCAGAACCCGATAATAATCTTACTGTTTCTGGAAGGTTATTTAATTGAGAACCATCACCACTAAATGAACCACTAAAAGAACCTGTTACTTGCTCTAACTGAAGTGTAGTAACAAATAAACGATTACCATCCGCATCCGATGCAACTAACGCAATGGAGCCTGATGTAAGAGAACCACTTATAGGAACACCTAAATTTGGTTCAGCTTCATTTAATCGTAGATATTCGTACCTATCTTCAGAAACATTGATAGGTTTTACTACTCTAACCTTTCCGCTTAATAATTGGCTCATTTATTATTAGTCTTAGTATATAATTATTCGTTTGCACTTTCAAGAATCGATAATATTACCGTTAAATTTGTGCAACCTGATACAATTAGTGAAAATTGTTGTTCCAATACTAATTTACCTGCTACAATTGGTGATAGTGAATCACCTGCTGGAATAGTTACATTAGTAATTAAATCTACGGGTAGTTGTTCAACTCTTGTTGGATTCGATATCGTATCTGATATCGCACTTAGTAAATTAACAGATGCTGATATTGAACCCGTCTCTGCTATGAGAGTATTATCAAAAGATTGTGTTACATCTTCTTGATAAAATCGAGCAACATCAGTAGAACCTGTTATTGATTCATTAATAAGTATTTGTTCTACCAACTTAGTGGCATAATCAATAGTTTGATATGATGCAGTAAAATAATTATTAGGTATTAAAATCTCACCATTCTTATTATAATAAGAAAGAGCGGCTTTTTTGGATTGTAATGTACCTCCACCAATTAAATCAGCCTCAACACCATCCACAGCAGTTCTAACATATGCTTCAAAAAATGAAGATGTAAAACTAAATGGAATTTGTGTTAAATTGTTTTGAAAATTAATATATGCAGCAGATTCTTTTTCTAAAAATGTTTGGTTTTTTTCTATAAGTGCTGATGCACTTAAAAAATTACCAGCATTACTTATAGAATCTACTTGAGGAACCGGCAAATCTCTGTTACTTGTTATACTAATAGTAACAGGCTCATTTATAGGTCCAGTATTCGTTATTTGTGCAGATAATAAAATAGTTGAAACTCCTTTAGGAGCTGAATAAACTACATCGTTATCACCAGTCAAAGTGGTAAGTACGGATTTAAATGCGTTTAGTGGTATTAATTCTTCTGCCATATCCTATATAAATATTTGATTTATTTTTTATCCTTAATCTTGCAGTGCTAATGAGAATGGTGTTACAAGTGAGAATAATGATTTAGAGAATGTTCTACCTTCTAATGTACCAGAAGCTTGTTTAATAACAAGACCCCCACCAATTCTAAAGTCACCAAGTTCGTTACCAGAAGTAAAGAATACTCTACCTCCACCTATTTCCGTAATTTCTTTATCAGGATCAGGTATACCATCACCACCTTGGTTAGGAGGTAATGCTTTATAAGTTACACCAGCACCTGCGTATGAGAAATCATGCCCAGTTGTAATAATTAAAGAACCAAACTCTTCAACAGGCGCTTGTCTAGCAACAAATTGGAATTGAGTTCTTAAATATCTATTAGTTTCTGCAGTTTCTAATTTTTGTTCGTTAATAACAACAGCTGCACTTCCATATACACCATTGTAATATGATTCAGCTGCTCTTATACTTCTTTCATTACCACCATAGATAATATCAGTTACGATAGCATCTAAGATAAATCCAGTATCTCTATAACATTTTTCTTCATTGTAAACAAAGGAAGGGAATGCCGCATTTGTGTACGATATCGCTTTACCTTGTAATACTTTTTTAGCGTTTTTAAGTGCGTTAGCACCATTTTTATTCAATAAGAATGGGAATACTAATTGTTGTTGTTTAATTATCTTTTCAGCCAATCCTTTTGAGAAATCAATACCATCAGTTGTTTGTGGTTTTTGTTCCGTTGTTGCGATTGAAGGAATATAGTAGTAGAATGTACCTGCTTGAACTGCTCTTTCATTTCCACCATATGTTAAATCGGTAGCAACAGCATCAATTATGTATCCTAAATCTCTACTACAACTAACTTCATTGTATTCAAACTCACTCCAAGACGAACTTAGATAAGCTATTGTTTCTTTTTGTATAAATGTTGTATTATCTCTCAATAACTGAACACCATTCTTAATTTCAGTAGATGGAGTTGTGTACATTAAATTCTGAACTACATTTTGTGAAGTTCCATTAGCAAATCTAATTCCATCAACTGTTGGGTCTAATTGATTTGCTTCTGAAGGTGTTCCTCCTTTTGTTGCTCTTGATGGGTATCTCCAATAGTATAATCCTGCGACTGTACTTCTTTCGTTACCACCATAAACTAAATCAGTTACAGCTGCATCAATTATATACCCAGTATCTCTTCTACATTTATCTTCATTGTAAGTTACATTACTCCAAGAAGATGATATAAATTCAATTGTTTCATTTTGTACGAAACTTCTATTGTTTCTTAGTAATTCAGCCGATGCAGATACTTCAGATGTTGGTAAAACAAATGTTGTGTTCTCCAATACTTTTCCAGCTAATCTAGCAGAGTAATTAATTCCATCAATTGTTTGATTTAATTGTCCACTTGCAGTAACTTGATAGTTAAGAGTTGCATTTGATGGTTTTTCAAAATAATACTCACCATTTACTTTACTTCTTTCATTTCCACCATATAAGAAATCAGTAGCAACACCATTTAAGATGTATCCAGTATCTCTCTTACATTTATCTTCATTATAATCAAATGTACTCCAAGAAGATGAGATGTAAGCGATTACTTCGTTCTGAATAAATTCTTTATTATCTAAAAGAACCTTATTTCCAGCCAATCTCTCAGCCGATGCCGTTACGAATATTTCGTTTTGTACTAATTTACTTCCTAAATCACCCGCGTACTTAATTCCAGTTGTTGTTGGTTCTAATTGAGTAGTTGTAGCCGTTGAAGGATATTTGTAATAGTATTCTCCAGCAATTTTACTTCTTTGAGTTCCACCATATAGTAAATCAGTAGATACAGCATCTATAATATGTCCAACATCTCTTCTACAAGTTGCTTCAACATAATCAAACCCTTCCCAAGAAGAACTTAGGTATGAAATTGATTCAGATTGAATAAACTCTCTATTACTTCTCAATAATTCAACTGATGCTGATAATTGAGTAGATGGTGAACTAAATGTTGCTCCTTTTACAATTTGGTCTGCTAATTGTGATGCGTAATTAATACCATCAACAGTTTGTTGTGATTGTGAACCAGTTCCATTAGCTTCAGATGGGAATTGGTAGTAGAATTTAGCGTTTACTGAAGATGCTGATACGATTCCATATCTTAAATCTTCTGCTACACCATTTACAATAAATCCAACATCCCTTCTACACTTAGCCGAATCATAATCAAACCCATACCAAGAAGAAGAAATATATTCAACAACTTCATTTTGAATAAATGGTACACTTTCAGTAATTAAACCATATGCCGATAATATATCTACATCAGTTGATACTGAACCATAATCAGTTGCTGGTTGAATAACACTTACTGAATTTTCTTCAGTTCTAACGAATGTGTGAACTGATTGTGGTAAATGTTTTATTGCCCCATTTGATGCTGATATAAATGTATGTACCGATTGAGGTAAATGTTTTACAGCGTTTGTTGATGCTGATACGAATGTGTGTATTGAACCAGAAGCGCTACCACCATCTCCAACGTTTATTGTGAATGTTCCCGTTTGTCTTTCTAAACCATCCGTTGTAGCGGATACGAATGTATGAGTATTTGTATATGATGATGAACCAATGTTTATATCAAATGTATTTGTAGTTACATTAGAAATTTCTAACCATCTTCCAGAAGGATAATCAATTCCAGTTCTTGGATATGATTTCTCAACAGTATCACCATCTAATACACAAGTATAAGTTAATGAATTATCTGAAAGTTTGATATAATCTCCATTATTGAAGTTATGATTAGCGATTGTTATAGTAACATCACCAGTTGCTGCGTTATACGGAGCATTAGTTACTGTGTGTGATGTAGTTCCAACCGAAGTAATAACAATTGATTGTTCTGCGTATGGGTCTGAACCACTTCTCGGATAAGAGTGAGTTGTAGAATCACCATCTTGGTCACAAGTGAAAGCAAAAGATTCATTTTCTAATACTACACTTCTTCCGATTCCTAATCCATGCTGTCCAACAGTTACAACCATATCTCCACTCAATGCGTTGTAATTAACATCAGTTGGTGTAAATAATTTATTTGGACCCGATGCTCCAACGTTAACTGTCATTGTAGTTCCAGTTATTGAAGTAATTTTCATTGAACGCCCAGCATAAGGGTCTATTCCTAATCTCGGATAAGATTTAACTGATTGGTCGTTATCCATTTCACAAGTAAATGCGAATGATTGAGGGTCTAATATAATACCTTCCCCAACACTTAAACTATGACTTTCAACAGTCATTACGAAATCACCAGTTGATGGGTCGTAACTAGCAGTAGTTGGATTAAATTCTACATTTGGACCAGATGCTCCTACATTAAGAGTTATTGTATCATTAGTTTTAGATATTACTTCTAATTTCGTATTGTAAGCAGGTTGTCCAACTGAAGGTAAGTTATGTTCAGTTTTGTTGTTATCCATATCACAAGTAAATGTGAATGATTCAGGTGATAAATATATACCATCACCTACATCAAAACTATGACTTACTACTGTCATTACAAAATTACCATTAGATGGGTCATAAGTAGCGTTAGTTGGTGTTACATCTGCTTTACCATTTCCAATAGCATCAGATACAATTGCGAATGATGAAGATATTGTATTTAAGATTGTAATATCAGTTATATCTCCTCCAGCTGCTGGTGAGAATGATGTTATTTTAATTCCATTATCAGTATTTAAACTTCCAGTTGGAACAAATAAAGTTTCTTTATCTACAATTTTTTCAATTAAATCTTTAGCGTAAATTAATGCATCCGTTGTTTCTTGTATTTGAACACCAGTTGCTTTAGATGGGAATCTATAATAGAATTCTCCAGCAGTT
>Ga0209603_1002324_pt1 | contig 17786 bp, 42 predicted proteins | sample COGITO_mtgs_1206_FD_184812 | JGI IMG/M metagenome (GOLD analysis project Ga0209603, IMG submission 184812) | Pelagic marine microbial communities from North Sea - COGITO_mtgs_120607 (SPAdes) (version 2) | ecosystem: Environmental > Aquatic > Marine > Epipelagic ... | reverse complement strand
TATCGCTTGCCGTTCTTTGATTTTGTTATAAAGTAAAACGGTGATTGCATTTAAAAATTTATATTGTATTCAATTGAAATTGGCATTGTTCGGGTGAACTCCTTCCAAAGCATCACCTCGTCCTCCTTCTGAATCCATATCTTAATAGACTCATTGTCAGGATTAAATTTTATTAGATGTATCGTGTACTTAGAGCCTAATATCTCCTGACCCACAATATAATGCATGGCACTACCTTTGTAGTCGGGTCCTATAGATATCTTTCTAATGTCCATTACACTACGATTCTAAGCTCTCCTGTTGCTGTCTTATATACATCATTAACAAGAAGCCCTCCTGCAAGTGCAGCAGCGTTATCGGCAAATGTTCCAATCAACAATAACTGCATGGTATCTCCCTTCAATACTGTAGAGCGAAAAATACCTGTTATTGTTACATCCTTTGTAGCCGTGTTACCCGCATCAAGAACCTGCTGTAATGTTTTAGTAACATTGCTTTCAATTAAGTCGGACAGGTCACTAACTAAGAAGTTCTTTGTAGCATTAGCGGGTGTCGCCCCTGCTGAGGTTCCTATCAATCTATCCGATAGTGTTACCGGGCTTGCATTGTTGTATGTACTTATCTTTGACATCTTATTCTTTTTTCTCCGTTACCTCTCCTGTCTGAATATTAATTACAGAATCCGCTCCGTATTTTTCTATTAGTTCCTTTTCGTGTTTAGCGAAGTGCTCCTTTAGGTTCTCAATACCTTTAAGTATTGAATGCTTCTGTAGCTCTACATCAGCTAAGGACAGCTTGGCTTTGTTAAAATCTTCGTGCAGTCCCTGCAGAAGTATTAACTCGTTCTCATTTAATTTCATTGTATTATATTTTATACAAAGATAGGAATTATTTCTTTCTTGTTTTCTCCCACGTTCTTCCGCCAAAGTATGCAGCGATAACCGTAAGAAGCAATACCTCTAACAGGCTCACCCAATTATCTTCAACCTTGAAGTTTATAAACCCTGCGTCAATAAATATCAACAGCATGGTGTTAACAATTAAAAATATCAGGACCATTGGTCTAACATTCTTTGACAGCCAAGAGTCTGAAGCCATATCTGTACGCCATCTCTCGGTAACATTCTTCTGCATATCAGCCTCGGCACTGATAAAAATCTCTGCCATCTCTTTCTCAAACTGAGCCTTCTCGTCTTTTGTTCTTACAAACCTATCAACAAGTCCACCAACCTTTCCGGCTACGTCTGTTCCTTTACCAAACAACCTTAATAATATTTCTTTCATTCGTTCTCTATTTTATTTATCATTTCAATATGTATCTTGGCAATCCTGTCTCTACCGCTCTGACTCATTAAGAGGTTACATTCCCTCTCGTTTGTCATAAAGAAGTTCTCAGACAGTATCGCAGGCATAGCTGTGTGTATCAGTACATAAAAGTTTGCCTCCTTGTCAACGTCTCCATCAGAGTATGTGTCCTTACGCATCGTGTAGTTAGGAAACTCTCTATCTGCCTCGTTGAATAATACCGTAGCAATGTCGTCAGACTTGGTCTCACCCTCAGAGGTGTATACCTCCCATCCATTTGCTGACTCGCTTGTGTATCCATTGGCGTGAACGCTTACATATATACAGGGCTTCTCTGACTCTCGATATATCTCATTGGCTTTCTTTGTTCTCTCCGATAAAGGAACGTCCTCCTGTGTGTCTACAAGATTCACATAGTCAATGTTCTTAATCTTACAGTAGTCAACAAGCCTATCCACAATAGCCCTATTAAACTCACCCTCAAAAAGCTGAGAGCCATCTGACCATATAGGACTACGCTTCCCCGGTGTCTGATATACACCGTCAATTATTCCACCGTGACCATTGTCAAAAATCCATAGGTACTTTGACTTAGATGGTAGCGGCTGTTTACAGCATTTACAAATCATAATTATTTTTGAAGTTCATAGAGACGCTCTTCCATTGTGTTTAGCTGTCCCTTAATATGTTTTATCTCTGACTTAATGAACTCAATCTCGCTTGAGGTCTTTATTATTGCGGCATCAACCTGAATATCTCTTGGGGGAAGTAGCTTAGCATCTTCAACCTCAGCATGAAGCTTGAAGTACATACTAATAAATGTAGCGACAAGACCTACTATGAATATAAAGTTTCGTGGTGATAGATTTATCTTCGTGTCTTCGCTGAGTCCCATTTGTTATTGTATATCTTACATTTATATTGTGAGATGACGTACTATAAAATATTACCAAAGTGCAATTATCCCTGAAGCTGTTGTTGATGCAGACTTTACTCTTGTTACCTGAACAGGAATAAAAGAGCCTGCTAATACTCCTGTGAACGTAACCTCATCGCCACCTGCAGTAATAACCTCAACGTCTCCTGCAACCCCAACGTACAGCACTGCTCCATTATTCGGAATATCGGGGGTGTTATATAGGGTGTACGCTCTTGCTACTGAAACCGCTGTTGTTACGCTAAGCTGAGTAGCACTATCTACTGCTGTTACGGTTGCAACTATAGGTCCTCCTGAGTATATAATATCTCCTCTTTTTACGCCTGCTGAAATAAAATCTTGAGTAGTGTCAATAAGTTTTCCTGCTGCTGCACCTGTTGTTGTGCTACTAATACCTGCTCCTGCGGGGTTTGGAATATCTATAGTGTCACTTGTATATACTACTAATGCTCTACTTGCTTGTAATTTTTGGTAAGCCATCTCTATCTTTTATTATATCTACAAAGATAGTATTATTTTTTTATATGTATAAATACTTATCCGAACTGCTCGATGAGCATATATGAGATGTATAGAAGTATCATAGCACCTACTGACTTCACCCATAGCTCAGGGGCGTAGAACATTGTGCACGCTGCGAAGTACCCTGACGCATAGTAGAGTACAGCTAATATATTCTGATGGGAGTTGTTATCACGTTGGGACATCTGTAGATGGTTGTGCGGGTGGTGCGGGTAATGTGGTTGATGTGCCGTCATTGCCTCCGCTGCCTTGGTCAGTCAGCGTCCACTCTCCTCCTGCGTAGTTAGCCTCTTCTCCCATACGCCACCAACTTAATGGGCTTAATGAAGATATGTTGTTTGGCACACCTCCGTTGTAAATCGTTGTTACATCACTTGCTGATAATTCTGAATTCCATACGGAAACCTCGTCTATGTTGCCTTCAAAATTCCATTGGTTTTGACCTGTTAATCTGCCTATATTTGGCTCTGAGGATGTAAAGGAATTAATGCCCGTACTTGATGCAGTACCTTGTGCATTTGGAACACCATCAATGTATAATTTAATGCCGTTAGCGTTTGCCGTTCCGTCATAAGTTGCTAATATATGAATCCATTGTCCGCTATTGGGAGTAACTCCTACACTTTGTGCAGATGAAGATGATAAATTTGTATTGTGTATAGCAAAATAAAAACTATCTATGCCTCCACCTCTCCAAAACAAATTCCAATTTCTTTGACCACTTCCCGTTGTGTCTTCTGCAATAATTACTTGAATATTTGTACCTCCTCCACCTGTATTTGTTGTGGGTATTTTAACCCAAGCCGAAACGCTTATTGTAGATGTAATACCAAGACTTGAACTACCTACATTTACAAAGTCAAATTGCCCATCAAAGGTAAATGAGTTTGTGGATGCAAAGGATGAGCCTTGAGCGTTTAATATGGAGCGATAGTTGCTTGACATTTATGCAGGCTGTACAATCCAATACTCAACTCTCGTACCACCACACCACTCGGCATAGATTACATTAAGAGCCGTGGTGCTGTATGTGCCTGAGCCCATAAGGACCCATCCCGCAGGGACTGTAGGTGCTGAACCCTCTAAGTGGTAAAGCTTCTGAACGATTCCCAACTGAGCACCCGTAAGGTCGTTGGTGATGTTCCCTGTTCCTGCCGAGGCTGAGGTGTTGTATATCTCATTCTCTGTGAATGACACCTCTACACCTGTTACGGCTGTAGCACTCTGTGCCCCCGACTGAAAGTCAGCATATGTATATATCGTTCTTGCACTGTTAGTCTGAGAAGAACCTCTCTCTGTTAAGTCTTGTGTGGATGCTATCCCTACAAACTGTTCGTTACTTGGAATTGTTGGCATTGTCTTTTATTTTATACAAAGATAATAATTTTTATGTTGGTACGTCAGTAGATGGTTGTGCAGGAGGAGCAGGTAAAGTTGATGACGTACCATCATTCCCTCCTGACCCTTGGTCAACTAATGTCCACGCTCCTCCTGCGTATGTAGCCTCTTCTCCCATACGCCACCAAGATATAGGAGGATTAGTTAAATCATTTAAGTTATTAGGAACTCCACTATTGTAAATTGTAGTCACATCACTTGCAGAAAGTTCTGTATTGAATACTGCAACCTCATCAATTATACCACTTGCAAAATTAGAAGTGCCTTGATAGCTTCCTATTGTAAGATTCAAACTTGCAGAATTTGTACTTGCAGAACCTATTGTTGTGCTTTGTAAAACGCTATCCATATAAACTTTTAATGTTCTTGTAGAATCTTTGTAAGTAAAAGCTATATTGTGCCAAGTATTTAAAGTAAATCCTATATCTAAAAATCCTGAATAAGTATCGCTTGTTCTTGTTCTTCGACCTACACTAACTCTTCTAAATGCGTTTTGAAAAACAATATCGAAACCTGCTTTATCACTACTACCACTATTACTAAAAGCATATTCAAAAGTACCCATAGTGGATTTTTTAATCCATATACTTGCACTTAAATCGCCATTATCGTAAGCACTAAAACTTCCACAATCAATATAGTCATCATTCCCATCAAAGATGAATGAGTTTGTATTCTCAAAGGATGAGCCCTGTGCGTTTAGTATGGAGCGGTAGTTGCTTGACATACTACTCCTCTATTGGTGGCTCAGGTTCACTCCAAGCAGGTGTCTGCATCAGTGCGTTGCAGTCAGCCCAACTTAGTATTGATGCAGGGACAACCGTGCCGTTTGTTATGAACTCAGGCTGATGACCCTCCTCCCATTTAATTAGGAACTGTGAGCCGTCTAATGAGTATCTTAATGATGTAGGACTTGTGGGGTATATAGTTTCATTGAAGTCTACGTTAGCTAAGTCAACGGTGTTGATTACTCCGTACTTAAAATCTTGTGGGTATATGTGTGACATTATATCTTTTTTTACAAAGATAATAAATTTTATGTTGGTACGTCAGTGGATGGTTGTGCAGGAGGAGCAGGTAGTGTGTCTGAGAATCCATTATTGCCACCTGAACCTTGGTCTGTTAAGACCCATTCTCTTCCTGTATAATTAGCTTCTTCACCCATACGCCACCAACTAATTGGATTGTATGTACTTAAATCTGTTGGTATTGTAGAACCTATGGCACTTGCATTTGCACTTTGGTCACTACTCCAAATAGCTACCTCGTCAATGCTTCCGTTAAAAGGGATACGAGAAGTTACATAAGACCTATCTCCAATATGAATAGGTGTAGATGGATATGGTTTTATATTACCACCATCTAATGAGCTATTGTCTAATGTCCCGTTTATATATAATTTTAAATCCGTTCCATTGTTTATAGCCATAACGTGATGCCAATTTCCGTCATTTAAAGTTGTTGTACTGACTATGTTTTTGACTGCACTTGATGTATTCCAATAATAAAATCTTAATTCACCACTAATCAATATCTGAAATATAAATCTTCTACCTAAAGATTGGTCATCTGAACTAACTATACTTCCGTCATTAGTAGTTTTTATCCAAGCCGAAATAGTTATTGTTGATAAATTTAATGATGCGGGGCTGCCTATATCAACATAGTCATTATTCCCATCAAAGATGAATGAGTTGGTGGATGCGAAGGATGAGCCTCCTCCTGAGCCTTGAGCTCCGCCACCGCCACCGATGGCGTTTGATATTGAGATTTGCATTGGCATTATTGAAAAGGGAATCTACGGTTTAAGGTATCACGTCTATCATTGCATCCGCAATCCGTGCCGGTGGCTTTAGATATCTTATCAACGACTGACTTGATGCCTGTAGCCTTGGTGAATTTCTCGATGCTATCGCCAAGACCCCTGCTTTTTTGAGTGGTCTCTTTCATAGCGTTGAACTTTTTTCTTATGTCCTCGAATCTGTGCAAAAAGTTTTATTTTATTCCAATCGACTTTAACGCATCTCTTTCAATTTTGGGACGAGATTGTAAATATTCCTTCTTGTTGTTTGAGCTTATATAGTTTTTTTTAGCCAATGCTATTTGTTTTTTGTTTAATTCCGCAGGCTTTACAGGACCCTTTTTACTTTTAAATGTTTGAGTCACACCTGAAGATGTTGTCGCGGTTTGCGATTCAGATACGTTTTGCGTTTTAAGCTTCTTTCTCATTCTCGCACACTCTACCTTATCTAATTGCATTGTTCTCAATATCTTATTGTTTTTAATTTGCTTTAGCGTGCAATTCTTGTCGATGATGGTATTTACCTTATCACCCGGACCATTTTTTTTTGTTTGCATTTTTGACATAACTTATGTTTTATTTATTTTTTAAACATTATTATTTATTATAAGCTGCCTGAATAGTTGCTTTGTCTGCTTCCCTTGTCTTTGGGTAATTAGGGTCGCTTTTACGATTAATAGCACCCTGAACCTTACTGACCATTGCTTCTAACTCAGCTTTTTGTGCAGTAGTAAGCTTGCAACTTTTTGAATCAGGATTAGCTTTCTTATACTCTTTACACATAGATGCGAAAGCAGCTTGTCTTTTTGCTTTTGCAGCAGCAGCAGCTTTCTTGTCTTTTCCAAATCTTTTTTTCTTGTCGTCCATTTTTTTTATTTTTTATTTTTTATTTTTTAAACATTAAGCTTACATGGCTTTCTACTCTTTGATTTCATTGAAGACTTGCAAGAGGATTGTTGACTACCACTTCTTCTTTTAGGTTTGATAGCGTTTTTACTTGGCTTGCCTTTAAATGCTTTTTGTTTTTTTGTCTTGGGAGTTTTCTCTTTTGGAGTTTTCTCTTTCTTAGGCTTGCCTAAAGGTCCGGTTTTGCCTTTCTCAACTCGTTGAATCGCAACTTTCTTTTGAAGAAGTTTATTCTTTCGAGTCTCTACTCTTCTTCCCTCCTCTACAGCTTTTTTCTGTCTTGCATCTTTCTTTTCAGATACCTTATCTATCTTTTGCTGAATTTTTTTAGTTCTCTCCTTTACCTTTCTTTCTCCTGAAACATCTACAGAATAAGTTCCTTGTGCAGCTAATCCGCTTTTTCTTATATTTTTTTGCCTATTTATCTCAGCAATTCTTTTTTTCTTATCGGCTACATCAATAGCACGATTAGACTTTCTTTTCTCCTGCTTCTTCTTCTTGTCGTCATCAAACTGCGTTTCAGCTAATGGCTGTGATATTCTATATGCCATGTCTTATATATTAAACATTAACTTACTAAGGAACTTATTCCAAGTTCTCTTACACCACAATCCAAATGCGATGATTTTATTTCCTAACCATACTAAAGCTTTACCCATTGTTAAATGTTTTTACAAATATACTAATATTTTCCTTTACGATTTTTTGGTGAGGACTTTGTGCTTCCGCCTTTACCCGCCCATAAACTTTTACACGCCCAATATCTTGCGGTAAGTTTTGACTTGGCGGTGTCACACTTGTGACGTGCCTTGAATGACTTGCGAGCTGCAGGTGAATAGTTGTGACCATAGCCCTTAGCACCAAAGTGAATAAGCTTCTCCTTGCCACCCTCACAGGCTTTAACCATCTTCTTCTTACCTGCCCTGTCTGATGCAACAACCTTGTTGCATTTCATCTTGCTCTTCTCTGCCATAGTTATTTATTTAGCCGCAGGAGTGTTCGGTACAAACTGCTGACCCTTGCGACCATGTTTCTTTTTTTTCTGTGCTGTAGCTGCACGCTCAGCCTTACTCATGCTCTCTGCCTTAGAACGCTTCAGACATCTATCAGGGTTCTTCTTGTTCTTGCTTGTGCCACAAGCACCCTTGATAGAACCATCAAGCCCTATACGGACCCAATCCTCATCTCTCCACTTCTTAAGCTCACCCATTAGTATCCGCTTGACTTTGTTTTTTTCTCCATACCATACCCCGGGTTGTTCTTCATCGACCCGTTCATGGTCTTAGCGAACTCACCCGCCTGAGCTTTACCCACCGCATTGTATGGGAATGTTTTTGTCTTCATCTTTCCTGTGTCTCCACACTTATACTTTACTGTTGGCATAATTATTTTTTTGTTTTCTTGGCGTAGTTAGGGTCCTTGCAGTATTTACTCGCAGCCATATTAGCATACGCACTAGGATACTTGTCGAAGGTTCTCTTCGCCCAAGCTATCCCCTCAGGACATATTTTATTGCCTTTACTTTTAGCTCTACCCTTAGTTGCCATAGATTATTTATATTTGTTACAAATTTAATAAAATTATGGATAAGGATTATTTAAAGTATTGGAGGGTCATCCGATATTTCATCAAGTCAAAGTATGGTCTAACACAGGAAGACCTTGATATGTTACTGTTCCTAAAGAGTGAGGATTACTTCGATAGGGATAAGTTCATGGAGTTTGATGAGCTTGTGAGTTGGAACAAGAACCGCTTCGAGAAGCTACGTCAAGACGGATGGATTGAGGTGTTCAGAAAAAGGCTCAGGGAAAGGAAGGCACTATACCAACTCTCATACAAGGCTCAGCGTATGCTTACCTCAATATACAAGAAGCTTGAGGGTGAAGAGATTCCCACCTCCCCATCATCAAACAAGATGTTCGCAAAGAATGTCAAGTATAATGACAAGGTCTATAGGAACTTTATCAAAGAGATGAATGCCGCTATAAGACAACAGAGATTGAATGGTTAGTTTCTTTTCTTCAGGTCTGATACGTTAACAGCTTTTTTACCTTTAACTTTTACAGCTACCTTACCTTTCTTGTCAACCTTTAATTTAGGAGCTTTTTTTATTGTCTTCTTCATAGCCTTTTTTGCATCCTTAGCATACTTCGTTACATACTTTTCCATGCTTGAAGACTTTCCGCTTTTACTTCTCTCCCTGTCTTCAACATTGATAGAACGGTTTTCTTGCCTTGCAGCTTTCTTATGTAGTCGGTCAGCTTTCTTTTCTCGACCTTCATCTACAGCCTTCTTTCCTTTTGCTAAAGTTTTTTCAGACTTCATGCGAAGCTTCTGAGACCTCTTCATTTTGTCAACGTCTTTATTTCTAAAAGTATATTTATTGTAATCCTCCATTATCTTTTTTTTACAAAGATAGTAGAAATAATTTTACAGAACTACAACGACATCACGCTCAGAAATGATTGTATACGGCTCCTCATTGATGAGCATCGTATACCCCGACCTCTTGTCGTAGTATATCATGTCGCCCTCACTAATCACCTCAACCTCAGTGCCCGGCTTTACAACCTGACCCTTCTTGTATCTGAATCCGCTTGCATCCTCTGCAGATAGCAGCAGACCTGATGTGGTCTTAATCTCCTCGTCTATCGTCTTGATGACTATGTTCTTTCCTATCGGTGTCATTGTCTTTTGGTTTATATAGTTTACGAATCTCTCTCCCTAGGTCAGCATCGTTAGGGAAGCACTCAACGAGTGCCTGTATTATTTTACTCTCCTGCCTCATAGGTTCTAGCCATTGTTATGATTGCGTTGGTTGACAATATCGTCACAGCTACACTTACTGCGTTCTGTAACGCACTCCTTGTAACTTTCACAGGGTCAATGATTCCCATCTTGAATACGTCACCGTACTCACGGGTCTTCACATTGTAGCCCTCAACTATCTTCTCACGATAGTCGCCATCATACACCTCGCTATACTTCAATCCCCCATTCTCAAGTATCTGACATATCGGAGCCGTTAAGGCATACTCTAAAATTGCGTGAGCAATTTTTTTAGCCCCGTCCTTCTCATTATTGGTTCGAATATCTATAGACGCATTGTGTAGTGCTATGCCCGCACCGGGGAGGATACCCTCTACCAATGCTGACCGTACTGCACACACCGCATCGTCAACCCTGTCGTAAAGCTCCTTCTGTTCCAAGTCAGTGTTCCCACCGACATACACAACACCGATGCCTCCCGTAAGTGACGCTATCCTCGATAGCACGAAGTCCTTCTCCTCAGGGTTCTCAAGTATCTCCTTCTGCTCCCACAGCTCAGCAACCCTCTGCTCAATCGCCTCAGCGTTTGACTCCTCATCATCCTTGAGGATAACCGTTGAGTCACGTCCAACTATCACCTTGGAGCAGTGACCCAAGTCATCAGCACTGATTATGCTGAGGTCATCCCCCGTCTTCTCCGAGAAGTATGTAGCACCAACACTCAACGCTATGTCCTGCATCAGCTCATGCTGCCTGTATCCAAACTGCGGTGGTATAATATTACATATCCCTAGATTGCTCTTCATTACATTCGCTGCCAATGTGTTTACCACATTCGTACTGCACGGTGCAATGATTAATAATTTCTTGTTCTCCTGTATGATTGGTTTCAATACATTCTCAATCTGTAAAATGTTTGACACCTCAGCGTCTGACACCAAAACATACACGTCCTCCATGACACACTCGTCACGCTTGTGGTTTGTTATGAACAGAGGTGAGGTATATCCCCTGTCAACCTTTATACCATTTGTCGTCTCATAATATGTTTTCGAACTCTGTGACTTCTCCACCGTCACTATCCCACTCTCTCCAACCTCATCATGTACGTCAGCAATAATCTTTCCTATAACCTTATCGTTGTTAGCAGAGATAGTAGCAACGTCCAACAATCTTTTCTTAGTGACCTTCTTAGACATCTTCTTTAGCTTCTCCACAACCTCATCGGTAAGAGTAACCATCTCACGCAACACCTCCGTCCTGTTCACTCCCTCCGTCAGGTACTCAAGACCATGCTCCACTAAAGCCTCTGTTAAGACTATTGACGTGGTGGTCCCATCACCCGCAGTTGATGCGGTCCTGTCCGCAGCCTCCTTCATCATGCGGACCGCTAAGTTCTCCACCGGGTCAAGGAGGTCAACAGCCTTCGCTACAGTTACACCATCCTTAGTGACCGTTATCCCATGTGTGTGATGTGGCGACTCAATCAATACCGTATTTCCACTTGGACCTAAGGTGCTCTTTACCGCACTAGATATCTTGTTGATGCCACTGATAAGTTTCTGCTGTCCGTCCTCACCGAAGTTGAGATGCTTGGGTGTAAACCCCATCTGATTGTTGCTCATATGATTTAATTAAATTGTTCTGCAAATATAATATATTATTTCGAACTAAACACACAATGTCGGAATGTCAATATTTTTCCTCCCTATATATATATATATTTTCTACCTCCTTTATATTTTTTTTTCATCTACAGTTGCTTTTTGAAATCGACATTTTCGACACTACTATTGATTATCAGTTAGTTAACTATTTATTTTCGACACTAAATCGACATTAAAACGACATAATAGTGTCGATATTGTATTATTATGTTAAATAGAAAATATAAATAATAAAAAAAGAGAGACCTCAAAATGAAATCTCTCTGTCATCAGACATCAAAAATAAAATCCTAGAACATATCTCCCATGTTCTCACGCATCTCTGCAAGTGAAATACCGTTGGCAATAATCTCAGCCTTCTCAGAATTACACTTCATCTTTCTCAACTTAGCAGCCTGCTGAATACCCGTCATGCCATCAGGTCGCTCATTCATTAAACGCCCCTGCTTCACATATAAGCCCCCAACATCATTGCTAGTCTTTGGGTCTCTGTTAATCTTCTTCATAGTAAATTGGTTTTAAGCAAAGGTACAAAATTTTATCAGATGATTAGAGGCTGTGGGTTCTATATGGCTACACACTCACCACCCCCTCGCAGAAAATGGGATGATTTTGCCTACCCCCCCTATTGATTTGGTCGGTGATGTGTGGATTTTTTGAGGTTTCCAATCCCCTACACCCCTTGCTACCACTACGTTGTAGCGTATGCACTACCTAGTAACACCATGCACCCCTATGTCATAGGTCTACATATGTAGACCCTGCCCCTACACCCCTTGTCCCTAGGGGGATAGAGAGGGATAGGGACCCATGCCCACCCCTTAACCCCTCCCCTCCCCGATATTATGTTAAATAGAACGTAGGAAGCTACCCCCTCTACAACCCCCGTCATTGCTAGGTTTTTAAAAAAAAGTGAAGAAAAATTAGTTTTTATCGAATATGTTTCTGTATCTTTGAACCAACGATGAACGAATTATAAACAATTAAAATTTAATATTATGAAGTTAAAAAAGATGTATGCAGGTGAATATAGAGGCGAGGAAACGATTGATGGATTCAAGGTAGTATTGGAAGTGTCCTCACTTGAAAATAGGGGTTTCAGTTTCAGTTATTTTGTAAACGATACTCCCGTATATATGGATGGGTGGTACGGATTAAGGTTGTGTGATATCAAAAACTATATGAAGCAACACATTGAATACTCAATCGAGGAATACAAAGCGAACAAGGTTAACTGATGAGTAAAGGTTTCAACACCTACGAAACACAAGGGATGCAATAGGGCATCCCACACGACAAGTGTCTTAACCAATAAAAATAAATGTTATGAGTAAATTAAATGAAAAAATCGCAGAATTAGTAAAAGGCAACAAGGCTATCGAAAGCTACATTGAGGTAACTGCAATGGAAAGCACAAGCCAAGCCAAGCAAGAAAAGTTGTTAGAGCAATTGAAATCGGCAAACGATAGGCTAATTGACTCATGGGTAAAGAGTGGAGCATTTGCTTTGTCAGTGGATAAGGAATTAGCTAACATAATGAAAGATTTGAAGTCAGAAAAGCTATCAATCACAATGAAGAAGTTGATTCCTTTGGTTGTAGGTAGCTACTCTTTATTCAGAAGAAATGTGCAGATAGGCAATCTTACTAAAAAGCAAGTTGAAGCCTTTAGAAATGCAGTTCACAAGGATAGTAGTATAGCCGTTCAAAAACTGAGTCTGCTTGACTTTGCGAATGGCAAGAAACGAGCAAAGCCTACTCCAAAGCCTACACCGAAGGCAGATAGCGATGGTGGAGAAGATAAAGCCAAAGATGGTGGAGAAGAGTCTACACCGAAGTCAAATATTGTCGGAGTATTCGAGTTGAAAGGTAAAGGCATTAAGGTTGAATTGATTGAGGATGAGAATGGAAGAAGTGTTGAGTTGAATGGAGCATCTCTCAAGGATGTAGCTAAAGCCTTCAAATTATTTCAGACTCAAATCGAGATGTTAACTGAAGTTAGGGTAAAGAAGTAATCAACACCACCAAGAAAGGTCTACATATGTAGACCTCTCAATACCTCAAGTCAGAGACGGCTTGGGGTTGAGGTGGTAGAAACCAATAAAAATAAATAGTTATGAATTATTACAATTTAGAAAGTCCTGCATACTGCGAGGCAAAAGGATTAAGCAAAGTATTTGGAGCGTATGCAGATAACTGCTCACGTGAGGATATTATGGAAGTGGGCTTCAATGCCAATAGTGGATATGTTTATATCGCTTTAGAGAATGGAATTTCAATATGCTCAATGCTTGGGCAAGACGTTGAGCATTTAGTCACTGATTTTGAGGATGGTACGGAATACTTTTTGGACACGTACGAAGAAGCCGAAAAAAAAATAAACGAATTAATATAAACCAATAAAAATATAAGTTATGAGGAAGACAAAGGTAATAGGATTAAGTGATTGTGGACGATTTGATATCATCGCAATCTTCATGAATGAGATTGAGATATTTGGAACACGCAGATTCAGACGTATCATCTAAAGTCTACATATGTAGACCTCATCATGCCTCACATCGTAACTGATGTGGGGTTGTGGTGGTGAGAGGCGTTAAGTCTAAAGGCTTAACGTGATTGATGACAAGGGTTGTGAATCCTTTACAAACAAAGTAGATATGATACGAGATATTGAATACACGAGGTCAGTAATTGACCAACTAGAGAGAGTAAATAGTTCTCTTGATAAAGCCATAGAAAGTGGTGACGCTAATGACCTAGAGGATTACAGCTTGAGCCTTTGGGAGGGTAAAGGCAATGATATGTTCATTGAGTGGGATAGGATACAAGACGTGGTGCTACCTCTTCACTTAAAGTACCTATCGGGTTTACCTTTGGAAAGGAAAACGAATAGACTTGGCAACACATTATTTGTGTAGGTTCATCCGAGTGAACCATCTATATACCTCACATCGTAACTGATGTGGGGTTGAGGTGGTAGAAAGAGTTTGGCATGGTTGTTGAACGTATGTTAAACATAGTATGAACAATTAAATAAATAAGTTATGAAAGAATTAATTTTTATGTGGATGATTGCTAGTGGGCAAGTCCAACCGATGAATGAGCAGAATGAGGGACATGATATGTATGTCCTATGCATTGAGAACGATGATGCAGAACGAGAGCAAGACAAGGTGTTCTGCTTTGACAATGCGTACAAGGAGGAGATACTTGAGTACATTGAGAGTGGTACGTTTGAGTACAATGAATTTTTATTAACCGAAAACAAATAGACATGACACAATTTAGAATTACATTTAGACAAGAGGTTATAGTAGAAGCTAAAACCCAAGAAGAAGCAGAGCAAATATTTCAAGGTTTAGACTTGGATGATTTAAAGAATGAATTAGGTAATGGTATTATCAAGGAATCGGGATTCGTTGAGGAGATATCAGTCGATGAACAATAAAAACAAATAGACATGAAAGATTTTAGAATTGTTAGGGTACATAACGTACTGATTATGGTACACATCATTGAGAAAGGTAAGTCGGACAAGATATATGCATTCGACTCATACGATGAGGCTTGTCGATTCATACTGAATCACAACGGACTAGTAAACCAATGGGACTTGATACTAGCACAGATAGATTTATAAACAAACGAGGTCTACATATGTAGACCTCTAATTAAAAACAAATAGAGATGAAAAACTTTGATAGAGAAATTTATAACATAATACTAATCCACACTGCAAGAACGTGGGAAAGAATAAGAATTAAACAACCATTTCAAGAGATGCCTCTTGATAATATAGAGTCAACGGATTGTATTCAAGAGATAGCGACAAGGATAAATGATGATGATGTCATTCAAGAGTTTCTAAAGAATAGAAAGGGAGATATATGGATTGATGTAGGTGGAGCAAGTGATGGTTACATTGAACATCTTGCAGAAAAAATAATAACAACAGAATTACTAACTGAAAACAAATAGAGTTATGAACACACAAGAGAACAATAAATTAATCGCAGAATTTTTAGGCAAAGACCACGAGTTAAATCAATGTATATCGGCACCACAATACCACACCTCGTGGGCTTGGTTGATGCCCGTAGTGGATAGGATAGAGGAGATGGGATGCGAGGTAGTGATGACTAATGCAGAGTGTACTATATCGGGAAATGATTGCTTGGTATATGTAGAAAGCAAAAGCAGAAGAGGTGCAACATACAAGGCAGTAGTAGAATTTATAAACCAATACAATAAGAATGAAAGCATTGATTAAGTTTAGAATGAAAGACGCAACCGATTGGTACGTCAACAAGGAGTTTGCAAACAAGCAACACATGAACAACTATATCAGTTTGATATGCAGACGAAAGGACTGCTACTTGGATGAGGTATGGTACGAAGAGGATAAATAGTTTGGCATGGTCTTTGCACCGATGTTAAACAGAGTATGAACAAGGGAAGCCGAAAACTTTACAGAGTAGGCACACACATAAATCAATTCGTTATGAGAAACAGATTAGATTTCACACTACAATCAATTACTATTATAGTTTTGATTGCACTTGCCACAATGACAACATACAATGTTGTTGTGTATGGAGCAAGTAATGATGAGTTAGTTATTACAACTCGTTAATTTATAAACAAACGAGGTCTACATATGTAGACCTCTATTTAAAACAAATAGTTATGGGAACATGGAACATACCACAAGCGTATCCTCAGACGAACATGAGATACAAAGATGAGAACGGAGACACGAAGTTCATTACGGACTTCAAAGGATTCACAATGCTCAAGGTCTTGAGCAAGTATTCACACAATGAGATGATACAAGCAAGGTCAATGATGTACGTAGACGAGAGCAAGGATGTTGAGGTAAAGAGGTCAATGAAACTTGGCGAGGGTGGATTCCTATCTGCAGTATTGCGAGGGGATTTACTTGAGGCATTGAAGAGGGCAGACGAGTGCAACTATGAGGCACTGATAAAAGGTTTAACCAATAAAGAGATAGAGCTATGAAAAAAATCGCACAAGTAGAAGCATTTACAAAAGATTTAATTGAAGATATTGAAATGATTGAGCTAGATATTGAAAACGAGGAACTCAATATGAAAGAATTGAAATCCTTTTTAAGAACAATGAAGTTTAATATATCTGACCTTGTTAGAATTGCAAAAGGTAATCTTGATTATGAAGTTGATGTTACGGAAAGAAGAGAAAGAATAATAAAAAACCGTGCTTAAAAAAATAGAGCTATGAGAAAAATAACAAGAGAATCAGTAGATGCATTTATGAATGCTAGAAAATTTAAGAAAGGAAACATGGAGGTAGAGGTACTGCCTAACGTAACAATCCTTAAGCTACATGGCAACGAGATTGCATACAGATACAACAACCCTACCAACACGTTAAGCATAACCAATGCAGGTTGGCAGTCAGTAACAACTAAAGAAAGACTGAACGCAATCCCCGATGTAAGCATACACCAAAAGGATTGGGTATGGTATCTGAACGGAGAGGAGTGGGATGGTAGCCTAATAGATATAAACAAGTAATAAACAAGTATGGCACGATGTTTGTACTACTTGTGCCGAGTATGAATTAATAAAATAAAAATGAAGAACGAATTAAAATTAACACCGAAACAACAAGAAAAGATTTCAAGATTTTTAAGTATGCATCTGCAAACTTTACAAGAAGAAAACCGAATAGGTCTGCGTCATTATAGGTGGGACTTTGGCAAAGGTCAAAATCGAAGAGACAAGACTATGCTAGAGGATGCTATCAGAAAGATGGCAGAAACAATTTGGGAGTAAATTTAATAAACAATAAAATAAAAGTTATGAAAAGAGAAGAAGCAATTAACAAAGTAAATGAGGGTGTAGGTTCAATCTATACCAAGGAAGATGTAATCAATCTCATCAATCAGATTGAGGACACACAAGCAGAGACACCATCATTCGATGGGCAAGAGATAGTCAAGGCAGTAATGAATGAGTGGCATGATAAGGTACACGATATATTCCATGACCTTGCGAGTGAGATTGAAAGTAATGACATCGTAGACATGAACGAGTGTGGGTTCTGCCTTGAGCATGACAATACGATTGTGTTGAATGAGGTATCATTTGAGGCCTATGAGATAGAGAGTAGGGTTGAGGAGTGCAGAGATTCATTGGCTCAGTTTGTGTCCAAGGCAATCATTGATGCGTGTACACCTGCAGAGGAGGATGACACCTTAACGGATGATGATAAAACTAGAACTGAAGAGGGACTTGACCATAAAGGATAATAGAATTATAAATCAATGAGGTCTACATATGTAGACCTCTACTTAAAACCAATAGACATGAATTTAGATAAGAAATTTTACAAGCTACTCAATGAGTACGATGAGTTAAAGGATAAGATAATGGATTTCGATGACAAGTACCACGATGGAATGTACTTCGACATACAAGGATACGTGGAGACGTATGA
>Ga0209603_1002318_pt1 | contig 17825 bp, 5 predicted proteins | sample COGITO_mtgs_1206_FD_184812 | JGI IMG/M metagenome (GOLD analysis project Ga0209603, IMG submission 184812) | Pelagic marine microbial communities from North Sea - COGITO_mtgs_120607 (SPAdes) (version 2) | ecosystem: Environmental > Aquatic > Marine > Epipelagic ... | reverse complement strand
CGATAATTCCAACAACGAGTGCGTTACCCATGAAGAATGCTCTTTTCCCATCAGTTGGGCCTAGTGTGTGGTTGTCAGGAAACATATTGAGTCGTTCGAGTTCAATCGGAGTAAGACGACGAATCCAATCGTTTTTCTTCATGTTCAGTTCCTTACGAACTTTCTGATGCATCTTACTGTTGAGTTTCAAAGATTCAACTTTAGATTTCGGAGGTCGGAAAACTACAGCGTGTTTGAATCGAGATGGAGTGCTTCCACCTTCACCAGTAATGATTGTTCTCGAGGCATTGTCTAATGGATCAGGGAATTTCATTGCACCTTCGTTGTATGAGTAGGTGAAACCATCAGTACCTTCACGTTGTTCTTTCTTCGCTCCTTTGAGATATTTCCAACCTTTTGGCTTCAGAACATCCTCTGGAGAGATATAGTATTCTATAGGAATCTTAGCTGGTTTGAGAAGTACCTCTCTTAGAGTGGTTTTTTCTCCATTATAATGAGGTATGCAATCAAAGGAATAGGCTATTCCATTGCGCACAAGTCCACACTTTTTGAAGGGAGATTTGGAAGTTTTTTTGGCATCTTTATTAAATTCCAAACTCACTTCTGCAAGGTCGGATTTTTTATTCTTACGCAAAGAGAAATTCGGGCATGAAAGAACCATTGGTCGTTGAATTGGGAACGCCTTTGCCAAATTTCCATCTTTGGAAAGATAGTCGAGAGGAGCGCTTTTTATCACCTTAGAATAAAACTCCGATTCTTTAGAATAGGCAAGAATAAACACTCTTCTCCTACGTTGAGGCATTCCATATTCTGCTGCATTTATCGAACGCCACTCAACAACATATCCAAGTTCATCGAGACTGGCAAGCATGACTGCAAAGTCACGACCTCTTTGAGAAGTAGGAGATTTCAACAAACGATCGACATTTTCGAGAACGACCATCTTTGGACGTTTTGATTCCACTATACGTCGAATGTCCCACCAAAGTACGCCTTTTTTACCCTGAATCCCTACTGCTTTATTCGCAGTTTTAGCAACGGAATAATCCTGACAAGGGAACCCTCCGCACAATAAATCAAAGTCTGGAATGTCCTTAGCTTCAATTGTATTGATGTCTTTGTTGACATGCAGATCCTCGTCATCGTTGTCTGACGTATAAACATCGGAATCATCAGGAGTGGGCGACATGGCCCAACGAGCAGTGTAGACTTCAGTTGCGTGTTGTTTTTTGGTCGTCGGCTCCCATTGGTTACTCCAAATCACCTTGAATTTACCTTTGAGAGATGGTGCCTCAAAGCCCAACCGAAATCCGCCAACTCCAGCGAATAACTCCACGACTCGGACGGGCATAATTCTCCCTATGAACGACGGGCTATTAACAATCGTCAAGAGACGGGTAGGTTATTGTAAAAGTGTAATCACCTCAACTTTGAGAGGTGGCAAGATGGATGTAGGAAATATAGTAGCTGACAACTCTGGACATCTTCACCTTATCACATCCACTGGAAGAGATTTCAACGGGCGAAAATTGACATTACAATCCATTTCAGAAGGAGTTGAATCAGTCAAGTATGACTCGAACGTGAGATTGTTTCATTCAATCACTGAACATTCAAATGGGTCGTTACTTCGATTTGTCACTGCTTGTTCGAGAGCGAACGAACATGGTTCCAAAGGCCTGGCTTTATCCTGCACTACACAGTTTGAAGCATTCCAATACAGGCCATTAATGAAGTTCCAAGGTGAGGCAAATGGGCGACTTCTCATTTGTGATGAAACTGGTTTAGGAAAAACCATTGAATCTGGATACATCTTGACCGAAGAATATGCATCTGGTCGCTCGAAGCGGATACTCTTGATGGTGAAGAAACGTGCAATTCCGAAATGGAAGCGAGAGATGAAATCCTTTTTTGGAATGAATTTTGAGGAGGTGACGAGTGTTCGGAAATTGGTTCAAAAACTGAACAAAAATGACTCATACCTTCTGATCACTACGCATGACATTGGTCGACAAAGTGGGCAGTGGTGGAACGAGCTTGAACATGGACCGGATTTAATGGTCGTTGATGAAATCCACAATCATATAGGCTGGACTTCGTCTGTCCGAAGACCGATGATGAATCAACTCTCACAACTCTCTCGGGGATTTGTGGGGCTCACTGCCACTCCGATTCGTAATAATGAAAAAGATCTGCTGCGCATTCTAGAATTAGTTGCTCCAGAAAGTGTATCAAATATTGACTTCGAGAAAGAGTGCCAGAAATTACGCATTGTCAACCAAATCTGCTTGAGTTTAATTCACAAAAAAGAAAACAAGATTTTGTATGAAGTTGAAGAATTAGAAAGTAAGGTGTCTGGCGATCAGGCTGAACTCCTTCGAGCGACAAAGCTGCTCGAAGGAAAATTACCTTCGACTCAATCAGAAATTTGGGAGACTGTTGAAGTATTGAGAAAAATCACTCACTTCTCGAAGCATATGACTCGAGCAAGAGGTAGAGACCCAGAGATAAACAAATACAATGAACGAATTATTCATGATACACACTGGATTGAATTCGATGATAAAGAGCTACAAAATTTCTCAGAGATTCAAGATATTTTGAATTCGGACTTTTACCACATTCATCTCCAAATGCTTGCATCATGCCGACCTGCATTCCATGACTTGATTGCCAAAGCTTCGGAAGGAATTCTGGGATTTAATGGCACTAATGCAAACAATGAAGACAAACCACTTTCATTGGAAACAAAAGAAAAGTGTCAGAAAATTGAGCGAAATATGGTTCGATTGGGAAACAATACCGATGCAAAGTTTAGCAAACTTAAGTCGGTATTACTTGAAGCAATCTCAGATGACGGGGTCAATGATATCGTAATCTTCACCCACTTCTGGCCAACTTGGAAGCATTTAGAATATAAGTTAACAAACTGGTTAAAAAATATCGATGATACCAGGATTTTTCGAGCAGCGCAATTCGATAGTGACGAATCATTAGATCGGTTAAATGAAGAAATGAAGACGGATTCTCAAACATGCATTCTTCTAGCAACTGACCGCCTCAACGAATCAATAGACCTCGATTCGGCGAATTGCGTCATTAACTACGATTTACCTTACAGTCCTCAAGATTTACAACAACGTATTGGTCGAGTGGATCGAATCATCCAAAAAGCTGATTCGATACATGTACATAATTTGGCAGTAAGAAGTAGTGTCGATGAAAAGATTGTCGAACGATTGGTTGAGCGAACCAAAATATTCACTGGATTGATTGGAGGAATGGAAGATGTCATCCAGCGAGATGAAAATGAATTGATTGATGCAACTCTCCCAAGTGATTTTGGTAAAGTAAAGAGCATGGTTGACAATCTGAATCTCTCGAGTAATGAAATGATGTTCAATTTAGTTGACCGAGTTTTTGATGATTCTATACGTGAACAACGTCAGAAAAACGACGTGTTACAGAATCATCAGCACCTGCTCTGGAAAAGAGCATTTGAATCGATTGGATGCAAGGACTGTGCATGGGACAGCGATTCATATTGCTTCAGTGCAAAAGTAAGTTCAGAAATTATCACTTTCATTGATCGAAGTATTTTACTCGGACAGATTAAGGACGAGAGAAAATTGGCCTCAAGCCTCGATAAAGCAGAAAAAACCGGAATCCTTGAGATTTATCTCTCTGGAGAAAATGCGATGGTTTCTCCCCTCCATCGCCTTTCAAAATGGGTTGTTGCAACATGTATGCAGCTTGAAAACTTGGAGAATGAACCCAAAAAAGAATCTATTCGTTCCGAAACTTCGTCATCTCATCAAATCATAATTGCTCGAATTCGAGGTTGTTCCATCTCCAAACGCGTTCTGATTTCAAACCAAAAAGAAATATTACCTGATGACTGGATAAAGAAACTCCAAGAATCTGAGGGATTCATACAACTTGAAGGCAGTGTGAATGCGATGGAACATGTTCGTTCATGCGCCTCTGTTAAAGAATTCATCGAACTTGATAGAACCGAATTTGAAAGAATTCGACAGGCTCAAATCCGAAGGCTATGGGCATGGAAAAGGAATCTCCATGAAAATCAAACTGATGAAGAACTCTCTGAAAAAATCGAATGGATCGATGAGAGAATCGGCTTTTTTGAAGCCAAAAGTCAACCTCCACCAGTAGAAATTGACATCGTGTTCGAACAATCAATTCAAAGTCAATCTTAAGATTGCGTGAGGTCTTCAACCCATTTGGTTAACTCTTCAAGTATCGATTTGCCATGATTTTTTCCTTCAATATCTCGAGTTAACAACTTTTCATTATTCCACTTCGCATTAAATGATCTTCCATCCCCGTCATAAATTTTAATTTCAAGAGCAGTTTCGTCAAAATCTGATGCCATGCTTTGGAGTTTCGGTAAAATTTCTTTTGCATTGGTAGCAGAAAGTTTAACCTCTAAATTATTGAATCGAATTAACCCTCTTTCCCAAAGAGTGTGATGTCGAGGACATAACCACACATTCTGACCAATGGGATAGTTTGAATCGACAGATTGTCTCCATGAGTAAAATGTTGATTTCGCACCCAGAAAAGATTTTCTCCGTTCCGCAGTTTCTTCGCTGTGTTCAGAAATTGGCGTATATCTACCACAACTCTCAACTTGACACCCCATGTATGTCTCAAGAAGGTGACGCGAAGTTTCTCTTGCATTGTTGGATTCAAACAATGAATCACTTTCCTCTTGAAGTGATGCTTTAACATAAATAGAGATTTTCGTTCTCTCATCGGCATCCTTGATAATTTCAAGCTCGAGAAGGGAGTTTGCAACCAAATCCGCAACATGCCGAGAATTACATCTTGCTCGGTCTTGGCTGAGGTAGAACTCGAGAATGCCTGATTCTGTTTGAAATGCATTGTCTTGACCGTCAAGTCGAATTGTTTTCGAACTACCATTGTATGTGAAATTAAGATATTGGGGTACGGGGTTTTGAATCATTTTAACTTGAAGATTTTTAATATCCGATACCTGTTCAGGAGAAATCTCTAACCCGGATTTTTCAGTATTAAGTAAAATCTTCACGAGTGCCTCACTCATAGCCGAATTGGGCGTTGCATTGACATTATTCAATTCTAATTTTTTAAGTGGTTTACACTTCGAAAACAAAATCGCTTGTTTTTCTAATCTCGAATTGTAAGTGTTGTTGAGATTACAAAGAATTGGTATATCTTCGCGTAGGAGTAATGGCTCATATGTTTCATACTCTCTCTTTTCCAACATAATTGATTGAGTGATACGTTCTGAATCTATCAATTCATAAGAGTCGAAACCGTTCTTGAGAAGAGCAAACAATTGCTGCTCCGTGTTCGATATTAAATATTCTAAATCGGCTTTCTGTTCATTTTGATAAGTTACTTGACCATTCTTAATTGCTTCATTAAGAATATCTAGGTATGTAATCTTGCGAAGGTCAAGAACCTCTAAATCTGTAAACAATTTTTCCTTGAATTCTCCAAGTTTTTTCACTTCTAAGATCACTCGGCCTTCGCCGAGGAGAAGATTTTTCGAATTATTGTTTATAGCAATTTGAGTGAATACATTGTACACACTGTTTTTATGTTCAAAGTATAACTCCGAAGGATTCAATTCATCAATGACCTGACCAACAGAATCTTGATATCCGGATTCGAGTTGCTTCCAAATCTGTTTACAGATATGGGGCTCGATATTTTGGGACTGTAATTCCAAAACCAAATCTTGGATTTCTGGTTTATCCATTGCAATACCGCAATCGACTAATTTCTGACAGAAACCCTTGCCACCAACTACTTCGTCATGACTCAAAATTTGAATGAACTTATTTTTGCTGAAAAATGGACTCCATTTTTCTTTCTTACTAGGAGTTGTTAGTATGACACCAAATTCAATATCAATCGGTTCGCCATTTGTTTTCTGCAAAGTGAATGTACGATCTTCATCCTTTAATTCTTGAAAAAAGTTCAAATCGGGTTTCCCAATACTGGTTTTGGAAACATATTTTTGAAAATCATCGAGATCTTCGACCGTTCCATAACCATGCAAAAACAAATCGCGACTATTTTGCGCAGGTCCTGAACCCTGGTTCATCAATAATTCTACAATGTGATGATATGAAACTTCTTTTTGGAATCCAAAGAACTCGATGGCTTTATCTTTCCTTTCTTCGTCGAGATTGTCGGGAATTGCTCTGCTATCAATGAACTTGTATTTCAAAAACGCATATTTTTCATCAGGCCAGAGTATGGTTTTAGGAGCAGAAGTGCAGTAAGAGTTTGTGTTAGAACCTTGCGGGGCCCATAATAATCGACTATCGCCACTGGAAGATGCTTCGGTGTAATTTTGGTATGCAGCAATTTCTTCTTCATCTTCAAAATCTAAGAATTGTAGAAAGTGATGAAGTAAAGAATTTGAAAGGTCCATGTCATTGTCAATTTCTTCCATGAGTTTCCTTGCTTGTGAAATTTTTATCGAGCCGGAGACGCCCATATGAGTGAGAATTTTCTCTCCTAAACCTGAAACAATATCCGGATGAAGACCTTTAGCCGTGTTTCCAATAGATTCGAGGAGTTTCTTATCCGAGCATGTCGAGGCTTCTTTTGGAGTAATCCACTCACCATCAACAGAAAGAAGATACTTGACATCTTTGATACCCGTAAACCCGATTGTGGATGGGATGTTTAATTTGTACGGTTTAAGCAGAAAGAGAAGGAGTTCACGTTTTAGTTCTGTCAGATTTTTTGGAACTGAGACTTTGGACAGTATTGATGCTTCACTTTTCGTGCTCTGGTGCAAAGGTGCTTGCATCCACCAATTCGTGAACTCATCTTCTCTAAATAAAGAAATTGTTTCCAGTTTTTGTCTGCCACCAGTTTGTTCTGTTAGTAGTGTGCGGACGAGATTCAAAGGTTTACCAGAATTTACCGCCTGATGCATAGTAAAGTGAGAAATTATCATTTTTTCAGCCGTAGACTGGATTGATGAATGTAATTTGAGAAACCTTAATTTGTCTTTCAGTATTTCCGGCAGAGATGAATATTCATCATCGCCCATAGGCTGGAAAATGAACTCTCTATGATAGCCTTGGGTAGGTGTTGAAAGTTTGAGTTGAGGATCTTGATTCCAAATTAGATCTCCTTGATTTAATGTATTTTCTTCCAACGTTTGAATCCGTTTGTTTCTTAATACCGGAATAAACCTTTGACCCCGAACAGTTGTACGATTGAGACCATTAGATATCGCATTGGACAGTAATTTAGATACTGCTTCATGAAATTGCGGATATGTGGCTAAATTGTCATGTTGTTCGGGATAAATTTTGGTGGATGTGTCAATCGCCCAAATCATTCTTGGTGCATCGAGTGCCAATTTACCAAGTTTACCGAGTTTTTCCAATGCTTTTATCGATTGTGATTTTAACGTCGGATGAAGTAAATATTTTTCCCCAATAAGCGTCTTGAGAGAGGGTTCTAGAAGTGTATGAACTTGACTCGGAATGATAATTCGATTATTTTCGATTGCAGCATCTACAGAATGAAGCATGCCCTCTGCATCCCGAAGAATGAACAATTTAGACAAATACTCTATTGAGTCATTCCAACCCTCTGGAGGATTCTCAACTAACTCAAGCATGTCTTGTTGCAATCGATTTGTAGTAAGGTCATTGGATGTAAGTTTCTCCAAACTCTCACCAACAACTTCAACAAATCGTTCTAAATTCTCGACTGGTTGACTGCCATGAAAACCCGGATTATCTTTCTCGCTGACAAAAAATAATTCCCAGACAATCTTTCTAAATTCATTGGATTTTGAGTTTACCACTTGAATGAAATAATCATGCCAATTGGAATGAAGTACACTACGCTTTGTCATTTCTAAGATATTGGATAGGCGTGGGTCAAGATTTCCTCCGTTTCGAGAGATTGTGTGAATAGTGTCGCCTAATAATTTCATCTCACCTCCAATACATGCGATTGAAAGTGAGCTCACAACTTTTTCAAGAGCTGACCATAAATACCCAGTTGTACCCCTTCCAGTCAATGACTCTGTCTCTTTCACATCTCCACTTAATGCAGGAGAAATCCACGTGGAAGCTGAACTTCTTGGAAGAAGTTTGGTAATCAGTTTCTCTTTTTCGGTGGACTCCATTTTGTCTGAAGTGGCAATCTTATTGACAACCTCATAAATGTTTGAAGAATAAAGTCCAATCGCAGCGTTCGTAATGTCAATTGCATATTTTCGTTCATTACTATCCCCAGTATATACTGCACGTCGATCTTCTGCAGGTGGGCAAAAAGAAACGATTCCAAAATATTCATCACTAACACCTCCAAGAGGAATCGGTGTATATCGCGGGAGTTTTTCTGTTGAACTTGATATTGGGAAAAATATGACACATAAATTCCAATAACACTTCAGTTCAACAACAATGTTTCCCTTGTTGTCCAAAATATCTGATTCATCGTAAATTGGTTTTTTACACCAATGATAACTCATAACAGAAACGTCCAATGTTTTGCTGCGCCTCCAACCCTTGGGTGAAAAGTTGACTGAATACCATTCATGGTTTTTACGTTGCCACGATTGTGAAGTATTTAAATCGAAAAATTTATGATCTCCTTGAAGAGTGAAGTTGCTAATATTTGTATCACCATTCTCATTCTTGGAAGATTTGATTTCGGTCAAATTGATTTCATTCTTAACTTCAAAAATGAAATTGTCTTCAGATGATTTTGCACAAGTAAGTATAATTCGGATTTTCTTAATGTTACGACAACCGATTAACATCTTAGGAGCTTGGTGTTTAATTTCGCCTGCTAAAATTTCAATTTGCTCAGAGTCCCAAGTATACTTATCAAATTCCGAGTGCTCAGTATTATTTTCTTTACGCCAAGGAAATGAGAAAAAAATACCAAGACGGTCTCTGTCTTCAATTCCTTTCGGAAACTTCATGAAGCTTGATTTAGACATCTTTTTCCGTTCAGGAATGTCAGCCCAAGGCATGATGCTCATCGGAAGATAACGCGAATCAACTCGTAACTTATCGCCAATAAATTGTATCCATTCGATTTCAGGAGTATCCGTAAACATATGAGTTGACCTGAATCCGGTTCCAAAACTTCCAGAAGTGTCAGCCTGTACTTTTTTAGAAGCTCCTCCTAGTTTAGCTAACGCATCAAGATACTCACGATCCATTGTTTGTCCATCATTGTACAGCCATAAACGGTCTTCATCGAATCTCAGAACGAGAAGGCCGGCGCCAGCATCATCTGAGTTTTGTAGTAATTCGCGAATAGGCCTTCGACCTTTATGTTCAATTTTAGCATCATCACCTTGCTTAATTTTCTCGAGAATACTATTTACGTATTCCATAGAGTTTATTCCTTCATATCGATCTTTTTCTTCAATATGTTCAATGTCATAATCATCCATCAATAGACCTCCAAGTTTGAGTATGGTGGAATGAATCATCACAACTGGTTTTCAGTTGTTGGAAGTTCGGGCTCGCCCGTGGGATGTGAGAATTAATTTCTTCGCTTCGTGCCGTTCCAGAATCAGTAAGATTGGCAGAGCCCATGAGCCCTCCGATAGGAGTGAGGAGAATTTTTTTGTGCATCGAAGCATAACCAATGTCCTTCGTGCGAATGTCAAGGGTTCCAGCACCACCTTCTGCACGTCTCGAAAGTGTATTCAGGAACGAATCAACACCGACTTGCTGTGATTGTTGAGAGTCAACGCAAAGGCGAACGGTAAAACCACGATGAACCAGCCAAGCCAAAATATCAGACAGTCGTTCAAACCGACTAAACCCGACTTCCTTGCCGAGGTGCTGGACTGAATCAAGCATTCGAGGAGAAAGACCAACATCATCAAATTCAATATCACGAATATCATAGTACACCAAATCAACAGTACGAGGTATTGATTCCAAGCGTCCAGCTGCATCAAGGTAAGCGGTCATCATCAAATCAAACCACAAGAGGCGTTTTACACCAACTGAAGGAACACCGATTGGGTCTTGACCCGAATTCATTTCAACAGAGCGGTGTTTCAGAATATCTGATTCACGGATAAGAACACCAATTCCTGCAGCTGTGTTCGAACGTTGGATATCAAGTCCAATCGTCCAAGGTAAGAGAGAAGAGCGTAGTCTTCTATCGTAGATGTCAAGAGTGACGTTGTGGGTTATGCCGAATTGAAGACTTGCTGTACCGTCTGCTAAATCTTCCAGTTGAACGTCACGATAATCTCGGGATGCATTCCGACCATTTCGATACCATACATCAAGAACAGCCTTGTCAAGATAAGGCATACCATAATTACCGCCAAGTACGATATCTAGACGATCAATACACTCAGGACATCCGTGCCAACAGAAACGAGTGGCGCGAGTGATATCATCAAGTGCGATTTCTGAATTTGCAGCAATTTCTTTTCGAATCTTGAATTTTTGTGCAAGTTGCCATGCATCAGCTGGGCTATCAATTCCCAAAAAGTCCCAATGTTCACCCGCCACGCTAAGCGTTTCTTCGGCATGAGCAGCAATATCATTCAGAGCCATAGAAAGTGGCGTAGGTTCGCCACCTGATTCATGAAGAGAAAGTGCAGCCATATCTGAATGGTGTTGCATACACTGCAGTAATCCTTCTTCAATTTGGCTTAACAAATCAGTGGAAGGAAGTAATTTGGACTTTTGGTTGAGACGGTGACGAAGAATATTCGGGATATGAAGGAATTCCTTTCCAACTCGACTGCTGCCGTTACCATGATGGCATCGGTCATACACGTGAATTGAAAACGACTCACCTCCCCAGGACTGTGGGTCAATCGTGTATCCAATGTCAGAGGTTTGTGAACCAGAGATTTGTTGCAAAGCTGAAACTGTTGTGACACCCATACTCATCAAAATCGAACGGTGAATCCAAAGAGGGAGGTAGTCATTTTCAAATTGTTCATGTTTATTCTCTACGATTCCTTGTAAAGTGCACACATTTTGAATGAGTCTTGTGATAGCCTCATCAATTTCTTCTTCATTTAGTCCACCTTCAGGTGCAGATTCAAGATCCATGCCATGTTTGGCTTTTATCAAACGCGTAGCCAAACGACGAACTTCTTCATCATCTAAGTCTCCTTCCAATATTTCAAAAAACATTTTCGGATTTAGAGCTCGATTACCGTCATCAGCCAAACTGATTAAAATCGACATCAAATCTTGAACCTCAAAATGTCCGAGTGTCCGAGAGAATGGGGGGTTAATTGGTATTTGTTCAAGGAAGGAACTGAATATAGATACAAGGGTCGGCGTCCACCATGGAGAACTCGATTTCATTTCTGAGACAATTTGTTCGACGGTTTGAGTAAAGGTTTCACGCTTTAAGTCAAAAGAAAGCCCCTCTGTTGTGAAGGTTTGGCCTAAAGCAAAATGTCCATGTCCATCGTAGAATCGGATTTCTTTTCCGTAACCTGCATCGGTAGAGTATGAACGAGTACTAGAATAAACAAACTCTGTAACTTCAAATTCATCATGCCAACGGACTTCATCTAAATGATGTCCAAACAGTGGATGTACAACCTCTTTGGCAGCTTCAGAACCAGTCAATTCGGTTTCAGAACCGTTCTGCTTAAGCGTCACTTTCATTGAACCAAGGCCTTGAACCGAGGGGTCTGAAAGATGAATTGGAACACCACCAGAATCAGTGAAATGAGTCCAACGATTGTTGAACGAGCGAGGGATTTTTCGTTTTTTAGAGCGATGGCCTGATTGGGAAAAAGGTAACTCGTCATTATCCGCCAAAAGCCCAGCTTCAGGATTTAAGTCAATATATTTGTTCTTTACTTTCCGCAATTGCAGTTTGACGGGAGTGTATATGGAAAGGTGAGTACCTTCTGGCATCCCAGGGGGGCCTGGTAAGTTATCGGTTATTTTTCGATATTCAGAACTCATTGATGTTGCTTGAGTAAGATCGAGGTTGGCTATCGAGCTCGAGGCATCGTAATCAAGAAGACCAGACATAACTTTGTAAGCAGATTGCGGAAGTCTGTAGGTCCAGTTTCCTGGAATAAAACTGTGCAAGGCTTCTGTGACAGAAATTTTCTGTTGACTTTCCTGCAGTGTCGAATGAACCAATTCTACTTCCGAATCATACGGATTTGTAAACAATGTTTTGGGATCAACAAACCAAGGATTTTCTCTAAAATGCTTTAGACTTCCCAAAGAACTTCGGATGGTCGAAAAATACATTCTCCTCCAATCAGTTATTTTCGCATATTCCTGTTGTAATGAATAGCACAATGGATTCCAACCATCTTCAAGCAAATCTTCCAGTAAATTACGAACCTCGATGAGAGAATCCGAGAAATCAGAAACTCTACGAAGATTACTTCCCTCAAGAGTTGATTTCAGTTCATCAAAAATATCAATCATTTGATTCATCTTCAGCAAATCAGGTGCTGCAAAACTAAGAAATTCGTCTAAACGTCTCATGAACTCAGGGGTAAGGACATTTCGGGTTTCGAGTCTTGTCAATCGACTTCGCTTTCCTTTGAGGTTTTTCCAGTCACCCTCGGGGCCTAAAAGGGCTATTACATCATCTTTCACATCTGGATTTAATTGAGGTAAATCAGAACTTGAAAGTCTCCGAATAAGAACGTCTGCAAGTAAATAATCACCGGAAATTGAAGGTGAATAAGACCACGTACCGCTGGCTGGCAAGAGAAATACATTGATTTCATTCTGTACTTGGGTTATAACCTGATTGATCAAAGAATCATCAGGCTTAATCGCATTACCTGACGATGAGACAATATGAGGGATCAGTAAATCTTGTTTCTCATTCAAATCCTTTTTGCACTTCTCCAAACTTACTCGGAAATGGCTTACTCCATGTTCTTTCCACGTCTTGAGAACAACTTCAGGTAATGACGAATGCATAGCAAGCCAATCCCAAACCGATTGATACATCGCACATTGCATGACTGCGATGTTTCTCTCCTTCAGAGGTATCGGTTCCAAGCGACCTTCACTCACCAGTTTTCTTGGTTGACGATAATAATGCAAATCAACCGGTGAATCAGTGATGAGTGTGGCATTTAATGCATCCATGAATGTACCGCGTCCAACACGTCCCGCTTTTTGGCGATAAGACGCGATGTTTCGTACTGATTTAACCATTACAGATTCGGTCAGATTAGGAATATCGATTCCAACCTCCAAACTCGGCGAGGCAAGAACGATATTCACGCTCACTTTTTTGTTATTATCATATTGCAATTGGTACACATTACTGACTTTGTCTCTAAATACTTCAGCAGCCAGTGACTCTGAAATTTCTTCAGATTTTTCAGACTTACTTGAATGAATTGTACTTCGTCCAACTGCAGCGAATTCGTATTTTTTATCGTGGTCAGTTCCATCAATCATGCTGACTAAATTCGGTTCACTTTGAGAAAACCAAGTGCACGCACCCGCTCTCAAGAATGGGCATAAGTCGAGAGTTCCAATTTCAGATTGTGCTGACTTGAAAATCTCATGGTCAATCATAAAGGGTTTGAACGCATCATTTGTATCATGTTCAATTCTGTGTACGTGCTTTGCTAACTCTAACATGGTCTGTTCATCTGCAGGTCCAAGGCTAATTCGTTCACCTGATTTACATTTATTACAGATTTCAGGAGCGATTTCCGAATAATCTTGCAGTATAGGAAGGAGAGCAATTTGCTTGGTTTCAGGTAAGACGCCACCTGATGAACACATTCTGCGTTGTAGCGGTTTTTGAAATCGTGCAGCATATGGAATTTCTCTTTGCGTTCGAGACCATTCAGACTCGATAGGTTCAGATGTACTTGGGTGCGAACGATTCATGCCCTCATTTCCAGTACGATTTTCCGTTCTTTCGTTTTCCATCAAATCAGAATTCCACCTACCGAGAATATCAAGATTATCCGCAAAACCGATTGTTTTAGCAGTGTTTTCAATCTGACGATCGGTATTTGCTCGAATTGAGAGATCGTCTCGTCGCGAATGCATCACAAGACTTGTGATATTCACCAACGCACCCAAATTGCTAATCAATCCACTCGGTCTTAGGAAAACGTGATTCTGAATGCCATCAAATCCGAGTTCGGAAACCTCTGGAGAAATGGTATTGACAATTTTACTGTCGATGTTAAAAATTCGACTTACATGATCTTCTGGATTCGCAATTGTTGCCGAGGATGCTGCCCAATGTATTTCACTCGAGCTTAATGCTTGTAATCTCCTCATCAGATGCGCTACATGGGACCCTTGTGAACCACTAATGAGATGCACTTCATCAATGACGACATGTCGCAGAAGTGGCATCACGTTTTTGACAAAATCAGGATTTTGGAGTCGACGTTTGAGTGTCTCCATCGTAGAGATCACAATTCGTGGACGAGGTGGAGTAGAGTGAACTGTTCGAACACCTACTGCAACTGATGGGTGAGCATCCTTATATTTCATTTCTGAATGAGCTGCCGATGGTTGAAGATTTGCAGCTTCAGCGTATTGCTGAATGGTATCGAATTGATCATTTGCAAGCGCAGTACGTGGATAAAGAATAAGTCGAACTGCAGAATTTCCTTGAAGTTCATCGAAACGAGAGAGAATGAGTATGGGTAGAATAAAACCGATTGTTTTTCCTGAACCTACTCCGGCGGTAAGGACTTCAGAAGCATTCGAATTCGATTCAAAATATGATTTAAGCGCTGATTCAGTCGCACGGTATTGGAACTCAGAATATCCTGCCTTTGATTTATCTCCCTTTCCAAGAAGTTCCGACATGCCATTCAAAACTTGGACAACGGCATCGACAAAATCTTCCCTGCGGCCTGAATCTACAGAAACGCCATTCAGAATTCGGGAGATGAAGTCTAAGTAACTAATATTTCGTGAAGGAATCATTTTCCTCTCAGGAATCCATCTCAGTGCATCAATTCCTGGTCGACCCTGGTGCCAATACTCATAGGTGTGACCGAGTAAACGAATGGTCTCTGCAGTTCGTGTAATGTATCTCGGTTGGATGCCATCAGACCCTTGAATTTCAAGAATTTGATTTACCGCCTTCATTTTTTCAAGTAATGCTTTCACGCCAACGGGAGAAACTTCAGGAGGTAAAAGAGGATTCAAATCGTCAATTGTCCATAGCACATCCACGAAATCTTTCTTGGAAGAACCTGGTCCTGCAATACGAGATTCTTCAAGAAGATGCATCTGTAGTAAAATTTCCGACTCATTTTGAGTATCTAATTTAAAAGGTACATTAGACACATTCTAAACAATCAATCACAGTATATATTCGTTGCTGAGTGAACCAATGAATAAATAGTCTCACCGGTAACGGGTGAATATGCCTCGTAACACTACCACTGGAAGAGTTCTCGAAGAGATGGTGATACCGTCTCTAATACGCGGCGGATACAGTTTCATTGAACAAGCAGATGTTGGAAAAAAAGTGAATGGTAGAAAACACAAAGTCGATGTAATGGTTAATGGACAGCAGGGCAATATACTTATCTCTCTGAAATGGCAACAATCAAGTGGCACTGCTGAGCAGAAAGTACCCTTTGAATTGATTAATTTGATTCATGCATGTAAAACATACGGATTCAGCAAAGCATATCTTGTTCTGGGAGGTGTTGACTCAAAACCTGGCGAGGCTCAAGGTGGATGGACTCTACGAAAATGGTATCTCAGTGGAGCATTGAAAGAATTTATTGATTACGAGCAATGTGTTGAAATACTGTTGACAGAAGACTTCGTAGTGAAGGCAAACCAAGGCGCTTTATGAGGGATGAAATGAGTTCGAATAGACCAACCTCCTTCCTGAAATGGGCAGGTGGGAAAAGGAAACTTATCCCTCAATTCCATGACGAGATCTCTTCGCTCGAAAATATGGGTCAAAGATGGCGAACCGAACCAAATGAACGATATCATGAGCCCTTCATGGGTAGTGCCAGTGCTTTTTTTGGATTCAAAAAATCAGAAATGATTCGTGAGGATTCTCACGCCTTCCTATCTGACTTAAATCACATATTGGTATATACCATGCTTGAGGTTCAGTCGATTCGATTGCCAGAATTAATGACTACTCTTGAACATTTCAGAAGAGAATACATGGAGGAAATTCTTTCTAAAGGGTATCCTGAAGGATTATCGAAAACAGATCGCGAGAAGAGATACTTCTATGTTAAGCGAAAACGAATGAACGAATTAATTCAAGAACTGAAAAGCAATTCTCAGTTACCCAAATCGAAGCGGCATGAACTTGCTTCAACCATGATATTCCTCAACAAAACCTGTTTCAATGGGTTGTGGAGGGTTTCCGCCAATGGGAATCTCAATGTTCCTGAAGGACGATACAAGAATCCATTAAACATTTATCAACCTGATATACTCAAAAATTGTCAAGAATTACTTCAAAATGCAGTAATTCAACACTTGGATTTCAAGAGCGCTTTTGAAAAGGTGGAAAAAGGGGATTTAGTTTATCTTGATCCTCCGTATATTCCGTTGAACCTTGATGATTATGTATTCACATCCTATAATTCAGAAGGATTTGGTCTTGAAGACCAGAAACAATTAGCTGAATGTGCTGCTTATGCTGTCAAAATCGGAGCGAGAGTCATTGCTTCCAACAACGATCACCCAGTTATACGAAGAATCTATGTCGAAGCTGCTGAAAACGCCGGAATACCACGGCCTATTTTCCGTACAATCCCCATTAAAAGAACAATGAATTCCAAAGGTGATGGTAGAGTTCAGGTAAATGAAATTTTGATGTTTATGCATCCTGACGAAGTCTCTGCGCGGTATACACTCAGCGAGATTCAAGAGAATCAGCAAATATGCTCTCAGTTTTTGAATGAACTTCCTCGAAACAAGAAATTTACCGAAATTATAGAAGTTGCGCACGCACTATGTCCTGACTTGAGTCGATTCTGCGAAGAGAACCTTGACCGGTTTAAGCAGCTCAAAGCCCGCGACAAAGGTTCTATGGGTAAAATGGCTGAGTTCTATATCTTTGGTCAGTTGCCAAACAGCGATCCAACTCCTGACTTGAACTGGGGTGCTGATATCAAAGCAACACATTTTAAGATTACAAGAGATGGTTATAACGCTAAGGAAAGACTCACAATTACCAACTGTGGAGACACCAGTGATTATTCCACATTTGAAAAGCTCATGGATACTGATTCTTTACACGAGAATCATTATTATTCAAAATTGAGAAAGGGAATTTTACTCGTTTTCGAACACCAAGGAGGTACATACAATACTGTTGAAGAAAACCTTCAAAAGAAATTACTCAGCATGTTCACTTATGATCTTGATGAAATGCCTGACGAGGTGACTGCTCAATTCAATGAAGACTTTGCAGACATCCAAGAAAAAGTTAACACGAGAACTGTTTCTCAGAAGGGTCAAAAATTCATACACATTGCACCTCATGGCTCAAAAGGCAGTTCTACGAGAGCCTTGTGCTTCAACAACAAATTTGTCACAAAATTACTGACCATCCGAACTGGTATTCCATTATCAATCAAAGGTTCAAGTTGGTTTATTGAAAAAAAGCATTTTTCCGAGGAATGAGTTGAGAAATATGGCAACAGATACAGAGGCTATCGAACCAACAAAGAACTGGCTTACAGAACAAGGATTCTATAATGTTCATAAAATAAACTCTCCAGTCGATTTTAAAGCATCGCGTGATGGACAAGAATATTTCATTGAACTAAAGTTTACTTCGAGTAAAAAGAGTTACTTCGGTGCAGCAACTCT
>Ga0209603_1002298_pt1 | contig 17956 bp, 10 predicted proteins | sample COGITO_mtgs_1206_FD_184812 | JGI IMG/M metagenome (GOLD analysis project Ga0209603, IMG submission 184812) | Pelagic marine microbial communities from North Sea - COGITO_mtgs_120607 (SPAdes) (version 2) | ecosystem: Environmental > Aquatic > Marine > Epipelagic ... | reverse complement strand
GGCGTATTTGCCGTGAGTCGAACGTATGCATCTCTTACAAATGCCTCATCCGAATTCAGAGGCGTTTCGATATTGATGGAGACGATGACGCTCACCGTGGCTTCAACAGAGATGCCCGAAACAGCATGGGTGACCTCAACTCGCAGTTCGCCACTCTTCGCCAAATTTAGTGTCTGCGTATAGCTCAAAGTATCTTCAACAATCGTACTTTCGGCAACTAATTCATCCGCAAAATACCACTGCACAGATTGAATCGCAGCTGCATTCGCCGCGGCAATTTGAACGGTAAACACTTGCTCGATCGGACTGATCGCACTACTCAGAACCAGCGGATTCTGAGTCGGCTCAGTGAAGCTCACCGAAAAGACGATCGGCAAGAGATCCACGCTAACACTGTCAGATCCAGAATTGCCAATGTTGTCAGTCGCTCTAGCACTGAGAGTGAGCGTGCCTGAGGCAATCTCCGCGGTCGCGGTATCAATCGTATAGCGATATTGATCGCCGCTGATCTTGAGCGCGGTGCCCAATAATACATCACCATTAAAGATTTCAACCGAGGTCACGAAGCCATCGGCATCGTTCGCGGTGATTTCCAACGTGACCAAATCACCCTGCGTGTAGCTAGCGCCGTCAGCAGGACTGTCGATCGTCACCGTCGGAAGATCCCCAGAGACGACCGAAATCGTCTCAATATTAGAGATCCCCACATTACCGAGATTGTCGGTGCTGCGTGCGCTGAGGTTGACGATGCCGACCGCATTAGAGGCGTAATTCAAACGGTAGTTGCCAGGACTAACAACGTTCGCCAGTCCGAGCGATGCAGTCCCATTAAACACTTCGACTTGCGCCACGGAGCCATCCGCATCCGATGAGGTGATCTCAATCGTGACAATATCCCCACGGGTATAACTCGCTCCCGCGAGTGGCGCAGTGATGGCAACATCAGGCACAATGCCATTTGTCACAGAAAACAGAACAGGAGGAGACTGAGTTGCATTGCCAGAATTATCTTTGGCGGTGATGACCAGATCGACCACGTCAGGCGAATTTACTGTAGCGATAAGCACAAACTCATCGGGAGTCGACGATTGCGACATGACGTCGCCAGAAAATGTTCGCGTGGTATCAATGATAGTTACAACGCCCCCATTAACTTCGAATGCGAAATTTATATCTGTAAGCGTCGCACTGGCAATCGTACCATCCGCATCTGTAATACGGGCACGTATCTCAAAAGGCTGGTCGACGAAGAACTCATCGCCCGCGGCAGGGCTCAAAATTTCGATCTGCGGCACGGCACCGAGGACGACGCCAAGCGTGACGACATCAGAGTCCGTCGAATTACCGCGATCATCGGTCGCTTGAGCGATCAAGTTTAACACGCCCGCATCTGCGACACTCGGCGTCAGATTAAGGCGATACTGACCCGCAATGCCTGTCGGCGTGGCCGACCCAAGTGGCTCGTTACCATTGAAAACTTCGACTGTGGTGATCTGACCATCTGGATCAGTCGCTGCGACCAGGATTTCCAGATTGGCGCCAGCAGGGACGCTGCTGCCTGATGATGGCGCGGTGATTTCCACAGCGGGGAAATCGCCGGATAAGACCGTGATGTCCACTGGTGCTGAGATCACTGTTTGACCGTTAAAGCCTGTCCCGCGAGCGAAGACCTTAAAGTTCCCTGCCTCCGGAAAAACGATCCCGCTACGGTAGAGCGTTTGCCCACCGATCTGAACCCGACTACCATCGCCCAGCTTAACCCCTGAGAGCGACTCAAAGAACTCGACGGACTCGATCTGATCTATCGGTTCTATCTCAGCAAGGAAGGTTGCGCTACCTCCAATCATAATTGGATCATCTGGGGCATCTCCCACAGCCACTTGTCGTGACACCAAGATTTCAAGAGGCTCGTATGGCAGGATCTGGAAGCTAACAGGAAACGCATTCGCAACACTTCCATTTTGATCAATGACCTGCGCGGTCACCACGTAGTCACCCGCATCAGGGCTCCCGTCTACCGGATATTTAAAAACTGGGAGATCGATGTCTCCGTTGTCTGGATTTAGGTTGCCGACACCATTCCCGATAAAGGGAGTCACATCTGTGCCATTGACAAATATCTTGTAACTCTCCAGCGGTGCATTTGCTCGGAAAAATTCTGCAGTAATCGTTATTTTCCCGCTCGCTCCGGGATCTTGTAGATTGTCCAAGTTCGCGGTTCCGCTGAGGCCCCACCTCGGTTCGGGTACGAAAACATCGGGTGTATCAGGATCATTATCATCATCAACCTCTTCGAAAAATTCGCTGAAAAATATTACAGTGGTTGCTGGCAGCGAAACAATGCGGCCATTAGAAATGACCACATCCGAGACACTCTTCGTAACACCCGTATCGGCCGTCGCAGGTAAAGTAATCGTCCCATCGCGCGGGTAATAGCCCTGACCGCCACTTTCAAGCGTTAAGGCGTAGGTTACATTGTAGCCGTTTGTGATAGGCACGCCGCCAACAACCGTAATTTGCGGTTCAGGCGCACCGCTCTGAGTGTAACTTAAAAACGCAGGAGAGAAAATCTCATTAGTAAAGCCTGGCGTGGGAGTCAGTATCACCGCAACTGGGTCACTCACGGTCTCGGTGATAAAGAGTTGTCGCTCGATTACGGTGGAGGCTCCGGAAAGATCTAGCACTTCAACTCTAACTTGATAGATACCTGTTAAATTAATCGCTTGGGTCGTTGCGAAGTTGTAGATCCCATTTGCAGATGCTTGGCTAATCGTAGAGGATTCGACGATACCGGGGCCTGATATCCGTGCTGAAACTTGATCAAAATCATTGGTATTGATACGTGCACTCGCAAATAAATCAAAGGGATTAAAGCCGCTTCGCGACAAACTGTCGTCTGGGAAAAGCACAGCCAACAGTGGCTCGACGCGAAACTGAACATCGTCCGATGCAAAATTGTCACTATCGGCGGCATTGGTCTGGTAAGCCACCACTTCGAGATCAATCAGACCTCCTCCAATCTCGCGATTTTCGGGATCGAATCCGATGTCTACCACTGCTTCGTAAACATCGCCGCCAGTATTAGTGAGTTGGGCAAGGATGATCGGAGCCCGAGGCGTGCCATCTGGCTTGGCGGGCGGGTTGTTCCAACGTACGAACACCGTATCGATTGTTTCGCCAGCAGCTGGGGTTACAGTAGCAGCAACAGTCAGTGAAGTAGTATCTGCAGTGAAGCTATCACTCGGGACGGGCGAAATTAACGCCACCGTCGCAACGCTAGGAGCTGGAGGGACAGCGGGCAGGACTGTAACGACGAGTAGCTGAGGAAGAGACGTACCTGCAGTATTTGTTGCAATGACTATGAGATTAAAACTGTCACCAACGGCGCTGGCACTCGGAGTAAAAGTGAATGTTCCAGTGGTAGAGAGGTTCGTCGTATCGACACTTTCGGTGGGAAGAGCCCCTAGCCCGATTACGGAAAAGCTCGTCGGGTTGTTCGTCGCCGTAATCGTGTAGGTAAATGGCGAGCTCGCGGCCGCAGAAATCGCTGCATCTGAGGTGATGACTGGAAGAGGATCGGTGACAGTCAATACCAGGACTGCGGTTCCCGTTTCATCTAAACCATTCGTCGCTGAGAGGGTCACGTTGAACGTACCCAGTTCGGTCGGTGCTCCACTGATCTCACCATTCAGCGCATCGAGTGTCAAACCAGCGGGCAAGCCGGTCGCGTTGTAAAGAATCGGCGCGCCAGCGGTCCCGTCGGTATTCGTGGTGATCTGGTAAGGCACATACGGCGAGGGCGAAGTAAAGGCAGGCCAGGGCGAATTAAGTTCGACGCTATCGGGTGTAATACCGGTAATAACTGGCGCAACGCCATAGGCGCCCGTGAGTACAAACAGGGATAGCGACAGAACTGATAAAAATTTAACTATAGGCTTCATTAGGAAATTGTTGGCGGTTAGGCTTAGCGATGCTCTCCAGTTTCAGTGGAACGTGCTTGCTTGGGGATTTTGTTTTTAACGATAATCTCCAGGGTCTGGGGATCGCTAACTCCTGAGGAGTTGAGTGCGTATATTTTTAAAGGGTAATGGCCGAGCTTGATGGCTGTGCCGCTTAAGCGATTCCCTTCACATTTTACCCAATACGGCAGATTGGTGACGGAATATCCAAGCGGATCATTGTCCGCTTGGATTTCGTAGCTAAATGACTGTCCCAACACTGCGACGAGCTCACACTCACTGGTGATGACTGGAGCCTGCGCATATGAGCTGACGGCACTGGCAAAGAGACACAAGGTGAGGAAAAGTGCTAGAAGCCATCGATGAAATTGAGGGGGAGATAGTTCCATAAATGATAACAAACCACTACCTCAAAATACGCTTTAATACGCAAGTATATTTTTAAAATACTTATATAATGTATTTAATTGCACTTTATAGTGACAAATAACCTCCCAGCGTACTCGCGCATCTCAAACATGAGGAGTCCTATAAAAAACACTCATCATCTGGAACGTAGCAGATAAACAAGATACAAATCAGCACTGGATTCTCGTCGGCATTCTTAAATTTAAAGAAAAATTGCGCCTCTCACTGAGATAAGAAACTAGTAAAAATCCAGCAACTAACTGGAACTCTGAGCCACACGAAATTTCTTTAATCATCACGTCACTCAGGGTGATCAGAAAGACTGCAGTGGCCCCGGAAGAATGGCCAAGTGGTTTAGATCGATAATAAGAAAATCGACCAATGAAACGAATGCGCACAAAATAGCAGGTGTCGCTGCGCTCGAAACACTCAACAAATAAAATCGGAAGTCGACCTTGAGGCGATAAAGCACAAGAAGGCGATCAACGAGATCGCTCAGCTTAATGAAGTTCACCTCAGACAGGTGATGGCGTGAAAAGGCGTTATGGTCGTGATCGTGCCTGCTGCCTTTGAGCGCTGGAAGCGCATAAGCGAGAAGCAGGCAATGAGTTCGCAAAAATAGAATGCCATACAAGGGCACCAGCCCAAGATACGCTTACACTTTCTGGCACATCGAACCGAAGTCGTCAGACTTTGGTAATAGCTGGCACGACGCTCAAAAGTCTCACGATTGAGGGTTGTTGCCAGCGGAGTGGCTCGGTACGGCGACACGGAAGATCGGATACCGCGCTGGGCGCACACAAAATTGGTTCTTCGTCGATTGCAGGTAAGGCATTGATCTATGTTGGGAGCGGTGGTTTTTTGCTCTTGGGAGGGACGGCCTACCCCACAGTTTTCCCACGCAAATGTCGACGAACCAATACTGCCCTATTGAAAAAGCCCTGCGCCTCCGCGCGAGATATTTCTCCTTACTAGGCGAGCCTGCCGAAAGACCGCTCCACACTATCCAAAAATCCAATATGACTTGCTTGTTTTACGTAGAGGCGCGAGGGCGCGGAGTGAACCGCCCACGGCTACATGCAATAGAACTGCCCATACTGATGACAGAATCAATCTCTCACAAAGTTCACTAAGCTTACAAAGACCAAGCCCCGTAATCGGGAAAATACTCAAAAAAAGTCGCCCATTTATAATGCGAACGAGATTTTCTGCAAAACGTAACCGTTAAGCTCCTATGACTTAATGCGCTCAGCGAGAGACCACCGCACATCCTCAGCTAATGCATAATCTGGGTCCGCTGCCGATGCGGGAGCGTCTGGCAGGACCATCCGCTTTTGGAACCTCTTGGATTGTTCTGTGATTTTCAAGTGCCTTTGGTCGACACGGAGGTCGACCCTCCCGAGCAAAATAGCCGCACCATTCGGCTCAGAATAGTATCTCCCCGGTAAATGATGATGAACCAAAAAAAGCCCACTGATCTCTCAGTGGGCTTTTGAAATAAGTCCGTTCAACTAAATTATTCGACTCCTGGCTCAATCGAACGATTCACCGCACCACTCGGCGTCATGATCGTCGGATTCTGGAACAAGGAGTTGGCATTCACGTTACGATAGTTCTGACGTGACGGCGAGCCACCTGGGCTGACCAGATTCGCAGTCACAAAAATCAGCAAGTTACGCTTCTGACGAGACTCACCCTCCGAGCGGAACAGACGGCCAACCCCTGGAATGTCACCCAGCACAGGCACCTTGTCGTTTACGGTCTTCACTTCATCCCGAGTCAAACCACCCATCACGACAGTCGCTCCATCATAGACTGTTACTTCGGTGGTTATCTCGCGTGTCGAGAAGATTGGTTGGTAGAAACCCGCGGGAACTGTGACAGTTGTGGCGCCCTGAAGCGCTACACTCGGACCACCGTATTCAACAAAGCCTTCAAACTCGGTCACGCGTGGTTCTAGGATGAGGCTGATCGTATCATCGTTTTCAACATTTGGAGTGACCGTCATTTCAACACCCACATTACGAGTCACAAAGTCTTGAGGTGTACCCGCTGTAATGGAGATACCTCCGCCACCGCTAGAGTCGTTACCTCCACCGCCAGAAGAAACAGTCGATTCAATGTCGCCATAACTTTCTGGATAGCGTAATTCTTGCGCAACGGTGATGGTGGCGCGCTTACCGGAGAGCACGGTCACCTTAGGGGCACTCATCAAATCACTGCCAGTCTTGCGAGACAGTGCTCTGATCGCAAGATCGACATCCGCACCTGCCACAGACCAGCCAGTCGCAGTGAAGGTATCTGTAGCGCTATTCGCTAAGTCAATCACAGAGGTAAGGTTAGGCGCGGCATTCACGGCCGCGATCTGACCATTAATTCTAACTGCCGATGCTTGGAGCCCAGTAGTGAACGCTGAGCTTAAATTACGATTCTGCGTTGAGGCACTGCGATTATAGCCACTCAGCTGCTCACCATCAGGTCCAGTAACTGGAGCGGCAGTGTCATCGAACAGAGGATAGGCACCATGATTCACCGTCCATTCGAAGCCGAGCTCTTCGAGGTCGCCCTGCTGGACTTCCAAGAATTTGGACTCAATTTCGACCTGCTTGACTTCATTGTAGTTGCGCAGGATGACACGCATGCGCTCAAGGTTACGGCGACTTTGAGTAATGATCAATTGCTCGCCATCGAATGCGAGACTTGCGCCTGGCAGATCAAAGTTGACGCCTGCACTTTGAAAGAACGATTGCAGTGCTTCGACTTCGTCGGATGCAGAGGGACCACTTGAGCTCGATGCTGAAGGTGCGGCAAATGGATCGACAGGACCGCCAGAAGAGCCACCGACGTCACGGAACCCAGTCAAACGGATCACAGTCGCACGTGAAATTGGGAAGAATTCCGTAATCGTGTTGGAAGTGCCGTCCAAACCATCACTCGGAGCAACGGTCACTGCATCCGCACCGACATCGTATGCGAAGTTCACCTGTTGGGTAACGAACTGCAAAATACGATCGAGGTTCAAATTACGCAGGCTGATGTTCACGCGTGGATTGCTCTGCTCACGGTTAAACAAGACGACAATATTTACACCAACACGCTCCGGATCATATTCTACAGAAAGCTCAGAGAGTGTTTCGATCACACGGGTTAACTCCATGCCGGAAAAATTAACCTGTGGAATGATAATGCTGCTCAACTTACGTTGCGTGCTACTATCACCCGCATCTGCAATTTCTGATCCTGTGCTTACATCAAACACCTTGGGACGCTCCCAACCTTGATCAACTTCGGTCAGCATCTGGCCACGAGTCTTGTATTGGTTTTGCGCATGGATGCCGCCTAAAATCTCAGCAATGCGCGTTTGGAAGAGTTTTGCTTCTGGGTTGTTCGCGTCACGGGCTTCGACTTCCTTAAAAGTCGCAGCTGCACCATCGTAATCACCATTCAAATACTGGGCGCGACCACGAGTCAGCAAATCGCGGACGATTTTACTTTGTGCCACATATTCAGGGCTTATGTCCTGAATCGCCAGTTCATATGGATTAGAAATCTGCTTATCCAAAGAGGCGGCCAAGGCATTAGCCGCTTTGGAACGACCACCTGCAACACGATACTCTTCTAAGAGCGCTTCAGCAGCTTTGGCATCACCTGCTGCAGCCAAAGCCTTCGCTTCGGTTAATACAACGTCCGCTTTTGCTGCGTCGATATCGTCCAGTACATCTGCAGTCGATGTGTTGAGTGTGAGGCTCGCAGCTGCAGCATTGAGTAAATTAGTCGCATCTGTATACGCACCGAGTTCGGCTAGTTTATCAGCTTCATCGATTGCATTCTCAGCAGCTGCAAGCTTGGCGTCTTGATCTGCAGCGGCTGCCGCAACGATTGATTCTGCCTCATTAGCAGCTTCTTCAGCAGGCGCTTCGACAGCTTCCGGTACAATTGCCATCGCTTCCTCAACAGACGCTGTGGAGGCTTGTCCATAGATTGAGTTGTCATCTTGCTGGCGATCCAAGTCTTTGTTAATCGAAGCTAGGATGCGCTGAACATTTTCATCTTGTGGCGCGACTTTAATCAGTTCTTCAGCCTTTTCCTTAGCAAGTGCCAGGTCACCTGAATCACGCGCACGTAGCGTCTCAGCCATCAGCTGAATCTTTTCAGACGCATTTTGAGCATCGGCCGCTTGCGGCACGACAAAAGTAAAAGTTCCAAGCGCACCAGCCAATAGGATGGCGGAAGCACACTTTCGAGCTGCGAGGTATTTTTTCATAGTTTGATTCTGCAAGGTTATGATCTGTTAAATGTTAATAAGGAGCTAAAAAGAGAAGTCGAACACTTCTTCGTCTGTGGCCCCTGTTTCTAGAGGGATTTCTGATTCTTCGTTGGGGGTACTGATTGATAAGACCTGCGTCTCAGGATCGGTTTCAAGCGCTTCATTACCTAATCTCGTAACTGTTACAGTTTTGTTATCAAGGTTAATTTTTTCTAAAACATAGCTACCAAGCGAAGTTTCAAATGCCATGGAAGGCTTTTCAAGCACGACCTCAATGGCCGAATCCTCCTGCGAGCGGAGTACCACAGTGGTAGTATCATTGTAGAGTCGCTCACCATGCTTCAGCACAACTGCTTTACCTGTGCGCTGATCCAAAAGACTCGCCGTCACAACTTTAGAGACGTTGCCATCGTTATCCTTGATCCGTTCGATCGAAAAATCTACGAGCTTAAACTCAGACTTCGCTTGTTCTTGTCCGACCCGAGCGCGCACCTGTGTTTGCAGTTCTTCATCAAACAAGAGCACGAGACTTTTCGAAGCATCGCTGAGATCCTCCTCGATATAGCCCTCCATCTGAATACGATACGGATCGCGCTCAAACTTAGCTAGATAGAGGCCAAAAGGAGGCTTACTTTGGGCTACCGAAATCGGCGATTTGAAGATAAAGGTGCCGTCGTTATCGACCCAAATCTGGGGCGGAGTAAATACGTCGTAGAGCTCCAGCGGCGGTTGCTTGGAAGTCTTAGTCGCATCCGGCCAAATCGCGGTTTGTCCAGACGAGGCTGGGACGGGGATTGCTTGATAGGGATTATCCGCCGGTTGGCCGACTTGCGATCGGGCAGTTGACGTTGCACCAGATTGCGTCACGTAAAACCCGACACTTGCAAGAAGTGCCAATAACGCCACTGCGAGGAGCAGTTTATCGTATATTTTATTCATGTGAAATTAGGATGGGGTCTCCTCGGAATTAGTGGGTAAGACGATCTCGATGAATTCCAGCGTAACAGTGAAGCTAGACTCCGTTTCAGATACAACCGGTGTTTGATTAGGCGCGGCTGCAGGTGTTTCAGAATTAGAGGAAGATGAGCCACCGAAGACACTGAAGATGTCGTCCAAATTACTCTTAGCATTCTTCTTCGCTTTGGCTTGTTTAGTACTGACAGTCGGGCGCTCGACTTCAACGCCACGCACCACGATCGGCAGATCAAACTGCGCGAGATTATTCAGGAATTTCCGTAGCACAGGAGTGTGGCCAGTGAAGGTCACGCGAAATGCAACTGTATCAATGGCATCTGGCACACGCGCACTCACCACCGGACTGATACGGAATCCAGTGCTGCCCTTTCTGGATGTACTAGTATCTTCAAGTACTTCGCGCTCAACCGCCTTAATGGCGGCAGGATTCGCTTCAATGAGCTGGTTCAGGATGTAGCTGAGCACTTGGCGCTGCTTGTCGAGGTTCAACACAATCGCAGCATCTTCAGAAATTTCCGGTGAACCAAGATACTCGTCGAAGCCAAAAGCAAAATCATCCGGCAAATCGATCGGCGCAGCTTCGCCATCCTCATTTTCATGCACGGCGGCCTGCTTCCGGAAATTTGATATATATTTCTGTAAGCCAGACATCACACGTGTTCCATCGCTGGACACAGTCAAACGAGAGCCACGCTGTAAACCCTCCCGAAGACTCAGTAGCTTGGCATTCAATGCTTTCGCATTTTGCTTCGCCGCTTGCACGTTGTCCGCTGTCGGAGCAGGAGACGCAAAGAGTAAGCCTTTAATTTGGCCCTCTACACTTGCTACTTTAGCCTGCAACTTCGAGCGCTTACTGGATTCCGAAATCGTCAATGTGGTGCCGCCCGCAAAAACGAGCACCGCGACCACGCAGAGACTGCAGAATATAGGATTTTTCTTAAATAAACCCATGGAATTATAAAGGTTTAGCCGGATCCACGACCAAATTGATACTGAAAGGAAGGACATTGAGACCGCTTTGAAGCTTCGTCCATGTCACGATTGGGGAATGTGAAGATACGATGAATTCGGAGTTCTCAAAGCTGGAGCGCAAGCTCTTCAACTGATCAGACAAGGCATCTTCATCGACATTCTCGGCGCCATTGATGGACTCACGTACGAGTAGCTCTCCTTTGACTAGCACCTCGTAGGTAGGTGTTCCATCCGCCGCATTTTCGCGAATAACACTCAAATCATCGAGCCAAACATCTTCGGCGAGGTGGAGACTTTCCTGCAGCTCAGCAAAGAACTGTATCCAGTTAGACTTAGAATTCACTAAGCCTTCAACGCGTTTAATTGCATCACTGGTTGCTTCTGCTTGAACTTGATAGTCGTCGATCTGAGCTTGGCTCGACTGGAGGGGCTGTAGTCCCGACTCAAGCAATTGGATTTGCTCGGTATCGGCAGCATTCGCATTCTTAAAAGCAACGTATGCTGGCAACGGCGCCAGCGCCAAGCAGGCCGCAGCGATCAATACCAATGGTTTCTTGCTGGCAAAGGCCATCGCACGCTGAACACCCTCTGGCAACAGATTCACACCTGCAGCGTTCGGCACCATGCTGCGGCACGCTTCACCGATAATTTCACTGGTTTGCATACGGAGCGCCTCGGAATCGATCGATCCGTCCAAAATCACATTCTGCAGTGGATCGAAAAAATCAACCGCCACTTTTTGGGTGGTCGCCAACTGCTCGGCCAAGCCCTTCAGTAATGAGCCTCGCCCATTCAGTAAAATACGTTTTGGAGCAGCGCCCCCCTTCTGGCGGCGATAATTCACGATCGAACGTGTAATTTCCTGACTCATGCGGCGCATAAATGATTCCGCACAAGAGTTGAGTAGCTTTGCTCCAGAGTCATCGTCCGAATAATCGCTGCCACCACCGAAAAATTTATGCTTAATCGCTTCTGCTTGAGTGAATGACTTACCCAAGCTATCCGCAATATTCTGGGTGAGTGAATTCCCACCTAACTGAATGTTACGCACAAAAAAGCCATCCAGGTTTCGAAACAGTAAATTGGTCGAACGAGCGCCAATGTTGATCAACAACACATCATCATCTGAGTCGGGATACGCATGCTGAAGGGTATTGTAGTCAAGCACTGTTGCAGCACCAATGCTCTCAGGTATAAATCCGGCTGCAGAGACGTATCCACAAAACTCATCCACCAAATTCGATTTAGCCGCGATAAACAATACTTCGGTTTCTACGCCGTCATCTCCAACCACTTGGCTGTCCCATACGACCTCATGTAGCGGATATGGAATGTTTTGTTGCGCCTCGAATGCAATGATCTGTGCCCGCTTGGCCTCTTCAATGTGCGGGATGCGGATGGTCTTTGTTAAGACTTGATTCCCGGGGATGATCAACGTCGCTTTGCCTGATAACTTGTGATTAGTTGCTAGAACCTGCAACGCATCTCTAACGCTCGGCAAGATCGCCTCTTCGTTGGAGAAATCATATTGAAGATCCTCTGAAACCAACTTTTCAATCTGAAGATTGCCTCCGTGCGAGGCAATCACAGCAGCAGTCACTCGACTGGCACCGCAGTTAATAATTAATCGTTTGGAACTACTCATGGGTTAAAGTAAAAAGTAAACATCTATTCGTATTAATGGATTCAGCGCCCAGCAGTGGATCCCTTCAATCCAGAGAATACCCCGTCCAGCTTACAAAAAAGTACGCAGTAGCGCTCATCCATCAGATGAGCAATTAAGCTCATTGATTCGATCAATAAGTGACTAAAAGATACTAAGGGGATTTGCATAACAGCACGGGGGATGAGACTGAAATGCCGCGCTAGAGCGCGGCTTAAGTCAGTAGTAGTTACGTCGAGTTCAGGCGCATAGCAATCAATTTCTTACTGAAAACAGTCCCTTTTTATAAACTTCTAATAAACTTTTGCGATCTGCCTTAAATTTACAGTCCAAAAAGTGCGCTTAACTATAAAATTGATCGTATTCAATGCGAATACGCTTGCGCAGATTCGTGCTTTAAAAAGCGTAAGCATGCATGTCATCACCACTTCCTTTTAAAATAAGCGCTCTTATCTTTATCCGCAATGCTGCTGGTGAGCATTTACTGATACAACGAGTGAAGGCTCCGAATCAAGGCTGTTGGAGTCCCATTGGCGGCAAACTCGATATGCAATTAGGAGAATCCCCGTACGAATGCGCCCGCCGTGAGGCTGAAGAAGAAGTCGGCCTAAAGCTTACTGACCAAGACTTGCACTGCTTTGGCTACATCTCCGAGAAAAGCTACGAAGGCGCAAGCCATTGGCTGATGTTCCTCTTTGATTGCCGTATCTCAACGAATAGTCTGCCTAGCGCCATAGATGAAGGACATTTCGAATTCTTCAGCCGAAAAGCGATCGACCAGCTCAATATTCCAGCTACCGACCACACCTTGGTGTGGCCCTATTTTGACCAATACCACGAAAGCTTCATCGGCCTACGTGCCAATTGTGACCCTCAGGGCAAGCTGTCTGTTGTGGAGGAGTTAAAGCTGCCAGCGCCTCCAACGCCAAGCCATTAAACCAACTTAGGTTGGCCCGAAAACACCGAATATTTCGCATCCTTCGGAGCTTGCTTGCGCCAGTGTTACCTCCCTGCAGATTCAGGTGTGAGCAAGCACACACGCCACGAATTAAATCACTCGCCGGATACAAAACATATAGAGATACGGACGACTAGTGGCCCCACGCCTGGCGCGTAAATTGTCCCTTCGCCACCTGCCAAATCGCCCAGTCCGCGCTCGCCTCCGGCAACTCCGTGCCGGTGGCGATGATCTGCCATTCCGCGGGGCAGGCTCGCCAAAAACCCGCTTTACGATGCGGGTCGAGCTCGCCCAACACATCGTCCGCCAATAATACCGGCGTTAACCCGAGGCTCTGTTCAAAGATCCGTGCCTGCGCAATCCGCAAGGCCACGCAAAGTCCGCGTTGCTGGCCATCGGATGCGTATTCTTTCGCGCCACCAATACTCAGCGATAAGTGAAAGTCATCTCTGTGCGGACCTTTTTGGGTGGCGCCCATGATCTCATCTCGCTTTCGACAGTCATAGAGCATCCGGCACACCGTCTCAACATCCGCGCACGCAGTATTGCTCTTAAACTCGAGCTCTGGGCCTTCGTCAAATTCAGCAATATTCGCATATACTGCAACCAAGACTTCGCGTAATTGCTCCATACCCACCGCCCGCCGGCTAGCCACAGCCACAGTATGCAGGGCAATTTCAGCCTCAAAAGCTGACAGCTCAGCGGCGCTACCGCCTTTTTTTAACAAACGGTTTCGCTCAGCTACACCGCGATGATAATTACGTAAGGCGTAGTAATACTCAGGGTCGATCGCAGATAACGTCAGGTCCAGAAAGCGCCGACGCTCGGCCGGCGAACCTCGCAGCAACATTAAATCGCCCGAGCTCAGGGGTACCACCGGAAAACGGCCAATAAAATCACCTAGCCGTGACACTTTCTCACCGTCCAATCGAACACGCCGCCCCAACTTACTAGAATGAAGCTCCAGCTCTGTGCGACCTTCGATATCATGCTCCATTTCATAAATCGCGGTATACGCCTCTCTCCCTTGGCGCGGCAATGCTGACATTCCTTGGGTCCGAAACGAGCGCAGCGCCGTGACTAATCCCAGCGCCTCCAACAAATTTGATTTTCCTTGCCCATTTGCGCCGAGCAAAAATGTGCGCCCCGTGGACAAATCCAGCTCGGCAAATTCAATATTACGAAAGTCCTGTAGTCGAAGATTAAGAAAGCGCATGGCAGTACGATCGGATTAGATAGAAATCACTGTTGAGCCACCCCGATCAGCTTCTGCCCGAAGATCTGCGTAACACTCCACCAAGGCCGAGGATAATGATTGCCAGTCCGCTACGGTAGTCGCACTCCCGGAGCTCACGCGCAGCACTCGCCGCATCACGGCGCCATTGATACCCATCGCCGCAAGCACTGGTGACGGCCCCTGTTTGCCCGTCGCACACGCAGCGCCTGCGGACACCAAAAAGCCACGCTTCTCTAAGGCACGAATCCAGCGCTCGCTCGCGAAATCTGGCATGACTAACAAAGCAGTGTTCCATAAGCGCGGCGCCTCCAATCCAATGACTTGGATGGCTGCCAGCGACTCACTCAGCTCGGCAATCAATCGATCGCGGCCTGCGGCAGAGCCCGGCTCCGCTACTTGTAACGCTGCCATCATCGCCAACACGCCTGCGACATCTTCAGTGCCCGCACGATGCCCCGCTTCCTGCACTCCGCCAACAAATGATTCAAACCCACCATTCGCATCGGGCAATACACCAAAACCCACCCCACAAGGACCACCAAACTTATGCGCACAGCCTGTGACGAAATCACAAGCGTCTAGGCCATCTATCGGCAGCTTTCCAATCCACTGCGATGCATCGCAATGATACGACACTCCCATCGAACGGCATTCCGCTGCGATCGCCTGCCAGTCATTTAAAATACCAGTCTCATTATTTGCTGCCATCACAGACACTGCCGCAACCCCGCCCTCGACAAGCAAACTTTGCAATGCCGCAACATCCACCGCTCCATTCGCATCTAACGCGAGCCAATCGACCCGACCGGCAAAAAATCGCCGCGCGGCTTGCAACACACTGGGATGCTCGGTAGGACTCACCGCGACACGGGCATCAGCAGGTAAGGTAAGCGACCAGTGCGCAAAGACTGCGTTATTCGCCTCTGTCGCTCCCGAGTTAAATACGATGCGGTCGGCTGAAACCTCAAACAGCTTCGCCAGTTCTGCACGCGCGGCTTCGAAATGTACGCGCACGCGTGCTGCACCTCGATAGGGCGCAGAGGGGTTCAACCATAAAGCATCCTTAGCCTTTAGCCATGCTGCCCGCGCCTCAGGCCGCAGCGGTGAGGTCGCATTGTAATCAAAGTAGCAGCCGCCATCCATACTTAGTGTAAAAATCTCTTCACGCGATGATCCATCGTATTATGGAATGCGAAGTTCTTGCCCGACTCGGAGGGCATTCTCACTCGCCATACGATCGCGATTCGCTTGATAAATATCAATCCAGCGCGTTGGCGTCCCATAGACCTTGCGGCTGATCGCGGACAGCGAATCACCCGATTGCACCGTGTAACTGCGTGGCACACTGCTAGGGTCTGGAGCAACCGAGGGCATGATCGAGTCCTGTGCCTGCGGCACTGCCGGCGCACGCTGCGCACTCACTGCAGTCGGCACACGGCGCGCACCACTCACGATTGATTCGAGTTGCTGCACACGCTTTTGAGCAGTCACCAACTCACGCTTCAAACTATCATTCTCCAGCTTCAAACTCTTCACCAAATCCATCAAATCAATACGATCCAATTCACCCTGATAGGGCTGCGCTGGCAACTGACGCGCGAACTCCTTCTGCGCAGTCTCAATTAACTGACGCACCTGAGTGGCTTGAGGCGACTGCGGTTTGAACTGTATATACCGATCGAAATGGTAAATCGCTTTGATCGGATCTTTCATCGAATTCAAATAAATATAACCCGCTTCGAAGTGCGACTCTGGCGCATCGCGACGCGCATCAATCACCCGAATAAAAGCACTCAAAGCCTCTTCAGTGCGACCTGCCTTTTGGTACTCTTTGGCCAGTTGATACTGCTTCTCGTCAGTCTCACCGACGACTTCGACCCCGCTGGGCGCGCATGCAGAGAGAATCAATAAGGCGGTAGTAGATACAATTAAAGCGGATCGAGAAAGCTTCATGATGCAAAGACGTTTAGCAATGATGCGCCACCCTGCAACAAGCAACTGGCACCAATCTGGCTGTGTTTGCGAAAGTTGTCACAATAATCGTCTAAGACTCTGAACTCGAAGCGGCTGCGCTTGCGCAGGCCAATTTGAGCGACTCCCTTGGCTTCTGGCCGCCGCAAGCGACGACGCCACGTGGCAACCTTCCCACCTTCCTGCTTATTTTAGGGCTTAAGCAAGATCTTGCCCAAACGCGGACTTTTATCGTGCTTCAACGCACGCTCATACTCTGCAAACGAATACGTTGCCTCCACGGGCAACTTGAGTGTGCCTTCACGCATCATCGTATAGACTGCACTCATCACCTCATCGAGCCCATCTTTGCCCGCCCGCTGGCACCACTGATCCCACCAAAATCCCACCATCCGCACATTATTAAAAATCAGATAGCGTGTCGGGAAACGCACCAGATCCCCCACCATGCCGCCGAAAGTCACTTGCGTACCGCTTTCACCCAAAACTTTAATCTGATGCATCGCACTCTCACCGCCAATCGAATTCAACGCCAAACGAATCGACTCTCCTTCGGTCAATTGATTAACCTGCTCCACCCAACCACTACCCTCTATCACAACGCGATCGGCCCCCAACGCTTGTAGCGGTTCGATCAATGCCTCTCGGCGCACCTGACTAATTGTCTTCAGCCCTAGCACCTTCGCCATCTGTATCACCGACAGCCCGACCGCTGAGTTACCTGCATTCTGCAGGACCCAACTGCCCGGCGCCAAATTCACGATTTTCTTCAATAAACAATACGCCGTCGGTGGGTTGATAAATGAAATCGCAGCCTGCTCTATCGACACATCCTCAGGCACCGCCAACACATCTGCAGCTGGTATACAGGCAGTCTCTTGCCATGCTCCCCCATCCGGAAATCGCACCCGCGCCCCGACTCCAATACGCGACACTCCGTGCCCTATCGCATCCACAACACCCACACCTTCGCGACCAGCCACAGCGGGCAGCTCACGCAAGCGCCCATAGCTACCACCGATCATTCCGTAATCCGAGGGATTGATCGTTGCCGCAAGCAGTCGTACTCGGACTTCACCGTCACTCGGTTCAGGCCGTGCCACTTCTTCCAACTGTAAAACCTCGAGAGGTTTACCGAACGCATGGTGGCAAATCGCTTTTTGTTGTGTCATCTCTTGGTAGCTAGAGGAATTCAGATCCACCCGCAAAGATTTTTAACCATTCTTAACTCAGAAATTAGCGTACTGGGTTGCATTCATCAGTCACTCGCGACTTTGTTCCTTTACGTGCCCAAAAGGCAACCCATTCAATCACCATTGTAGGGAAACCAACAGACAACTTGCCATCGGTCCGATCTGCATTGCAGTCGGTCCTGTCGTCGGCAGGAATCTCGCGATGTACGCTCTATTACACTTTCGCACTTTAACACCTTCCAACTTTAACACCTTCCAACTTTAACACCTTCCGACCTTTCCACCTTCCCACCTATGAAACATCCTTTTTTACAAAAAGAATTCGAAATCCGCTGGTCCTCGCTTACGCCTGA
>Ga0209603_1002293_pt1 | contig 17992 bp, 33 predicted proteins | sample COGITO_mtgs_1206_FD_184812 | JGI IMG/M metagenome (GOLD analysis project Ga0209603, IMG submission 184812) | Pelagic marine microbial communities from North Sea - COGITO_mtgs_120607 (SPAdes) (version 2) | ecosystem: Environmental > Aquatic > Marine > Epipelagic ... | reverse complement strand
GTCAACATTGTTATCTCCCATTTTGCAACACACCCAAGGAGTTCCAAGTTTATCCTTCTGCCAGTTTTTTAATGCCAAACTTTTAAAAGGATAATGACAAAATGTATTAGATTTTGTAGGTTTCATTCAATATTTATAACACGTTTATAGAAACATGTCAAGTTCAATTTCTGTTTTTTCTTCTATTTTTTCGTTAGGGTTTTTAATAGGCTCTAACCATGTGTCAGCAATGTATGCTTTAGGACTTGGGCCGAAACCACTTGCTAGGTCATCTGCTTCGATCCACCAGAAGTGATCATGAACAGGTGCTTGACACGGCATACCTCTAAACTGCCACTGCTCTTTTTCTTCAAACTTACCAATATACTCAACTACTTTTACAACACGACCGATGTTCTCTGGACGCATTGAGTAAAGTATGTGAGCAAAGTCGCCAGCTTTACATTTCATTTAGTTTCTTTCTATTATTAATCGTAGCCTAATACAGCTACATATGATCTTTCTTCATCTAGTACTTCAGCTTCTCTTACTGCATATGCTGTTTCGAAGCCTCGTTCGTATATTTCTAAGCAACCTGATTCGTCATTCCATAATCTTTTAAAATAACTATTATAATAACCTTCTACAACTTCATCCGGTTCAACTTTTGGAATTAAGTGACCTTTAACTAACCAAAAATACCTGTTAGCTTCTTTTCTTACAAACGGTGAACACATTAGCTTCTCCTTGCTGTTAAAAGTATTTACTTTATAACTGAATGTGTGGCGCTAACATGCTCAATATATCCTTCATAAATTGATTGCTTGTAAACACGGTCGGCTTGATTAACAGGACACTGTAGTTGATATGTAAACTCATTGTTGCTGTAGTAATCAATAAGTACCATTGGCTTTTTTTGTTTAAGATCAAAAACTAGCATATCGTTTCCTCGTACAAGTGTTGTAGATGTTGCTTTTATTTTCAACTGTATTCTCCTAATAGAGTGTCATACACTTGTTTGTCTACGATCTTTCCAGCAGTAAAATAACTCAAACGGTTTGTTGCTTTTGGTGCTCCGCAGATGATATCTACTACATAGTTGTTTTTATCGATAAACGCTACAACTTCGTCAATATCAGCTAACACAATATTACTAACACCGCACTTTGCAGTGTCTTCACAAATACTAACTGTTGCATTACCAATAACTGTTGTCATCATTTCATTACTGCCGCTTCTAGTACTTCTGTTAATGTCAGCTGGCCCATAGTATCATCAAGAATGATCTCGTCTATTTCCTCGTTAGCAGGAGTATCTGTGTTGCCAAGATAAATCATAATATCATTGATAGAAATAGAGTCGCCGATCTGATGTGCTAACCATATTTGACTCATAATCAATGCATTCTGTATGCTATTTTCATTAACAATCTGATTGTCTACTAAGTATGTTACAGCTTCTTTTTTTGCTTTATTATACATTACAACCTTAGCAGCAATATTTTCGAGATATTCGGTAGTTTCTGGATTTATCATGTCTTTAATTTCTGATCCTGTATTTCTTTTCTACGTTCCGTAATTAATATTTTTAAATCATTGAGAGCTTGGCGAGCACGAACAGCACTAACTTTAACACCGTCCTGCTCAAACTTCTCTGATTCTTTAATATAAGTTGCAAATGCAACCTTCATTGCGTCATGTAGTTCGGACAACTTAGTCACCAACGATGTATTCGTATAACTCTTTCCAAGTTGCAACTTTTTTCATACCATCTGGTACAACTTCATTCATATTCCACCCATGTTCAATAAGGATTGGATTCATACCTACTACTTGTCCTGCAACAGCATTTGAAAACTTATCTTCAATCCAGTAGTAACCAGTGTCACGATATTTCTCAAGTGCTTCTTCTTTGTCTGCACCTGTATCCAAACACTCTAGTACTGTAAACGCTGTTGAACCAAACAACTTATCCAAGTTCATTTGACGCAGTTTTTTAGCATTAGGATCAAGACTCATGCTGGTAATACAATGGAACACATATCCGTGTTCTTCATGTAACCGTTTAACATAATAACGTGCATCACGCAGTGCTGGCAGGAATGCCATTGCTGCACTTTCGTTGAATATTACAACCTGTTCAATAGCTGCTTCTAGTGTAATACCAAATCGCTTGCCGATGTTGTACTCTCGATTGCCATTTTCAATCTCGGTGTATCCACGCTGTGACATCCAGCATACAAATGCATACTCCCAGTTGAGTAGTACACCGTCGCAGTCTGTTACAATAATCTTTTCCATATAAGCCTCTTTCTATTTGCCTTTGTTATGTTTTATATTAACACAAGGTAAACAGACTGTCAAGTCCTAATCATATTAGTTGGCAAAAACGTTAGAACTACCGGAGGTTATTTCGTGTGTTTGAGAGGTACCGTCACCGTCATAGTGATCACCAATACGCCCTATTGGTTTATTATTTGCATAAACATTTGGTGAATATGTATCCAATGGCGGCGAATGATTTACAGGGCTTGCTGTACAAGGATCTCCATGCGGATGACTTTTCATAACATCGTCCTTTCTAACAACGCCTATGCTATTAACATAAACATCGCCGCTGCCAGCATTGCTTGATTGTGTTGTATCGACATCCCAGTTCCAAGCAACAGGTACAGTTACTGGAGGTTCTCCTCTAGCAGCTCTTCGACATACTTTTCCTTTAACACCGTCGGTGCAAGCAACACTGCTTTTTCCGTCCTTGTATGCTAATCCTGGCATGTATGCTCCTTATGCTAATGTCAGTCCTGTTGTTGCTGACATATACTGACTGGCCATATCTTTTTCTGTTTTATGGACAAATACAATACTGTGCATATTTAGCTTAATAGTACTAGCTGGATCAACGGTGAATGTCCATGGACCTAGTCCGATACCTTGCTGACTTACTTGTAATGCCAATGGCTTGGTTACAACAAGATGGTTTGCATCTTCAGAAACAAAACGTGCTACAAGTTCTTCACCTGCGGTTGTTCTAATGGTAATTGTATCGTTTGCTTTATATGTTGTTTCAATAATCATAGTGAATATCCTGTTCCGTTATAGTTGGTTTCTTCTAAGTATGAGCCTAGTTTATCATAGCCGCCTATCTTAGTTCCGTGTACTTTAATCTGTGGAAAGGTACGTGCTCCTGGAAACATTTCTAGTACTTCGTCACGGGTAAAGTCTTCACCAAGTTGGAAGTACTTGAATGGTAACTTCCTTGCTTCACACAATGCCTTTGCTCTGTCGCAAAAAGGACACAGTGGCTTTCCGTAAATTTCAATCATAAACTAAATCCTTTAAATGTATCTGTGCCAACGTCTTGTTTGGTGCCGCCACTAACATAACTTGTAATCTCTGTTTCTTGTGGGGCAACTTGTACTTCACTACCTGAGATCCATTTCTGTGTCCACGGCAACGGATTGCTCTTTGTAGTGTAAGGACTCTTTAAGTTTACATTATTCATTCGACGTGTGCAAATCCATTCAATATATCCACTCAACAACTCTGTGTTAAGGCCAATCATCGATCCATCTTTGAACAAATACTCTGCCCATGCCTTCTCTTGATCTACTGCTTCTACAAACATTGCAATACATTCTTCTTCTGTTTCTTCTGCAATCTTTGCATAGTCTGGATCGTCTGTTTTAAGGATCTTCAGCAACATTTGTGTGCTTGCTAAGTGCAAGTTCTCATCACGTGCAATCAACTTAATGATCTTGGCATTGCCTTCCATTTGTTTCATTTCTGCAAACGCCCAACTACATGCAAAGCTCACATAAAAACGTACACCTTCAAGAATGTTAACACTCATCAATGTAAGATACAGTAGTTTCTTTAGTTCGTAAAGATCGACCACAATCTTCTTACCATTAACTGTGTGAGTGCCTTCGCCAAGCAAGTTATACCAACTGCTCAACTCAATAAGTCCATCGTAGTACTTGCTGATGTCTCCAGCACAGTCTGCAATCTCTTTGATGTCCATCATCTCGTCAAAGATTTTGCTAGGGTTGCTGTACACGTTACGAATAATATGTGTGTAACTGCGTGAGTGGATTGTTTCTGAGAACGTCCATGTTGTGATCCAATTCTCAATCTCAGGCAAACTTACAATAGGCGAAAATGCTTCTACTGGCGCACGACCTTGTACACTGTCTAATAGGATCTGACGCTTTAGGTTGCTTGTAAAGATATGACGCTCGTGTTCACTAAGAGCTTTAAAGTCTTTGCTGTCTTTGGTTACATCAACTTCTTCAGGACGCCAAAAGAATCCTAGTTGCTTGTCTGTAAGTTGATCAAAGCTCTTGTACTTTAGCGTGTCATAACGCTGAATAGTAGGACCACCTGTTGGGTCTAGAAATGCTAATACTTTAGTATGGTCTGCTTTGTTCTCAGTGTTAAAAACGCTCATGTTTGTTCCTTAATATGCTATCATTATATGTTTGTAACACGCTCCGTAGAGCATGTCAAGTATTATATTGTGCAACTTTCGCAGTCGTCATCGTCAACTTCAACAACTTCAAGTTCGCCCATCATCTTGTTTACATCAACTTCGCCTTGTCCGTCATTGGTGTTAAAGTAGTACAACTGCTTGCCGCCTAGCTTGTAGAACATCAAAAGATGCTGCAACATTGTGCTCATTGGAATCTTTTCATCTTCAAAGAAGATTGGATTGTAGCTGGTATTAACACTAATGCCTTGATCAATATACTTCTGTAGTACAGCCATAATCTTTAAGTAACCTTCTGGCGACTGTTGATCCCACAGCAAGTCGTACTTGTTCTTTAGTCGTTTAAATTCAGGCACAACTTGCTTTAGTACACCGTGCTTTGATTGTTTAACACTGATCAAACTACGTGGAGGCTCAATGCCGTTTGTAGCATTTGCAATTTGTGCGCTTGTTTCGCTTGGCATAAGAGCCATTAGTGTGCTGTTGCGGATACCTGTTTCTTTAAGTTGTTCACGCAGTCCTGCCCAGTCTTGTCTTTCAACATGTGGAACTAACTCGTCCAAGTCTTTCTTGTATGTTTGGTTAGGTGTAATACCGTGTCCGTACTTTGTTTCCATGTTGCCTGATGGCGCACCTAGCTCTGTTGCAAGATCTGCGCTTGCTTTGATCAAGTAGTAACTCCATGCTTCTGCCCATTCGTCTACAAGTGCAAGTCCATCTGCATCGATGTGCTGATATGTTAAGTCGTGCTTGGCCAACCAGTATGCAAAGTTAATAATGCCAACGCCTAAAGGACGGCGTTTCTCTGTGGATAACTGTGCTGCTAGGATTGGATAGTTCTGATAGCTTAGTAGTGCATCAAGTCCACGCACTGCCAAACGACACACACGCTCAAAGTCTGCTGGGGTTTTAATGTTGCCCCAGTTGATTGCACTTAGTGTGCATAGACTAATTTCGCCTTCTGGATCATTCAAGTCTTTGAGTGGTTTAGTAGGCAAGTCAATCTCTGCACACAGGTTACTCTGTCTAATTGGTGCAAGTTCTGGTAGGAAACTTCCGTGTTCGTTAGCGTTGTCTACATTCTGTAGATAGATGCGTCCTGTGTTCTTGCGCTCTTCCATAAATGCACTAAACAACTCACTTGCTGCAACTGTTTTCTTGCGTAATTTTGTGTTACGCTCAGCACGTTCGTATAGTTCACGGAACTTGTCTTGATCAGCAAAGAACGCTTCGTACAATCCTGGTACATCAGCAGGCGAGAACAGTGTAATGTCGCCTCCAGTTACTAGTCTTTCATACATCAACTTGTTGAACTGTACACCATAGTCCATATGACGCACACGGTTCTCTTCTGTGCCTTTGTTGTTCTTTAGCACCAACATGTCTTCTACTTCAAAGTGCCATACTGGATAGTAGATAGTTGCTGCTCCGCCACGTACACCGCCTTGGCTGCATGACTTTACTGCACTTTGGAAGTGCTTGTAGAAAGGAATGATTCCTGTGTGATAGGCGTCACCTTTACGTATGGGGGATCCGATAGCACGGATACTTCCTCCACCAATACCAATGCCTGCTTTTTGTGAGACGTACTTAACAACAGCGGCAGCAGTAGCGTTGATGCTGTCAAGACTGTCATCCGTTTCAATGAGTACGCACGAACTGAACTGGCGCTGCGGGGTACGCACACCAGCCATAACAGGAGTAGGTAAACTAATGTCGTGCAAACTAATAGCATCGTAATATTCCTTTACCCATTGCAAACGGGAACTAACTGGATAGTCTTGGAAAAGACTTGCTGCAATAAGAATGTAGCACATCTGCGGTGTTTCAAAGATCTCACCACTTACTCTGTTCTGACAAAGATACTTGCCACGTAGTTGTTCCATAGCAACATAGGTTAAGTTTTCATCACGTTCGTGTCTAATAAACGAATCAATCTTGTCCCATTCTTCATCACTGTATTTTGTAACAAGTTCTGGATCATAGAATCCGCTGTCAGTGTTGCGGTCAACAAGTTTCTTAATATGCCAAGGCTCAAACCCATCGTATACTTCTTTGCGTAGTGCATAGTTAATGAGTCTGCCACCAACATATTGATAGTTAGGAGTCTCTTCTGTAATAAGATCAGCTGCTGCTTTAATGAGTGTTTCTTGTATTTCTTTACTAGTCACGCCGTTGTAAAACTGTATCTGACTCTTCAGTTCAACTTCGCTTGGACTAACTCCTGTAATATCTTCACATGCATAAAACACAACTTTGTGTAGCTTTTCGATATTGAGGGTTTCTTTGCGTCCATCGCGCTTGTTAACTTGAATCATTTATTTTTTTCCTTGTGTATGAACAGGTATTTAGTAGTATGTGGGTAGCACGGTGTGCTGCATTTGGCATTGCAAAATTGGTAATTCTAACTTATCAATACTCTTATTATAATAGTATCCAATTGTCATATTGTCAACGAAAAGAAGGTATTTTATTGCACTTTTTTTCTCGTCTAGTGTAATATGTATCTCAAATTGACTGGTAGAAAAACGGTCAGTTAACTCTAAAGTGTAATATATTGCTAAGATTTTTGTGAAATCACAATAACGATTTTCATCAATCATTTGCCAAGGAGTAGGCCAAGTGCTGCTGTCATACGGATCAGCTTCAATGCTGCTCAAAGGAGCATTGTTCCAGAACTCAATCGTATCTTCGTATGGTGTTAGGCTATCCTCTAAACTTGTACGGAATGTGCGCCAAGTTTTGAGTCTTTCTAAGTAAGATTTGTCAAACATTTAATTTATATATTTGATTGTAAATTCTAACTCGTCCGCTTCTGAACTTAACTCGTCGAGCATTGTATTTACAACGTCAATCCATAACTCTGTGCTAGATGATTGAAAGCCAGGACCCTTAACAGCAAAGTTTAGTCTACCAACTTTTGAAGGGTTGCCGCTGAATGTATGATCATCAGACATACTTATTTCAGTGTTTAGCTTGTTATAAGTTATAGTTAACATACCATGTTGTAGTATTGGTCCAGCTGCTTCTTCTGCTTTATAAGTATAATCAAGTTTGATAACACCTCTATGCTGATCAGCTGGCAATCTAATAAGTGTTTCTGCAACTGCCTTTGCACCTATTGTAGTTCTAACAGGTTGAGATAGTTCTATACGTTTTGAACCCCAAACTTCTGGCTTGTAACTCTGATCAAAATACAAAGGATCAACTGTGAGTTCTGCTGTTCTCTGGAAGTAATCGTTTATACTAGTGTTGTTGTCCATATCAATGTGAGTAACATCGCCCAGTCCTGTTGAGTTTGCTGTTCTATAAAACTCAACAACTGGAGTAACAACCACACTCATGCCGCCATCACGTCCTACGTTTAGATATTTGTTGTCTTGGCTGGTATTGTAGTTGCCTGTACGAATATAAAAGCCTTGCTTGTTTATAAGATCAAATACATAGTCTTTTACAACAGTATATTGTGCGCCGTTTGCTTTACCAACAGGTGGAACTTGGGTAGGATCGACACCTAATACAAATCCATGTCCACACGAGCTAACATTACCTATCAAGAACTTGTTGTTGTTGATATCATATTCGCTGTAAACTGCACAGCCAAAGCCGTCTATAAAGATATTACTGAATATGTTATAATCACATGTTGCTGTTGCTACACTACCACTTGAAAGTACAATGCCAACATAGTTAGATGCAGGTACACCCTCATCGGTAATGCCGTTGGCTGATGTCCATGTTGATGAAAGCTTCAAGTCTGAGAACTTACTATTATTACAGTTTTCGAGGTATAGTGCGCCACCAAAACTGTTGTGCGTCATTGACATTCCTTCGAGGCGAACAAAGCGAGCCATGTTATCTGAAGTTGTTGTACTTGGATCTGCATACGTTCCTGGTATACTAAGTTCATTAACTGTTCTAAAGATGTGTTCTGGTGCATTAGCAGGGTTACTATTAAGCACTGTTTTATCAATACCAGCACCTATGATGTTAGCAAACGGAGGTAGTTTCAACCCCGGACTACTAATAAGATATTCGCCTGCTGGAATGTATAATGTTATACGACTTTTGAATAATCCTTTGGTAGCACTATTAATAAACAGTTGATCTATTGCACGTTGTATTTGTACAGTTTGATCAGAACCATCGCCTAATGCGCCAAAATCTCTTACATTTACAATGTCATCTAACTTGGCTTGTACTGTACGCTCAACTGGAGATGCAAGTGCAACACCAGTTTGTATTTCGCCACGCTTGTATGCATACTGTCCTGCAAGATCCAACAAGTCATCAGCTTCAGTTAAGATTTTAGTATTGCCAACTGCTGGTGCACCTTCACTTACTGCACCGTTACCAATATAAACTTCCTGTGTATCAATGGCCCAACCAATCTCACCTGAGGCAAGTTGAGGTAGTCCACTACCTTGGTTTTTTCTACCACGACGATGCTGAATTCTCGAAATCTGTACAACAGCCATACTATTACTCCTAATGCGTTATGTAGTATTTAGCCATTCTTTTCGTAATACTGTCTGCACCTGTTCCACCATTCTTGTTCCCATTCTGCAAACTCGTCTGGCCATAGATCAAACTGCTGATACTCTAGCGCACGACTACACATAAAGATATGTCCTTCACGTATGTCTGTGCCATGTATTTCATTGTGTCCTAATGCATATGCTGTAAGTTGTAGATAGTAGTCTTCTACCCACTCAGGCTTCTTGGGGCGATTCGTTTGCTTAAAGTCCATTATGCAGGGCTGACCTTTGTATGTTCCTACAAGGTCGGTGGTACCTGCATAGATACCAGGAACGTAAAGAGGAACTTCGCTGCCCCAAATGTCATCAACATGCACCATTGCTTCGTCACGTATAACACATGCCATTTGATATGCTTGTTGTGCATAAGGGTTGCTGCCTGCACTTTCAGTCCACACGCCGTTGTCAACGTAGTCTTCAAGATACTTGTGCATACGTGTACCAACACCAGCAGCTTCAGTAACAATCTCTTGTGCTTTCTTTTCTCCAACACGCCTACGCCATTCGTGTAGATGTGTCATGTCTTTTGTACCGCTGAGGATAGTAGTAACACTAGCAACAGGTGGACCGCCAGGTGCTGCGTAACGGCGCTTGCCATCTACTTCAACACGTTTTAGTTTTTCATATGTATATTTTGGATTGATTAATGTCATAGCACCATTATAGCACTGTGCTATGACATTGTCAAGTTATAAGTTGGCGCCTACATTAGTTGCACGTTTTGCCATTTGGCCAACTTCTTTGCCATCTGCGCCTGCTTGCGGTAATACGTCTGCTGAGCCTTGAGCAAAGATTATTTCGTCTTTGTTGAAGTTTTTAATCAACTTCTTGATGCGCGGATCATTGTGTTGCAATGCAAACGTTTCATAGCTAAATGCTTCTAATCCCATGTTTGCAAGTTTATCATTCAACTGATCTACTTTGATGGAAGTAACTCCATTTGTTTGGAGTTGCTTTAATACCATGTATAGCTTTGGGCTGATACCCTCGTTGATGATGTCAGACATTTTCATTAGCGGGCTGGACGACCTGCTGGTTCTTCTGCGCCTGCTGCTGGTGCTGCTGTGTCACCTACGCCTGCTGCTGGTGCATCCATGTCAACTGTTGGTTCCATTGCTGGATCTTCCATGCCTGGTTCCATTGCTGGTTCTTCCATGCCCATTGCTGCTGCTGCTGGTTCGCCTTCTCCGGTTAACATTCCAAGTCCTTGGTTTAGACTTTCACGAGCTTGTTCCATTGTACTGTACAATGCTTCAAGTGCTGGTTTAATAGCGCCTACAAATGCTGCACTTTGATCCTGGCCCATTTCGTCACGGATTGCATCAGCTAGTTCTAGCATGGATTCAGTTTGCATTTCTGCTGTGTCTTCCATCCAGTTAGTAACACGGTCAACCATGTCTTTGGCTGCCATAACAATTTCTGCTTGGTCTTCTGCACCTTCACGAAGTGTTGTTTCTTCTAGTGGCGTCTCTTCAATATCACCACGCTCTGAAATCTCTGCGTTAAGTACATCCAAGAACAACTTGTTCTTTTGATAACTTGAACTGCTCGATACAGCGGAGAAACTTTCGTTCATTTCTATTTGACTAAGCTGTGTGCGTAGTTTGTTTCTTGCGTCTTGTAATTGTGTCAAGCTGAAGTTTTCTAGCTTGATTTTTTTACCAAAACGTTTTGCTAGGCTTTCATTTAAGGCCTTAGCTGTTACTGGTTTTGCGAATTCACTGATGTTCATTATAATGTTCCTGTGCTATTAATATTATTTATCATTTAAGTGAAGATGAGGGTCTCTAAAACAACATAGGCACTTCTCTTATGTGCTTGACTTATTTCTAATCTTACTTGTGCTAAGTCTGCTTTAAAGTTGTCTGCTGTATTTTCAATTACATGTTCAAAAAATACACAATCATTTTCGTGTTTTGCATATTCTTTATCTGCTTTTACTGCTCGATGCAAGTCTTGTTGTGCATTATATATTTTTGCTATTGCCAACGCACCTGGCTTTGATTCTGCTAGACAGATGTGTTCGCTGTGTTCACAATCAAACAACAAGTATCCTTTGTTAGTACTGTATCGAATAGCCACAATGCCCACACGAATACTATTGCCTTTTTTCATAGGCAACGGATTGCGACGAGTTCCTACGTCAATAATACGTGCTAATTGTTTAGTAAGGTTTTCCATTTTTCACCAAGTACACTGTTTCATCTTCGATTCTTTTAGTTATTAAACTTTTCTTAACAAGTTGTTCTACAACTCGCATCTCTCGTTCTGTAAATTGTGATGGTGTCATCGCGCCGTTCATCTTGTCTAACAAATGTGCCTCTTCATTTGTTTTAAAGATCTCAAAACGTGATATTAGTTCATTTAGTTTCATACTGCTGGCGGAGTACCTGGAGCAGCTGGCATAGTTGGTTGTGGTGCTGGTGCGCCTGTTGGTGCTGGTGCTACTGGAGCAGTTGGTTGTGGAGCAGATGCTTGACGTCTAGCGTTTGATACTGCGTCCTGTGCTGCTCTTACAGCATCTTGTGCTGCTTTCATTTGTGCTTGTGCTGTCTTTACACCGGCTTGTGCTGTCTTGAGTTGGGCTTGCGCTGTCTGAACTGGATCTTCGCCCATTGCTTGACCAGGAACAGGTTGCTCGCTAAGTATATCAATATACGTTCTCATGTTTGGTGTATTAGTACTCATCTGTTCAATGCCTTTACTCTTTTACTTGCTGGATTGATACGCTTAGTCTTCTTTGCTTTACGTGTCATTTTAGCACCTACCCGTGCCTTTGTCAACTTTAATCGTATTCTCTTTTTTATGTCTGGTGCTGCAAAGCACTGTCCAATATCTTTAACGGTGCGGCCTTTGCGTGGGCCTACAGTACATCTAAACTTACGAACTACTTTGTTGCCTTTTTTGGCCCAAGCTAGTTTTTCATCTACTTGTGTTTGTGTAACTTCGTTAATCTTCATGTTTATCCTATCTGGAGAAGCACTACAACAATAGTTGATAGTAGTCCTGCAATAATAGTACCTGTTGCACCAATAATAACTTTTGACAAACTATTTTGTCCTGCTGCCATTTGATCAGCAATATTATCTAGCTTCTTCTCTACATTGGTTAGACGACCATCGAGCGCCTCGTAGCGTATTGCGCACAGATCAACGTGTGCTTCTAATGATTCTCTTTCTAACTTAGTAGTCGACATTTAATATTCTCCAATTGGTTGCGACAGGAAATAGCCTTTTCGTGATACCTAAAATAAATGCCTAAAAGAGTTATAACACTCTATTATTATTTATCTATCTCTTTAAATATAATGTTTGATTTGTCGTCTTCTGTTCTAAATGCTGTTTCAATGATAGTTGCATCCTCAGTGAGTTCTTTAATAAATGGTACCAAGTTAAAGTCTGTTTTTAACATGTCAATACTGTGTGCTCCGTATTCAATATCAAATACCATGCGCCATACTTTCTTAGCAGACTTGTACTCCTTAGCAAAAGGCTGTGTAACATCTACTAGGTAAGGTGCTTTGATGATTGTTGGGTTGGCTCTTAGACCTATTGTATTCATAACAGTCAAATAGTTTTGCTGCTGGTGCTCTAACAGTTTTGGATCACCTCTGCGAGCTCCTGTTTCTGTGATGTCTACTATTGTAAATAATTCAAACATTAAATTTTATATTCCATTCTACTAACGTTGCTGTATTTACAGTCATAAAAAAAGCGCCACTGTAAAAGTGACGCTTTGATTATTAGTTTAGTTAACTATTAAGCTGTTACTGCAAAACTTGCTGCTGCTTCTACAGTTGTGTCTGTACCAACACCGCTTAGTGCTTCAATGCGGCTGGCAATCGAAGCTGCTGTGTTTGCGTGTGAGTCAACTACTACACTCATAACACCTGTTGTGCCGTCTACAGCGTGTGCCATAAGTGGTGCTACTTCGCGTAGGATCAAATCGTATAATGATCCGTGTGCTCCGTCGTTTGCTGTTTTTAGGTCTAGTGCCGTGTCATCGCCGTTTGATGTTGATTTAAGGCTGATTAGGAACATTGATAGTGCTCCTGTAGTTTCTAGTGTACCTACTACGTTGTTACCACCAACTGATGGTAGGTCTGATAGGCTATTAGCCTTTGGTGTAAAATCATAAGTTGCCATTTTATTTCTCCTAAATATCTCTATGGCAAATACACTGCTCTGTGTACTTGTATAATATTATTTATCTCTTTTGTTATTTTTTGGTGTTTTTTACAGCTCTTGCGTGAAGAATTTTTAACTGTGCTATATATGCGGGGCCTGCTTTAACAATATCGTTTACCATTCGTATTACTGGAGCATAGGCTTGAACAAACTGTGCTGGTGCAGTTTTTCCTGCATTAACACTTTCAATAAACCTTGCAACAAATGGTAGCTTGGCGATAGGCACAAGGTATCTATAGTTTACTACATCTGCTTGTGAAACATTGTCCGGTGTGCTTACAACATACTCTGGACTTGTCTTGCTAAGATCTTCTAAGTTTTTGTCTAGTGCAAGTTTACTAAACTGTTGTAAGAAATCACTATCACTGAGTCTGGCACGACCTGCAAACAATAACCTTGTAACTGTTTGCTGGCGATCTGTTTGTGTGTCTGTGGCAAATGATGCAACCCGTCTGCGCAACGTTCTGTAATCGGCCATGGCTATTTTTAATTCTCTTTCGAGTTGGAATAGCTTTTCAGTATCTGATTTACTAGGCGTAGTATTCTTTGCCATGTCACGCAAGTAACCATTCAAGTTACCAACACTGATTAGCGTATTCTTTCTTTCCTTAGCGGCTGCTTCTGGATCCTTTAACTTTGATAATGCTTGCTCGTCGCCTGTGATAAAATAAAACAAGTTGTATAAATCACTGCTGTCAACTCTGTGTCTTGTATAATCTCTATACATCACTGTCTTGTAAGCATACTTGGCAGATGTGTCTCTGTGTGATCTATAATGACGCATCACTTGCATCATTAACAATATAAGATAAGCTCGTTCTTTGCAATCAGTGTAACTCAACATACGTTGGTTATTGCTGTTGCGTGTCATCCGTGCTTCTTGAATATCATGTAGGAATTCAAATGCCATTATTTTTTACTCTCGATAACTTTGTTAACACCAGTGACAAACTTTTTACTGCTGCCTGCACGTATGCTGTTGAGGAAACGTCTTTCTAACTCAGTTGCAGTTTTTGCATCATAAGTTTCGTTGATTCGTTGTAATAGATTGACTGCACTTTCTATTATGTTGGTTCCAGTACTTTGAATAGCTTCATCGCCGCGACTAGCGTGTAAGTTATTAAGTTCTTCTAAAATACTACGTGTACGTTTTCTCATGTTATCTACCTCTATATGTATTTAGCTCAACCTAATACTAAATATGTTTATAAGTGAGGGCACACAATGATAACAGATATGACATTTGAGGAGCGCAGTCTCCTTTTTGCAAAACTTGCGAGTATTGCATACAACGACGATTTAACTTGGGTTAAGAAGAAAGCAAAAACATTTGGTTTTACAACTGTTGAGTTTTATGAAAAAGATGGTGCTCAGGCATATCGTTTCATGAACAAGAACGATTTGGTTATTGCTTGCAGAGGAACAGAACCTGCAGAGTTTAATGACATCAAGGCAGATTTAAAGGCAATGCCGGTAATAGCAGAAACAATTAGTAGAGTACACCAGGGATTCAAAGCAGAAGTAGACGAGCTTTGGCCAATGATTGAAGAAGATATCAATCGCAAAGTAAACGTAACTAAAACACTTTGGTTCTGTGGACACAGTTTAGGTGCTGCAATGGCAACTATTATGGCAAGCAGAGCAAAGCACAACGTAGAACTAAACGATCCAATTGAACTGTTCACATACGGATCACCACGTGTGGGCTGGAAGAAGTATTGCAACAGTTTGAATGTTGTACATCACAGATGGGTAAACAATAACGATATCGTAACTAGAGTACCATTAGCACTCATGGGTTATAAACATCATGGCACAGAGCATTATATGAATGCGTATGGAAGATATCGTAAACTCACTGTGTGGCAGCGTACTAAAGATCGCTTCCGCGGTATGTGGATGGGATTAAAGAAGGGCAGCATTGACAACTTCAGTGACCATAGTATGACAAACTATATTGCCAACTTAGAAAAAATGCAAGGCTAACCATGGCCTTGCTCGTGCTTATTACGTAGCAACCCGGTTGTATCAACTATTAATATATAGCAGTTGATACAACCTTTGTCAAGTATTAAAGTCCGTTAGGAACAATAACGTAGTGTATCATTAACACGATAGCAAGTGATGCACTTAGTCCAATCATCATCTTACCAAAGTCTCTGCCCACTAATGGGAACACACTCTTTGTTTTCTTCTTGCCCATGAAACTTGCAATAGCAAACTCACGTCCGGCAAGCATACCAACGAACACCCAAGTTGTACTCATTGGAATGTCATTGAGTTCTTTGAAGAAGAACAAGATTGCCCAGTACACTAAATCAATAATAGTAGCTGAACGAATGTATCTTGTATTGTGCTTTTCAAGAATAATCTTTTGAATCTTGCCGCCGCCTTCACGGAACATAAATCCTAGCCCAAATACAAATACTGCTGAAATCATAAGCATCAACGGAACATCTAGTTGTCGTGGTAAGAACACTGCAATGTTGGCCATGTCGTGACTCAACCACGTAAACCACAGGAAGCCTGTGGTAATCCATTGTGCTACTCTCCAGTAAGGCTTGTGTGCTTCATTGACCGGTTTGCCTTCATCCAGCCACCGACTAACAAAAAACCAAATACCATATGCTGCTGTTGCTGCAACCACATAGCCCATTAACGATTTAACAAGCATCTTTTCTAATACAAATGTACTTGCAAAAGCACTTAATACTAGGAAGCTAGTTGAAACTGGAACACCAAAGCGTGTTAGTAATAATAGGATAGCTGGTGCCATTGCATGATACCATTGTACTTCTACAAACGGAATCTTATTGAGTCTACCGTAGCTGATGTCACCATACATATAGTAACCATACCATAGAGTATAAAGCAATACAGCACTAGCTGCTGCCCACATAATCTTCCAGTTGAATCTCTCATTGTTTGATGCAATCCAAGTACCGAGAGTTTGTACTGAATCATTTGCTATCACTGCATAGGCAGCGAATAAGAAGCCGACTAGGCTCCATAGGGTGAGTGCGTCCATTGTTTTCTCCTTTGCTTGACGGCTTCAACACCGTCGCTCACATAGTTTGTAACACTTGCATGTTACAGGGTATTTACTAATAAGTCAACAAAAAATTTGTAACAGTTATGTGACAAACAACCTGCGTTGTTTTAGCACAGTTGCATAAAACGCTGAGACGGTATGCGCAAAACGCAGTTGTTCTTTGGTGAAATACAGTGTAAATATATATGTAATGCTGCGGAGCAGTATTATCACACATATACATATAGAAAAGATAACACAATGAAAAAACTAGTTAATACACTAATGCGAGTGTTTACACCATCTTTAAAAGATACTAGATCAGATTACTTGATCTGGGCAAAGACAGAGTTTAAGAAAGATTGGCAGTTTGCTTATCAACATATGTTAGACAATCGAGGACAAGCGCCAAAACGTGCAGATGTCCACAATCAAAACGATAACTTAAAAGGATGGGTGTAATGACCACAGCAACTATTAGTACTTACTACTGCACATTTTGCGATGCAGTTAAAACAAGAGCAATCAAAATCGGTAAAGGCTTTATGCGTACTACAGAATCTATTGGCAGAGCAAGAGCTGCTAATCAACTAGCACAAATGGGGCATCACGACCTAGCTAAACGTATTATGCTAGGAGATGACAAATGAGCACTCAAACACTAACAACATATTACTGTGCGTTTTGTGACGCAGTAGCAAACTTTTTTAAATCGGCTGTAGAAAATACTTCAATGGACCCGCGCTTTAACAAAGAAACATACAGGCAACTGAGTGCATTAAGTGATTACGAACTACGTGACATTGGCATTACCCGTGGCGACATTACGCACATCTCAATGGGTGGCGACATCTACAGAGGTAACAACTAATGTGGGCACGTTTTATCAAAGCACAAGAATTTAGAGCATACTGCATGGCAATCCAACAGTTACGCAATCTAGGACATTATACCGCTGCAAAAGACATTGCAAACTATAAACATGCAATGTACGATCAAGGTCATAACTAATACAGTTGACAAACTATAAATACTCTGTTACATTAAGTAACGCAACACACACATGGAGAACTAAAATGAACGATATGACAAAACAATTCGAACAAATGGCTGAGATGTTTAAATCGGCGATGCCAAAAATTACAACAAATAAAAATGGATATGAGATCCGCACCAAAGTGCTAGAGATGGCACAGAATCAAGCATGGCAGGATTATCACGCCAAGTTTGCAGGATACGAAACAACAGTTACCAAAGATGGTGACGAAGTTGTTACCAAGGTAGAGATGCCTACTGTTCCTGGAGCGGATGCTGTACTAGAAGCGGCTGAGAAGTTTTACGCTTTTGTTAACGGCAACAAGTAAATAATAATAAAGAGTAATTCAGGACATAGTCCGGTGATACATTAAAGTAAAACAGCCCCTGCGTTAGAAATAGCGTAGGGGTTAATCTTGACTAGCGTACCTCAATCCAACCTAGACTTGCGAATCCGTCTTTGTTTGCAAGAGTTGATGCCATAGCAATAACAAATGTGTCACTGGTATCTCCCAGCGTGGTTGTAGTAGTTCTGTCAATCTGTGTGATTGCTCGTTCATTAAATCTAAAGATGTTGCCTTGTCCAGTTGCACTTACATAAACTGTTTCAACAGAAATACCTCCTGTATAACCAGTTGCGGTTATGTTGTATTCAATGGGCGAATCGTCACTGTAACTTACCCAAGTTCCGCCTGTAACTACTGCACCTTCTACTGCCCTAGCAAACACACTGG
>Ga0209603_1002289_pt1 | contig 18005 bp, 17 predicted proteins | sample COGITO_mtgs_1206_FD_184812 | JGI IMG/M metagenome (GOLD analysis project Ga0209603, IMG submission 184812) | Pelagic marine microbial communities from North Sea - COGITO_mtgs_120607 (SPAdes) (version 2) | ecosystem: Environmental > Aquatic > Marine > Epipelagic ... | reverse complement strand
GCGGCCTCAGCGTCGTCGTCCGATGGTGGTGTCACGGTGATCGTTGCCATCATCTCGAGCGTGGCGGGCTCGAGCACCTTGGTCCCCGGCGTCGACGCGTCCAGCGAGTTGAGGATCGTGACGAGGTCGGTCGGGGCGGCGAGCCAAGCACCGGCGCCGGCGAGCACTTCCATGTAATTCCGGCCCTCAGCCGATTCGTGTTCGACATCGCCGGGCTCGAGGTCGAACGTGCCAGCAGTGCGCATCGACGTGATCGCCAACGGAGTCAAGACTTCTTCTTGCACGACCTGCGCATACGGTGCGCCGGTCACCTGTTCGATCAGGATGCCGAGCACACAAAAGTTCATGTTGCTGTACTGAAATGATGTGCCGGCAACCGACTGGAGCGAACGCGTGAAGCCGGCTCGCGCTGCGTCCGGGCACGATGCGACCTCGTTCCGAAAGAAGAGATTCTCGTACTGCGGGAAGCCTGAGCGATGCGTCAACAGGTGACGAAGAGTGATTGCCTCGGTGCCATTGGTCGGGCTCGACACGTCGAGCCGCGTTGCGAGCAACGACCCAATCGGCGCGTCGAGTTCAAGCACTCCGTCCTCGACAAGTTCGAGGGCCGTGACAGCGAGGATGGTCTTGCTGATACTTGCAACGCGGAATTGGTCGGAGGGTTCCGCCGCCTCGCCAGCGATGCGACGGCCGTACGCCGCCTGGTGCTGGAGTTCGCCGTCGCGGAGCACAGCGACGGACGCTGCCGCCGAGCCTCCACGAATGAGCGTGACCTCGAGGTACTGGTCGACTGCTGCCCAGCCGCTCAGCGGCACAACGCTGCCCACCGGCGTTGGCACCTCGGTCGTTGCCGCAGCGTTCGGGACCGACGTTGCGGAAGTGGTCGCCGGCGCGATCGATGTCGGAGCGGTGGTCGTGGTGGGCGCCGGAGTCGGGCTCGACGTCACCTCGACCAAGGCTGGATCGGCACCCGACCGGACTTCCGCGGTTGCGCATGAGGACGCGGCAACCACAAAGCCGACCACCACGGCGCCGGCGAGCTTTATGGGTCGTCGACTCCGCCACTGCTGCACCTTCCAATGATGGCCGACATCACGGCGCACCAGGCGGCAACGCCGTACATCCCCGTCAGCGCGCCGGCTGGGGCAGTTCTTGTTGGAGCGCGAGCACCGGCGCAAAGAGATCGCCGTCGTCGCCAACTCGGCGCAGGACATCGCCCGCTTCGAAGCGCAACTCGACATCGCCGTCAGCGCCATTGCTCACCTCATCCCACGTCAGCGGAGTTGACACAGTCGGTTCCGGCCGTGCTCGCAGCGAGTACGGCGCAATGGTGGTCTTGTGGTGAGCGTTCTGGCTCCAGTCGACGAAGACCTTGCTCGGCCGAGCGTCTTTGGCCATCACGGTGGTGACGCCGAGCGGCGTTGACGTGTCGTTGGCGAACTGCCGTTCCATGACCTGCCCGACGGCCAGTGCGAAGTTTGCCGCGCCTTCGTGGGTGGCGCCTGGAGTGTTCAGCGGCACATACATTTGCATCCCCTTCGAGCCAGACGTCTTACACCAGGCCCGCAGGCCCACGCTGTCGAGGACCGCAGCGACGCCAAGCGCCACCTGGCAGCACTCGCTGACTCCGGTGTCAGGTCCCGGATCGAAGTCGAAGACCAGCGCGCGCGGCGTAGCGAGATCATTGGCCAACGCCATCGGTGCGTGCAATTCGATTGCCGCAAGGTTCGCCGCCCACACCATCGCAGCGGTCTCCTCGATACGGCAATAGTGGATGCCCCCGCGACGATCTCCTGGCCCCAGGGCCGTCTGCATCCAGTCGGGGCGGTGCTGTGCACATCGCTTCTCGAAGAACCCGTCCGCATCCGTTCCATCTGGGAACCGACGGAACGTGATGCATCGACCGGCCAGGTGCGGCACCGCGATCGGTGCGATCCGGGCGTAGTAGTCGACGACCTCGGCCTTGGTAAATCCTGACGGGTACAGCACCTTGTCGAGATTGGTCAACCGCACCCTGCGGCCCTCGATGTCGACCTCGATCGGCGCCGTCATCGGTCACGCTGATTTCTTCGCCCCGGCCTTGGCCCTACTCTTCTTGGCGACCTGCTTGACGGTGGTCTTCTGCGCAACCTGTTTGGCCGCCTGCTTCTTCGCACCCGCACGCTTGGGCGCCGACTTCTTGGCGGCTGGCTGCTTCGCGCGCGGCTTGACGACACGCTTCTTCGCAGCGGATTTCTTGGCGGCGGCGGCGATGTCTGCCTTCGTTGAAACGCTCATCGGCAGGTCTCCGGTGGGATGCCGAGCCCGGGATTCCTTCGCAGCGGCGACGCTTGCCTCCAGGGCAGCCATGATGTCGACGACATTGGGTTTCTCAGCAGCTGTCTCGGGCACCTCCCACTCCTCGCCATCAGCCTTCATTTGGATGAGGGCCATCACCTGCTCGCGGTATTCATCGTGATACTTGTGCGGTTCGAAGTCGGAGCTGAGTGACGCGACCAGCGATTCAGCCATCATCACTTCGCGGCCGTTCACTTCGACGTCATCCAGGCCCTGGAGCTCTTCGATGTCGGCCGGGTCAACCACTTCGTCTGCGTATGCGAGCGACGACATCACGAGGCGGCCCTCCTCGGCGCGAATCGCGGCGGTGTACTGCTTGTTGCGCATGACGAAGCGCCCAATGGCGACCTTGCCACTCTGCTCCATTGCGCGGGCAAGCAAGACGTAGGGCTTCGGCACCCCGTCTGGCGCCAGGTGATAGGCGGTGTCGAAGTACACGGGGTCGATCTCTGCGAGGTCGACGAACTCTTCAAGGTCGATCGACTTGGTCGCCACCGGCATGAAGGGTTCGAGTTCATCGGGGTCGACCACCACGTAGCGGCTCTTGGCCACTTCGTACCCTTTGACGATGTGTTCCTCGGTGACCTCGTCGCCGGTCTCCGCGTTGACCTTGCGGTAGCGAATCCGGGCCATGTTGCGTTCGTCGAGCTGATTGAACGACACACTTTGTTTGCGCACTGCGTGGAAGAGTTTGACAGGGATCGCGATCAATCCGAACGAAATCGTTCCGCTCCACACTGGCCTGGCCATGCCGACAGTGTTGCACAGCCCAGGCCGACCTGGCCGTGAACAGGAACCGAGCGTCAGGTCTGGTCGAGCACAGCGCGGGCCACGATGTCTGTGCCGAATGCCGTCAAAATCGCGAGGTACAACAAGCCAGTGGCGGCCATCACGGCGGAGTAGTACCGCTCCTTCAATGCTGCCCTGGTCACCATCACCAGGATGATCGTGGTGAGCGCGCACATCGCCCACATCCACCCCAGCAGGCCACCCCAGCCATCGTCGACAGCGCCGGTCCACACGCTGACCATCCCGGTCGGCAGCAAGAGAGCAGCAACTTCGAGTGGCCACAACCAGGCCAACGCGGTGACCATCTCGTTGAGCAACTTCCGGGGCAAGCCGGGCTGCGTGAGATACCAGTGACCGAGCAGCATCCCATCGCTGATCGCACCGATGAAGGCCGCGCCGATCAACGTGCGCAGCAATGCGACGATCACAGTCCACGTCGACGAGTCCGCTGCGGCGTCGATTGATGCCGCAATGAGCCCAACACAGCCGATGGCGGCCGGCACGAGGTCAAGCACCGGGTTGAACTCGGGACCAGTGCGTGATGTTGCTTTGTTGGCTGGTCGTTCGATGCCTGTCATCTCGGCAACTCGCTCGGACCGGCGGTCAAATTCGGCGTCATGACCACTGACGCCAGCGTCCTTACGAATGATGGAGACAACCAGGGCAAACAGGCATGCCGCAGCGACCAGCGCCGAGGACACCTCACGAATTGGGTTGCTGCCGAACGCCAGCCCTGCAGCGAGCGCCCCCAGTGCAAAGCAGAGGTAGACGGTCCGCAACAACCATCCGTACCCCACGGAAATGATGCGTCGGCGGGTGGTGAACCAACAGAACAGCATGCCGCCCGTAGCCCACTGCAGCAGCACGGTTGCAGCATCGAGGCGGATCACGATTCGGGAGGGTAACGGCGTACGCTTATCGCGCCATGGTTACTCCCCAACCCACGGGCACACGTCACGTTCGTCACCTCGTTCGCTCCGCCATCCTGGTCCTGACGCTTGCGGCAACAGCCACGGGCTGCTTCACGGGCGAGCGGCCCACATTCGGCTGTGCCCCCGGCGAATCGACGGGGCGAACCGAGATCGATGAGGTGCTGGACCGCTTCGAGTGTGTCGCAACTTCGACGTTCACGGCGGATTACATCGTTCTGACCCGCCTGGGAGACATCGACTCGGCTGCCAAGGTCGTCCAGGCATCGTCGGGCCGACGGTCGATCACAATCAACGACGTCCGCTATGTCTACGACAACGGACGAACGCTCACGTGCGACATCGTCAGCGACACGTGTGAAGCGATCATCAACGAGGCGCGTACAAGCGACGTACTGCTGACCAGCGAGTTTTATGCGCAGTCCATGGCGAGCCGCTTGCGGGTCGACGCTGAGCGGCGCATCGGTGATCCGGTTGGATCCGAGGTCGAGTTGGGTGGCCAACCGGCCCTATGCGTGGCCGTGCCGGTCACGGGAGGCACCAAGACCTACTGCGCACTCGAGTCAGGAGCGCTCGCACTTTTCGACGGGAGCGACCTGTTCATCGAGCTCACCGCATACTCGTCCATTCCCGACGAAGCCGCCTTCGACACCTGAGCCAATCCGTCTGGTCTCATCGCGGCCCGCATGACGGCCATCAAGCCGACTCAGGCGTCGACGGAGATGAGCCGGTGGTCAGAGTTGTTGAAGCGCTCGGGGCCCTCGTCGGTCGCTGCAGCAATGTCTTCGAGCCGCATGCCCCACTTGCCCGGGATGTAGATACCTGGTTCGACGCTGAACGCGTGTCCAGCCTCGAGGGGGCGCTTGTTGCCTGCGACGATGTAGGGGTCTTCGTGCGCCTCAAGGCCAATGCCGTGGCCGGTGCGGTGGATGAAGTAGTCGCCGTAGCCGGCATCGCCGATCACCTTGCGGCACGCCCGGTCGACGTCTTCGCAGGCTGTCCCGACGGTGGCCGCGGCGACGCCCGCTGCCTGCGCTTCGAACAGGACGTCGTACGCCTCAGCGACGTCGGCGGGAATGTCACCGGTGAACACGCACCGGGTTGTGTCCGAGCAGTAGCCGTTCATCGTGCCACCGAAGTCGGTGAGCACAATCTCGCCTGGTTGGATGATGCGATCGCCCGGATGATGGTGAGGGCTCGAGGCATTCTCGCCAGCAGCAACGATGGCAAAATTGACGACTTGGTGACCTTCTTCAATGATGCGCCGGCCGAGATGTGCCGACACCTCGGCTTCGGTACGGCCAACCAGCGGAATCTCACCGCGCTGGAGTTCGCCGGCGATCTTGTCGACGGCGGCGCCGGCGGCGGCCAGCGCGTCGAGTTCTGCCCGGTCCTTGCTCATCCTCAGAGGACCGACCACATCGACAGCGCGCGTGAACTGAGCATTCGGCAGGTGCGGCAACAGCTCGACGAGGAATCTCGACCACATCTGATCGCCAACCGCAATGCGCTTGGCGCCCGATGCGAGGCGACCGACAATGGCCGTCGGATCTTCGGTTTCAGACCACGGCAGCAGATCGAACACGCCAGGTTGCGGTTTCACACGGGCAGCCTCAAGCCCAGGAATCAGCAACGTGGGGTCAGCGTCACGCTGCACGACAAGCATCGTCAAGCGTTCGAGCGGCATGGCGGTGTACCCCGTCATGTACGGCAGGTCATGACCAACCGAGAGCATGACCGCATCGACCTGCTGGTCAGCCATCGCCGTTCGTACCCGGGCAAGTCGATCGAGGTAGACGGATGTATCAAGTGCTGTGCTGCTCACCGGCACAGTCTGCCAGCCGTCCGGCGTAGCTGAACAGCCGGGAAACTCAACATGACACCTGACCGACCCGACGTGTCCATCATTAGCCTGGTCACATGAACGCGGCAAACGACACCAATGGAGCACCCTCTTCGGATGCCCAGCACATTGACCTGTACTGGCGTCCCGGCTGCGGATTCTGCTCGAGCCTGCGCCGCGGCCTGGACAAACTCGGCATCGAACGAGTCGAGCACAACATCTGGGACAACCCGAACGATGCCGCGACGGTTCGCCAGCACGCAAACGGAAACGAAACCGTCCCGACGGTGGTCGTCGGCAAGCAGAGCCTGGTCAATCCGTCCGCAAAGCAGTTGCTGGCGTTCCTTTCATCGCAGGCCCCGCACCTCCTTCCCGCTGAACACGACGCAAGCGAAGAGTCCGCCGGCAAGGTCGGCGGCTTCGTTGGTCGCGTGCTCGGCAACTGACCGAGTCTCGGCACAGCACATCCCGTGCAGCGACAACTAAACTGACACGATGCTCACACCCGATTCTGCCTGGGACCCCGGCAACATGGACATTGCGCCGTCGATTCTCGACGTCATCGGCAAGACGCCGATGGTCCGCATGAAGCGGGTGAGCGAAGAGCACGACATCGCGTGCACGCTCGCAATGAAGCACGAAGTGACCAATCCCGGCGGCTCCTCAAAGGACCGTCCGGCGCTCGAGATGATCTTGGCGGCCGAAGCAAGCGGTGAACTGCTGCCCGGAGGAACCATCGTCGAACCGACATCCGGCAACACCGGTGTCGGACTGGCCATCGTCGCAGCCCAGCGGGGCTACAAGTGCGTGTTCGTCATGACCAACAAGGCGGGCAAAGAGAAAGTTGATCTGCTCCGGGCGTACGGCGCCGAAGTAGTGGTGTGCGACGTCGCTGTTGCCCCCGAGGACCCCAACAGCTACTACTCGGTGGCCGAACGGCTCACCCAAGAGCGCGGCGCCTACCGACCCAACCAGTACGCGAACCCCAACAACGCGATCGCGCACACGAAGACCACGGGGCCCGAGATCTGGGAGCAGACCGCTGGCCGTATCACGCACTTCGTTGCAGGAGCAGGAACCTGCGGTTCCATTACCGGCACTGGTCGCTTTCTCAAGAAGATGAACGCGGACATCAAGCTGATCGTTGCTGATCCGGATACCTCAGTGTTCTCCGGTGGATCCGGCCGGCCGTATCTCGTCGAAGGGGTTGGCGAGGACTTCTATCCGGCCGCCTACGACGGTGACCTCTGGGACGAGGTCATTCCGATCAGCGACGAAGAGAGCTTCCTCACCGCTCGCTACGTCAGCGAAACCGAGGGCATCCTGATCGGAGGTTCCGGCGGGACGGCTGTCGCCGCTGCGCTCAAGGTCGCCAAGGAAGCCGACGACGACGCTGTGGTCGTCGTGTTCAACCCTGATTCCGGGCGCGGCTACCTCTCAACGGTCTTCAACGAAAGCTGGATGATGAACTTCGGGTTCATCAAAGAGTGCGATCAGTGCGTCGGAGCCGTGCTCGACACGCGCAACGCCTCGATCGAAAATCTCCTGTACGTCAACCCGACGGCACCGGTCAGCGAGGCGATCGAGATCATGCGCGCCAACGGCGTCAGCCAGCTCCCCGTCTGCAAGAACACGCCACCCTTCGCAAACGCCGAGGTGTCGGGCTCGGTCGATGAACTCGAATTGATGGATGTCATCCACCGCGACCCCGGCGCGATGAACGTCGCGGTCGAAAAGATCATGGGCGCCAAGCTCCCAACGATCGGTGTCGGCCAAAAGGTCGAACTCGCCGTGGAAATGCTCGAGACTGCACCAGCCCTGCTGGTGCTCTCCGGCGGTCGGCCCCTGAGTGTGCTCACCCGGACCGATCTGCTCTCCTATTTCACCGCCATTGCAGAGGACGCCGCCGGACGTGACTGATCAAGCCTCCAACGACACCGAGAAGCTGACCGACATGTCAGCGGGCTTCTCGACCCGAGCGATCCACGCTGGCCAGGAGCCCGACCCGACCACGGGCGCCGTCGTTGTCCCGATCTCGCTGTCGACCACCTTTGCCCAGGACGGCGTCGGTAACCACAAGGGCTACGAGTACTCGCGGTCGGGCAACCCGACACGGACCGCCGTCGAAACGCAGATTGCGTCCCTCGAGCGGGCCCGCCACGGCCTCTCCTTCGCGAGTGGGCTCGCTGCCGAGGACAACATCTTGCGTCTCCTTACCGTTGCGCCAGAAGGCAGCGGCAAGCGTGTCTTGCTCGGCAACGACGCCTATGGCGGCACATTCCGCCTGATCGCAAAGGTCTGGGGCCCAATGGGATACCCGTGGACCGCCGTCGACCTCACCGATCTCGACGCGCTGCGAGCCAACTGGCCTGACGACACGGGCATGATCTGGCTGGAGACCCCCACCAACCCACTCTTGACGTGCTTTGACATTGAGGCCATCGCTTCCATTGCCCACGAACGTGGAGCGATCGTGGTTGTCGACAACACCTTCGCAACCCCGTACCTGCAGCAGCCGATCACGCTCGGCGCCGATCTCGTCGTGCACTCGGCAACCAAGTACCTCGGCGGCCACAGCGATGTGGTCGGCGGCTTCGTCGCCACGTCCAACGATGAGCTCGCCGAGAAGATCGGCTTCACGCAAAACGCTGCGGGCGCGGTGCCGTCACCGTTTGACAGTTACATGCTGCTCCGCGGTGTGAAAACGCTTGCGGTACGCATGGATCGCCACTGTGAAAACGCGCGAGCAATCGTCGACCTGCTCATCGACCATCCTGCCATCGAGCGCGTGCAGTACCCACAGCTCCCCGATCATCCCGGCCATGCGGCGGCCGCCAAGCAGATGAAGGACTTCGGCGGAATGGTGTCGTTCCAGGTCAAGGCCGGGAAAGGCGCTGCCATGCGCGTCGCCGATGCCACCTCGATCTTTACGCTCGCCGAGTCGCTAGGTGCGGTAGAGAGCCTCATCGAGCATCCAGGCGCGATGACCCACATGTCCGCCGCCGGCTCTCCGCTCGAAGTGCCAGACAATCTGGTCCGCCTCTCGGTCGGCATCGAAGACAAAGCCGATCTCGTCGACGACCTCGCCGCCGCACTCGACACCATCTGACACCCGGCTCAGTATCTCTGCTGCACACGACGCGACCGTTTCGATTCGGCTGGCAGATCAGTGGGACGCGCGAGTCCATTCGTGAAGATCCGAGACGTCGGATCGACGCCGCCCGACAGGCGGAGGCCCACGGATTCGACGTCGTGCTGTCCAGCGACCATGTCGGCCCCGGTGACGCTCCGCTTCCCCAGCTCGCGGCAATCGCCGCAAGCACGTCAGCCGTTCACGTCGACACGTTCGTCCTCAACGCCGACATGCGCAATCCCGTGCAGCTCGCCTGGGAGGCCGCGACCATTCACCGCATGTCGGGTGGACGGTTCGAGTTGGGCGTCGGAGCAGGGCACTCGGCGCACGAGTACGCCGAGACAGGCATCGAACTCCACCCAGCAATCATCCGCAAGGAAGCGCTCGCCAAGCGAGTTGCCATCATCCGGCAATTGTTCGACGGCAAGACAGTCGACTGGAGCGGCGAACATCACCACCTGAGCGGCGCCCACATCGATCCTGCCGGATCCGATCATCTCCCGATTCTCATCGGCGGCAACGGCGATGCCCTGCTGGCGCACGCAGCACAGGATGCCGACATCATTGGACTCCAAGGGTGGGACGCACGCTTGAGGACGGCCATCGCCACACGGTCAACTGGAGTACCAAGCATCTCGATGCCCAAGTCGCTCATGTCCGGGCGTCGGCAGGTGCGCGCATCGACGACATCGAGCTCAACGCACTTGTCCAGATCGTCACGGTCACCGAGGACCGCGCTGCCGCGGCCGATGCTCAAGCCGACGTCCTCAGTCGCGTCGAGGGCCTGACGGCGGCACAACTCGACGCGGTCCCCTACGTCTTCATCGGATCGGCCAGCGAGATCGCCGAGAAGCTTCAGATGTGTCGGGAGCGTTGGGGCATCACCTACTTCGTCGTTCGCGAACTCGACGACTTCGCCCCCGTCATCCACGCCTGCCGCTCGGCCTCTGCCTGACCTGCTCCGCGAACTCAGTCCGTTGCATTCCGAGGTGAGACGGACAGCGACGGATCAGGAGCTGCGACGGGTCAGGAGCTGAGGAAGAGTTGGTAGGCCGGGTTGTCCGACTCGTTCCAGAAGCGGTAGCCGAGCGTCTCAAGGAACTCGTCGAACGCCGCACCATCACTCGGCGGCACCTGCATCCCCACCAGCACGCGAGCGAGGTCGGCGCCGTGGTTGCGGTAGTGGAAGAGCGAGATGTTCCAGGCCGGGTTCATCGACGTCAGGAACCGGAGCAGCGCACCGGGACGCTCTGGAAACTCGAACCGATAGAGCACCTCGTGCGATGCATGGGCCGACTTTCCCCCGACCAGGTGACGGACGTGCGCCTTGGCCAACTCGTCACTGGTGAGGTCAATCGCGGCGAAACCCGCTGCGTCGAATGCATCGGCGAGCTCCGCCGCCTCGTCTCGCGACGAGGCCGCAATACCGACGAACACATGCGCCTCCGCCTCGTCGCTGATCCGGTAGTTGAACTCCGTGACGTCCCGCGACCCGACGACTTCACAGAATCGTCGAAAGCTGCCGGGCTGTTCCGGAATCGTCACCGCGAAGATTGCTTCGCGCTGCTCTCCATAGTCAGCTCGCTCCGCGACGAACCGGAGGCGGGTGAAGTTCATGTTCGCACCGCAGGCAACTGCGACCAGCGTCTGATCGACCACGTCAGTGGTCTGCACGTATTTCTTGAGTCCGGCAATTGCCAACGCACCGGCGGGTTCGAGCAGCGACCGAGTGTCCGTGAAGACGTCCTTGATCGCAGCGCAAGTCTCATCGGTGCTGACCAGCACCACCTCGTCGACGTACTGCTGCGCCAAACGGAAAGTCTCACCGCCGACCCGTTTGACCGCGGTGCCGTCAGAGAACAGGCCGACCTCGGCGAGATCGACGATGTGACCGGCGCGCAGCGAGTCGGCCATCCCTGTCGACTCGTCGTGCTGCACCCCAATGATCTTGATGTCGGGCCGCACCTGTTTGACGTATGCAGCGATCCCGGCAATCAGCCCACCCCCGCCGATTGCCACGAAAATCGCGTCGATTGGCTTGCCGTGCTGCCGCAGGATCTCCATGCCGATTGTGCCTTGCCCCGCAATGACATGAGGATCATCGAACGGGTGCACGAGCGTCAGTCCACGCTGCTCTTGCAGCTCGAGCGCATGATGGAAGGCTTCGTCGTAACTCTCGCCGTGGAGCACCACTTCGGCACCCCGCTGGCGCACAGCGTCGACCTTCACCGACGGTGCGGTCGACGGCATCACGATGACCGCATCGCACCCCAGTCGGTTGGCAGCCAGCGCCACGCCCTGAGCATGGTTGCCCGACGAGCACGCGATGACGCCCCGGTGACGATCCTCCGGGTCCAGGTGCGCCATCTTGTTGTACGCACCGCGAATCTTGAATGAGAAGACCTCTTGCATATCCTCCCGCTTCAGCAACACTTCGCTGCCGAGGCGGCGTGACAACGCTGGCGCATCATCGAGCGGCGTTTCGACCGCCACGTCGTAGACCCGCGCGTTCAGGATCATGCGGAGGTAGTCAGGTTCACTCATTCGGTGTCCAGTCTTGCTGTTCAGCCGTCCGCCTGGCGTCACGCTGGGTGAATGGCCCGAAATCGGGTAGACCATGTCCATGACCGATGCGTCGACCCCCGCCACTCAGCCGAGCGAGGTCAGCCCCGGCACTCCGCTCGATCGACCGATCGTCATCGCCGCAAATCGCCTTCCGGTGATGCGAGACGACAGTACAGAGTCCGGCTGGACCGCCAGCCCCGGTGGGTTGGTCCGAGCGCTGCTCCCGATGCTGCGATCATCCGGTGGCACGTGGGTCGGCTGGACCGGAGATCCCGACGACAACGCTGAACCATTCAGCGTCGACGGCGTCGACCTGCACCCGGTTCCCATCAGTGCCGACGAAGTTGAGCTCTACTACGAAGGATTCTCCAACGACGGGCTCTGGCCGCTCTATCACGATGCCCTGCGGGAGTCGACCTACGACAGCCTGCAATGGAACGCCTATCGCAACGTCAACGAGCGCTTTGCCGTGACACTGGCCAACATCGCACCCGCTGACGCGATTGTCTGGATCCACGACTACCACCTCCAACTGGTGCCGGCGATGCTGCGCCGCCAACGCCCTGATCTCACCATTGGCTTCTTCCTGCACATCCCGTTCCCTCCGTACGAGCTGTTCTCACGCCTGCCGTGGCGCGACGAGATCATCGAAGGACTGCTCGGCTGCGACCTCATCGGGTTTCAACGTCCAATGGGCGCTGCGAACTTCACCGCCTGCGCGCAGCAACTCCTCGAGGTCGAAGAGCGCAACGGGGTCATCGAACTCCCAACACATCACGTGTCCGTCGGCGTGTTTCCGATCTCGATCGACTTCGCCGAAGTCGAAGAAATGGCCGCCGGTCGCGCCACCCGCAAGCTCACCAGCCAGATTCGCGCTCGGCTCGGCGACCCCGAGGTGATTCTGCTCGGTGTCGACCGCCTCGACTACACGAAGGGCATCGGGCTTCGCCTGCGCGCGTTCGGTGCTCTCCTCGAGTCCGGCGAAATCGATGCAGAGCGGTGCGTGATGGTGCAGGTTGCCACGCCGACTCGCGAAGCTGTTGAGCACTACCAGGACGAACGTCGCGAGATCGAACGACTCGTCGGCGAGATCAACGGGCGCTTCAGCCGAATCGGGCTCCCTGTTATCCACTACCTGTATCAAACGCTGTCGTACGACGACTTGATTGCGCTGTACCGGGCCGGTGACGTCATGTTGGTCACTCCATTCCGTGACGGCATGAATCTCGTCGCCAAGGAGTACGCCGCAGCGCACATCGATGGCGATGGTGTCCTCGTGCTCTCCGAGTTCGCGGGAGCAGCTGACGAACTGACCGACGCAGTCCTCGTCAATCCCCATGATGATCGAGCGCTCCAGCAGGCGATCGTCACTGCCGTCGAAATGCATCGCCACGAGCGGCGCCAGCGCATGAGTGGGCTGCGCCAACAGGTGCAACGCATGGACGTGCAGGGATGGGCCGACCGTTTCCTTGCCAACCTCGTCGCCCCGACTCCCGGGCCATGACGGCAGGACAACCGACTGCCAACGGAGACGGCGAAGCTGCTGGCGACCTGTACTTCGACGATGCCGTCGAGCTCGCTCAACGCGTGGCCGCAGCGCCACGGCCGATCGTGATCGGTCTTGACATCGACGGAGTGCTGTCACCGCTCGTCGACCATGCCGATGATGCACGGCTGCTCGACGGCGTAGCCGACGCGATCGAACGGCTCGACACACTTGACGACGTCACTATTGCGGCGGTCTCAGGCCGGGCGCTGGCGAGTATGCGGACGTTCGGGTTGCCTTCCCACGTCCGCCTGATCGGCAGCCACGGCATGGAAGCCGCCGACACACCGATGCTTCCGCTGACGGACGTGGAACGCACGCGACTCTCCACGTTGCTGGCGCTAGCGCAGGACGCTGCCGCGATGGCGGGACCCGGAGCTTGGGTCGAAACAAAGTCGGCAAGCGTCGCCGTTCACGTCCGGACGGCCAACTCTGTCACGTCGCGCCGGGCTCTTGCCGATCTCGGGCAGCAGACCGCCGACGTTGACGGCGCATCAAGCAAATCCGGCAGCAACGTGCTCGAGCTCTTCGCCCGTCACGCCAGCAAGGGCACCGCCGTGCACGGACTTCGTCAGACCATCAATGCCAGCACCGTGGTTTTCATCGGCGACGACGTCACCGACGAAGAAGCTTTCGCGGTGCTCCGCGGCGACGACATCTCGATCAAAGTCGGAACCGCACCGACCATCGCTGGACACCGCCTTCGCGACCCGCATGCTGTGCTTCGCTGGCTCACTGCGCTCGCCGGCGGGTCCTGAACATCTCGAGCCGCTCGTTCAGAACAGGCTGGTCTGGCCCGCCGGTGGCGTCCGACGGATTGCGGTCCACGGGTTGTAGTTGTCCATGAAAACCCAGCTGCGCCGGTGGATGGCCGATGGGCCGTACCCTTGGATTGCCGCCTTGTGCACCGGACAGGGGTATCCCTTGTTCGTGTCGAAGGACCAAAGCGGATACGACTCAGCCAGCTCGCGCATCAGCCGGTCGCGCACCACTTTGGCGAGGACGCTGGCCGTGGCAACGCTCAGACAACGCAGGTCGGCTTTCACTGCCAACTCGACGTTGGCGACGGACGGCGACACGAAGTCCCACTTCCCGTCGGTGATGGCAACGTCGGGCGTCACCGTCAGCGACTCGATAGCCCGACGCGTTGCCAGCTTCTGCGCGGCTGACATGCCGAGACGGTCACACTCCTCCTGACTGGCTGCGCCGACGGCCCAACTCACGCACCATTCGGCGATCTTGGGAAAGAGCGCCTCGCGTTCTCGTTCGGTCAACAGTTTTGAGTCACGGATGCCGTTGACTCGCGTGTCCCGAGGCACGATCGCTGCACCCACCATCAGCGGCCCGGCCCACGACCCCCGACCAACTTCGTCGATACCGACGACCACGTCGTGGCCACGGGCCCACATCTCTTTTTCGATCGCACGCGTCGGCGCCCGCTTCTTTAAGCTCTTGAAGCGAGTGGCCATCGCCACGCATCATGCCAGCTTCAACCCGCCTGGGCTCACCGGCGCGAGGGTGCTGCCGGCTACGAGAAGCTTGTCGAGTCTGGATCTGCAACGGGGCTGATGTCGGGCAGGTCCGCTGCGGCATCCGCTTCGGCTTCAACCGTTGCTGGCCGTGATGCACGGATTGCTGGGGGTGTCTGCGGTGTCACAGACAGCTGACCGGCCGACACCGACAGGTTGGTCGCCCGCGCCGAGCGCGGTGCGTCCCACAGACCTTCGCCCATGCGGCTCTCAGCCGACCACGCGGTATCAATGGACACTGCCGTGAGCCGCTGAGGGTCTCCGGTCTGTTCCCAGAGCACCGCCGGGCGCTCGCCGTGCCAGCGCACCGCAATCGACACTGTTGATGTCGATGACGTCGGGACCCCATGCATCTCAAAGTTGACCCCGAGCCAAGCCGACGGCAGGCCCATGGGCAGCACGTCGCCGCCACTCACGAGGCGGCGTTCAACCGCCGCCACGAAGCGTCCAGCGGACGACCCGCGTTCGAGCTCGGAGAACGACTGCAGTTTCGGAGCGGAGATGCGACCGGACACTCGATCTCTCATCTTGGCGATGTCGCGAGCGGCACGTCGGTCGCCAGAAAGAACGGCGATCCGGTGAGCCGCATCAAGCGCTGCGGGAAGCTGCGGATCGTCACCGCGGGCAACAGCTTCCAACGGCCCAACGATCTCGACGAGCCACGGTTCGGCTTCGTCTCCGCAGCGCACGAGTTCCCCGACATCAAGAACGAAGCCGATCGGGTCGTCATCAGCGCGGACAGGACCCTCGAGCATGAGATCGCATCGCGCAGCGGTGACCGCGGCGGCGAGCCCCACGTCTGGCAAATCGATCCGGCTTGCCCGGTCGGTCAGCGCTGACCATCCACGGGCGACCGTGGCCGCGCTAGGCAGGCTGGCAAGCGAGACCGCGTGAGGATCGACCCCGGCCGGGAGCGGCCCATGAGGAATCGCAACTCGGATCGACGTATGGTGCGCAATCGGCATGGTCACTGCGTCATCCGGGAGGTCGATGCCCTGGATCAGCACATCGCTTGGTGATCGCTCGGTGAGCACGCTCCGCCCGAAGAACGCGACTGCGAACGGCAGGGGCGAGTCGTTCTCGATCTCGATTACTGTGAGCCCACCCCGATCGGCAACGGACCACACGCGGTGCACCGCGTCGCCGTCCGGAATACGGACGCGCGTCTCGATCACCGGCGTGCCGTCGAAACGCCGCTGTCTGACTGCTGCCTCCTTGGATGGCAGGTGCCAGCGATCATCGGCGGCAACCGCCCAGTCGAGCGGCGCTAATCGCTCCTCGGCCCAGGGGGTCACCGCACCCCAGGCCGACACAGACGCTCGCCACTGCTGGCCGGTCACGCCGACCGTGATCCCAGCATCGTCGGTCGGGCTCGGTTCGACAGCATGTGCGACCATCCATGCAGGCTACGAACGGAGTTGCCGAACGCCGCGCCTCACCGACAGCCGGCGACCGACGAGTTGCCGAATGGCTGACCTCGCGTCGTACAGTCAGGTGCGGTGCGAGTCGCAGCGTTGATCCCAGTGAAGCGCTTTGACGCGGCAAAGGGTCGTCTTGCAGGAGTGGTCGATGGACCAAGCCGAGCTCGGCTCGCCCAATGGATGGCGACCGGAGTCATCCGCTCCTGCCATCCGCTCGACGTCTTCGTGGCCTGCGACTCCGACGACGTGGCCGACTGGGCCGCCGAACACGGTGCTGCGGTCATCTGGGGGCCAGGCCTGGGATTGAACGGCGCCATTGACGACGGGGTCGCCGCCATCGCTGACGCCGGTTATGACCAGGTCATCATCTCCCATGCAGATCTGCCACACCCAACGACGCTGCCCACAGTTGCGCGTGCAGGAACGGTCACGCTGGTGCCGGATCGGCGCCGCGACGGCACCAACGTGCTGTCGTTCCCACTCACCGATGCAATCGTTGCCTCCTATGGGCCCGGCTCGTTCAACCGTCACTTCGCAGCCGCTCAGACACTCGGTATCGCCGTCGAGGTTCGTACCGATCACGACCTCTCACTCGACGTCGACACCCCCGGCGATCTCGCCCATCCACGAATCAAGGAGGCGCTGCCAATATGGCTGCGAACGAACCCGGTCAACCCGACGTGAAGCTGGCGAACAATGGTGCGGTCTCGAACTACACCCGCAACTTTGCAACGCCTGCTTCGGCACTCGCAATCGGCGCCCATCCTGACGACGTCGAGTTCGGCTGTGGGGGGCTGCTGGCCAAGTGGGCGGCCGATGGCTGCACGATCCACCATCTCGTATGCACCGATGGCTCAAAAGGCACGTGGGACGTCGATGCGGACGTTGCTGCCTTGGCCGCGCGTCGCCAACTGGAACAACGCGAGGCAGCCCTGCGGCTCGCTGCTTCGTCACCGGACCACGCTGGCGAGGTGCGTTTCCTCGGTCACGTCGATGGCGAACTGGACAGCACGCTCGCTGTGCGCGGTGAGGTTGCTCGCGTTATTCGCGAGATTCGACCGCAGGTCGTGCTCGGCCACGACCCATGGAAGCGGTACCGCCTGCATCCTGACCATCGCCACGCGGGTTTATTGGCCTGCGAAGGCATCGTCGCGTCGCGTGATCCTCATTTCTTCCCCGAACATGGCCTGGAGCACCATCGGCCTGACGCACTGTTGCTCTGGGAGGCCGACGAGCCCGACCATGTCGAGGACGTCAGTGATCACGTTGACACCAAGCTGGACGCGCTTCTCGCCCATGAAAGCCAGTTTGAATCGACGATGAAGGCAGTCGACGACAGCGCACTCGACGCATTCCGCGTCCGCATCAACGATCGCTTGTCAAGCTTGGGAGCACCGCACGATCTGGGCGCCGCCGAGGTGTACAAGCTCATCACGAGTCTCTGATGGGTGCCGCCGGTGCCGAAACGGCATCGGGATGGCGCGGCCCGGGCTGACAGTCGCCTGCAGCGAAAACCCAAATGGGAGGCCCGAAGGCCTCCCAGACGGTATTCACATGTGACCGAGGGTCACTATTTCTTCTTGGCCGGAGCCTTCTTCTTCGCCGGAGCCTTCTTCGCCACAGCCTTCTTCTTCGCCGGAGCCTTCTTCGCCACAGCCTTCTTCTTCGCCGGAGCCTTCTTCGCCACAGCCTTCTTCTTCGCCGGAGCCTTCTTCGCCACAGCCTTCTTCTTCGCCGGAGCCTTCTTCGCCACAGCCTTCTTCTTCGCCGGAGCCTTCTTCGCCACAGCCTTCTTCTTCGCCGGAGCCTTCTTCGCCACAGCCTTCTTCTTCGCCGGAGCCTTCTTCGCCACAGCCTTCTTCTTCGCCGGAGCCTTCTTCGCCACAGCCTTCTTCTTCGCCGGAGCCTTCTTC
>Ga0209603_1002287_pt1 | contig 18016 bp, 19 predicted proteins | sample COGITO_mtgs_1206_FD_184812 | JGI IMG/M metagenome (GOLD analysis project Ga0209603, IMG submission 184812) | Pelagic marine microbial communities from North Sea - COGITO_mtgs_120607 (SPAdes) (version 2) | ecosystem: Environmental > Aquatic > Marine > Epipelagic ... | reverse complement strand
ATTTACCATCAGGCCCATTCAATGATTCTAATCGGCACTTATATTTCTCAGTGAATCCTGAAGATAACCCGTGGAAGAAATTAAAAGTAATAAATATGAAAAAGCTGTTGCAGATGTGTTTATGGAAGGTTTGAGGAGATTGGGAAATGAGGGAGAATAGGTGTTCAAAACCCATAAAAAAACTTGTAAATTTCAAAATCTCATGGCTGTTTCATGGCAGCTTAAGGACTTTTAAAAACTTAATAACTAAATATCAGATAGTTAAAAATTATTTAAGACTACAGTCCGTAGTCATTTCAAAAATAAATAGATTTAACCCCTTATAAACTAGTATTTTAACTTTTATATTTTAAATAAATAACGTATATTATAGTATCATAACTTGTTAAAATTTGACTCTAACTTTGTTAAATTATAAATATTCATAAGTTATGTTCATGTTAAATAATTAAAATAACATACGTTATATGCACGTTAATTTATATAAAAAACCACAAATAAAGACACATAAGACACCCATAAAAGTAGAAAAATCTGTTTTATTTTTAGACTATTTAGAACATTTTATTTCCAATTCTGCCACAAAAAGAGTTCAAGGATATGGAACGGTGGGTTTGGCACATAATACAATTCGGACGTATAAATCTTTGTTTCGAATAGTAAAAGCTTATGAGTTTGAGAAATCTGAAAGATTGTATTTGAATTATATTGATAAATATACCGCTGAATCTTTTACACGTTTTCTAAAAATTGAACAGCAGTATAGTGATAATTACTGTGGTCAACTCTTAAAATTATTAAAAATTATTCTGCGTGATGCAGAGAAAAGCGGATTGGAGGTGCACCCCTATTCTAACTATATAGAATCTTTTAAACAGAAAAATTCCGATCGAATTCTTCATATTTTAAATCCAAAAGAGATAAAAGATTTAAAGGAATTACAGCACATTCCTGAAGAATATACAGATAGTTATAATTGGTTATTGATAGGGCTTTGTATTGGGCAACGCGTATCAGATTTACTAAAATTAACTCCAAGAAATCTTAGAAAAGCACCTACTGGATTGTATATAGATATATTACAACAGAAAACAAAGAAGGCGGTGACTGTTGGTGTGGCGGATCCACTAGTTATTGAACTGTTAGAGAATGAATTCCCAAGAAAAGTGTCTCAGGTAGTTTTTAACAAACAGATAAAAGTACTTTGTAGAATGGCGGGAATTGAAGGGTTGGTATCTGGGTTTAAAAACAACCCGAAGACTCGAAGGAAGGAAATTGTAAATGCACCGAAATATGAATTTGTGACTTCACATATTATGCGACGTTCTTTTGCTTCTAATTATTATGGTAAAATTGAAACGCCACTGCTTATGAATATTACTGGACATTCTAAAGAAAGTACTTTTCTGACTTATATTGGCACGCATCAGAATAAAGATGCACTGGCTGATTTATTTATGCAGCAGGCGAGAGTTATTTGGTAATAACAATTTCTTTAGAAAGAATAATTTAATTAGAGATTTTACTTTTAATTCTGTTTAGTAACCACTTTCTATTTTCACTATTAAAAATTGATTTACAAACGATACCAAATCTTCTAATTAAATTAATCGTAATCAATTTAAAATTGATTTTTAGATTTGATTTACTTTTGTAAAGAGATTTATTAAATGCTTTCAGGTAGTTTTCTGCTTCTTTTGTTTTATGATATTTTAAAGATTCTAAGTCTCCAAAAACAAGGTTACAATTTGCTAAAAAACAATTTAACGGATTCTTTAACTTAGTAAACTTTGAAATAGTTTTTTCAGTATCAACCTTTTTTGACAATAGAAAAACGTCATAGGCATTTCTGAGTGGAAATCTATCAAACTCAAATCCATAGTCATTTATCTGACTGGTAATAATTGAAAGTGACAATTGATTTTCAAAACTTAACATTGAAAAATCATTTATTTGTTGATTATCCTTACTAATCATTTCACAATTAAATTCACATCTATATTTTTCTATGGTAACTTCTTTATGAATTTCAACTGCTACTATATTCTTTTTTTTGACCAATCTTGAATAATGTCTAGATCCTGGAAAATAATTTAATTGATTATCTGGTTTGCTATAATTATGACTTTTTAAAACATTAATTGTTTTAAAGTAATCTTTTTGTGAGAACAAAAAATCTATATCACCAACCATACGTTCTCCAATATCTTCATATAACCCTTCTAAAAGATTCCCTGTACCTTTTAGAAATATAGGGGTAATGTTATTCTTTAAAAGTAAAGTATTTAAATCCTTTGCTTGGGTAATAATTTGCTGGTTTCGTTCTCTATTTAAATTGGTAATATGCTCCATATAATTAATCAACTCTTGAGGTAAATAGTGTAAGAAATCTGCGCGCTTTAAATTACAATACAATGCAGGAAACACATAATGGGCTGTACTCACTTTTACAACCGCATCCCAATCCACATCCGTTGTTTTCAGCATCAACTCTATTTCATCTCTATTTTTTTCTTCCAAAGAAATAGTCAAACATTTGGCAATAAAAAACAAGGTTTCTTTATAATTCAATTGATGATTTTTTTAATCCAAAGATATTATTTGGTTGGATCTGGATCTTGATTGAAATGATCTTCTCTTTTCTCTTTTAATTGTTCTAGGGTAAATTTGTCTCGCACAGACTTTGTTTTTGGAAAGATATAATTAGAAAGGGTTACAAAAACTTTTACCCTTTCTGTTTTTGTTAGCTTGTCTTGGTTTACCAGCAGATCATCCAGCACTTTTTCATAGAGCATTTCCATCTTTTCCTTGATGGAAGGCCCTTCTTTTTTTGCAGGACCTCTTTTAGATTTTTTTCCTGCTTTTTTTGCGGATTTTGGATCGAATGGCATGTTAAACTAAAAATTAAGAAGTTCTAAATATTGCTCTAAATATATAAAAACAAAAATAATATGATGATAGTACAAAATTTAAATTTTCATTATTCCTGTATATTGTCCATTGTCTTTTTGCTTTTTTAAATTTGTTTCTAGAAATAGAATTTGGATTTATTCTATACTGAGTCAAAGCAATGGGTAATATATGTGCTTTTTGATTCGTGTTTTTTAGAAGTTTAAGCCAGAATGCATAATCCTGCCCCGTTCTTAAAAGTGGCATATTCAAAAGACCTTCAAATTTTTTTTTGTGAAGCATTACAGTAGAACAGCCTAGAGTAGCCTTTTTCGCAAGCATATCTTTATAAGAAAAAGAACCTTTTTGACTTGAATCAACAGTTTTCCCCGTTAAATTACCATACTCATCAATAATGATATATGCCGTAAAACTGAAGTTGATATTATTATGCTTCATAAAAAACACTTGCTCGTGAAGCTTATTCTTTTCCCATAGGTCATCACTATCTAAAAAAGCTATGTATTTTCCTTTGCTATTATTAATTGAATTGTTTCTTGCTACTGCAGCTCCGGAATTCTTTTCTAATTTTAAAATTTTAATTCTAGAATCTTTTTTATTGTAAGATTCAACTATTTCAATTGTATTATCGTTTGAACAGTCGTCAGTAATCAACAATTCCCAATTAGTATAAGATTGACTAATTATAGATTCTATAGTTTTACTAATATATTTTTCTGAATTAAATGATGCTGTTATTATTGAAACAAGTGCTTTCATTTGATGCTATTGTTGTTAAGTTTTTTGAAATAAATGTTTTGAACCCTTTTCAATTATGTCTAAATCATTAAAACTATATACAGTTTTACTGTAAAAAATAAATATAATTAAACTTAAAAAATTTGTATCAAGAATGAGTAGAGCTTGAAAAGGTGCTTTGAATATACCCTGAAAAAACATAATTAATACGAGTAACTTTAAAAAAGAAAATTTATTTACTGAGTCTACTAACTTAAAAACATAAGAGGAATATGCACTAGCCAGTACTATACCAAAAAAAGAACCAAATTGGTATAAGAAAGATGCTATTATTCCTGGAGATGCCCCAGATCTATCGTCAATATATTCATTATTTATTAAAGTATAGTTTAATCTATTTATAGAATTAATAGCTGGTTTAGATACATCCAAAATTCCACCAATTAGTGAGTCAAATCTAAAAATTAAATTTCTATGAGTAATTGATAAATTTTCTAAATAATCTGTATAATTGAGATTTAAATTAGCGTAATTCATTAAAGCATAATAACTTCCACTTAGTCGTGAGATCAAATAGTCTATATAAATTTTCACATCTAATTGTTTTACTATGGTAATAGATTCCTGAAAATCAACTTTCCATTTTACTGCATACGATATGATAAATAAAATACAAAAAGTAAAAATCACCGATAAATATTTTAAAAAAAACAAGAAAAAATTATTTTTTTTATCTGGATTATAAACAATCAACAAATAAATACTAAAAACTAACATTAGCCCACTAGTTAATCCAGTTAAAGATAAAAGTTGTAATAAAATTATTGCTGTTTTTTGAAATAATGATAAGAAATTTTTGTTTTTATTTTGTTTTTTTAAATCAAAATCTATATATATATATGCATAAATTGCACTTTTAAAAAATGATAAAATCAATAAAGGTAAATCTATATTATCAGACAATCTTTGATCTGAATATCTATAGGCGTTTAAATTATTTACAATAAAATAAACTGATAAAATTAAACAACTAAAAATTATTATTGATCTATGCTTAATGGTAAATTTTGCAATACGCCTTGTCAAATAATAAAAAGTATCAAATAAAATAGAAATTGGGTTTTTGTAGTAAAAAAGTAAGTTAAGAACAAAAAAACTACCAATTTGTACAAATAAAAAAAAGTAATTCTCTGAAGTTTTCCATACATCATTATAAAACCCTAAATAATAGAATATAAATTGTATTACATATGTTAAAAAAACATAGAATACAATATATTTCATAAAAGATTTAGCAATCATTTTTTTAGAATTAACTTTTGTATATGCTTTGGTATTTTAGAATCAAACATATATTTAGTGATAGCATACCTTACACCACCCTCTTCTGTTAAAGGAGTTCCTCTGTGTAATCCAGAGGAATCAAAAATAATACAAGTTCCTTTTTTAGCTGTGTATAGTTTTGAAGGAAATATTTTTTTATAATTTTCCATTTCAGAATCTGTATAGCGAACTTTTGTATTAAGAAAATGATTTGTTTTAAACTTACTCTTAGCTGTATGAGTTTTAGGCACATATTCAAATGCACCATTGTTAATATTAACATCATTTAAATAAATCATATACTTAAGCTGTCTTCGATTTAAAGAATCTCTATGCCAACCACCACCAGAACCTTTGTTGTTTTTTTCAAAACAAAGTCTGTTTGCCATTAAAAAAGAGTTCCTTGTTTTTATAGATATATAGTTTTTATAAATAAAATATAATTTATCAAACAAATTAGAAGCCTCTTTTACCAAGTTTTCATATCCAAAAATCCTTACATCACTATTATTTTCATCATTCCATGATGTTTTCTTTGTTTTAATACAATTATTTATTTTATCAACGTGAAATTTACACTCTTCTTCAGTTAAAAAATTTGGAATTACTGTAATACCATTTCTACGAAGTTCTTTTATATAAAGCAATTTAGTGTCATTTGTAAATAAAAAATTTATATAATATTTTATTTCACCTAATAAATATTTCATAATATTTAAATTTTAGTTTTTATTTTTTCTAATACATCTTTTTTCTGTAACACAGGTCCAATAAAATAGTTTAATTTATTTTTATTGTAAACCAAATCAGAATTTAGAATTGCTTTTAATAAATTTTCAAGTGATATAAAATCTTGTTTAATAAGACCCTTTTTCATAAAAGAATAATTATCAAATACAAGGCTAGTTCCTTTTCGAGGTTTAAATCTAAATATATAGGTAGGTATATCTAAAAATATACTTTCCAATGGTATGGCACTCTCATTTGTAATAGCTATGTCACAGAGAGCCAAATCATCAAAAATATCTGTATTTGTAGAAATAGTAGTATGTTCATTGCTCTCTATTTGTATATCATCTGCAGGGTGTTTTCTTATGATGACGTGAATATTGTTGAAATTTAAAAAATTTGCACATTCTTTAACAGAATTAACACAGTCTAATTTATTGAAGCAAATAAGTGCAATTGTTTTATTTTTTTTATTAGTCTTTTTTTTCTTTATCTGTGTGTTCCAAAGTCTAATATCTCCAACTATTAGAATTTCTTTTAGCGATGCGCCTTTCTTCTCATACTTTTCTTTACTGTCTTCACTAAATAATAAATTCAAATCATGATAAAGTCTAGGGAATTTATAACTAACTGGTGCATGCTGACAGTAAACAGTTTTAATGCTTATTGATTTAAAATACTCAAAAGTCATTAAATTATATGGAGAGTGATCATTATATTGAATTATAGTTTTTACGCTATTGAAATTAATAGATTTAAATATTTGTTCTAAAACAACTAATTTAATGATCCTAAAACTATTTTTCTTTAATAATACATCTGATTTACTCATTTTTAAAGTGTTGTAAATTTCCTTAGAAAACTTTAATGATAATTTTAAAAGTATTAAATCGCTTATATATGTTTCATTTTTTTTAGAAGATCTAACTCCATATAGTATTTTAGAAGAATTATTTACTTCTAAAGCATCTGAACATTTTAACTGATTCTTAGAAAAAATAACTTCAATAATATTAGACTCAAATTGAATACTAGGATTCTTTATTCTAAAAAAAAAATTAAGTTTTGAAAGTAAAAAAAATAGATAAGTAATGTATTTATATGTTTTTAAACCTCCTTTATGAAATGAGTCAAAAGAATTATACATAATCCTATAACTCTCAAAATATTTATTTACGTTCATTTAATACCATTTTAAATGTGAGAATTATTAATAATATAGAGGTTAAAAGTTTTAGTAAAGCAACTTTTAAGATAGGATTTAGAAATACAGCAGGTAATTTTAGCAATAAAAGAAATATTGTAGAACATAGTACCAAAATAAAAATCAACTTTTCACTTTTATTTTTATAAAAAATAATTGGATTTAAAAAATGGTATAAGTTATATATTGCCATACTCAATGAAAAAACTACAATTAAACTAGTAAAATGATCAGTCACTAAACTATTCTTAACAAGTCCCGTTTTTTTTAAAATAAAAAAGAATCCAATTGGTAATATTAATTGGATTAATGTTAAACCTATAAAAAACAAAGTAGTACTCTTAATTGTTTTATTACTGTAAAAGCCTTTTAATGTAAAATCTTTAAAAAAAAGAGGCGAAAGATATTTTTTCAAGGTCTCCGTTAAAATACTTGGTACATTTGCTATTGTGGCTGCATAACCAATTGTTGCAATACTTACTAAATCATAACCATAAAAACCTAGGACAGCTCTATCTATTCCGCTTAAAAAAAAAGTAATAACACCATAAAATGATAATTTTAAAAATTCATTTTTAAAGTCTTTACTTTTAAATGTAATCTTAATTTTTTTTACAAAACCTATAAATGGCAAACTATTAGATATAATAAAAGATTGCAATATTTCGTTTATTTCAAGTTGATTATCAAACCCAAAACTAATTAAACAAAATAAAAAAAGAAAAAACCTTATACCAGAATATATAGCGTATTTTAAATTTTGTTCTGAATACCTGAGATAGTTGAAAATTAATAAACTAAAAACAGAGCAACAAATCATTACTGTTACTAAAAAGGCTATTAGTAGTGACGTATTAGGCACAAAAAGTAAAACTGTAAAGCTTAATAAGATGATTAAGATTATGAGTCTAGCCTCTGTAATATTAATTTTTTTATTAGTGCTAGTAAAAAAATTCTTATTAAAATTTAAAGTTAAGGGTGTAGCAATACTAGAATTAAAAATAAGAAAAAACTGAAAACAAATAATCCACAAACCATATTCTGCATCTGCTATTTTATTAATAAATATAAACGAGATTAAAAGAGGAAAAATCTTTTCAAATATTACACCAATAGTTGTTAAAAATAAAGTTTTATTAAACTTCAAAATTTATTATTTTTTTGTGTTTATCATTTTAATTTGTAGAGGTGTTCCTTTTAACACATCTCTATTAAAAATTTGTCCTAATGCGTCATTGTAGTTTTTTGGATGCATACCAAAACCTGGTCTAATAGATCTTACATTCTCTTTTGTTAGCACATCTCCTTTTTTCACATCTTCAACTACAAACAATGACCTAGAAAACTGACGACTTTTTTTCTTTTTTTTTGTCATTTCATAGTCTGCTTTTCCCAATAGTTTTTCGGTTAGTCTAACTGCATCAACCATTTGTTTAAATTCTTTTTCATCTAAAGAAAAATGAGCATCGGGCCCTCCAATTGATTTATCAAGAATAAAATGTTTTTCAATTACTGAAGCTCCCAATGCTACTGCTATAGCCGGGGCTTGTGTTCCTAAAGTATGATCTGATAATCCTGATTTTACTCCAAAGCGATTCACTATATCTGGAATAGTTAATAAATTGGCATCCTTAGGGTCTGCAGGATATGCTGAAGTACATTTTAATAGAGTTATATCAGTATTTCCAACTTTTTTACACGTTTCAATTGCTAACTCAATGTCTTTTATATCGGCAATCCCCGTTGAAATTATCATCGGTTTTCCTTTACTGGCTGTGTATTCAATAAGGGGAATATCTGTAATTTCAAATGAAGCGATTTTATAAATTGGTGAATTTAGTTTTTCAAGTAAGTCTACAGCACTGTTATCAAAAGGAGAAGAAAAACAAATCAGTCCTTCTTCTTTTGCCAAGTCGTAAATATCCTTATGCCATTCCCATGGAGTGTAGGCTCTTTTGTATAAATCATATAAATATTCACCATCCCAAGCAGTATCTTGCTTAATCATAAAAAAGTCATTTTTACAATCTATAGTCATCGTTTTGGCTGTATAGGTTTGTAGTTTTATTGCATCAGCCCCAGCACGTTTGGCTGCTCTCACAGTTTCTAAAGCGACCTGCAAATCACCATTATGATTTGCTGATAATTCGGCTATTATAAATACTTTACTTTTAATTTGAGTCATAGTTAACTTTTTAATCTTACTAACATAAAGGCTTCCGCTAAGTGAAAACCAACTTGAATTCCGTTCTTTTGCGATATAATATGCAACGCTTCTGGTGATCTTGGGTGAGGGTATGCTCTCTTTTCAAATTCATAACACTCCATTCCTTTTATTTTAGCTTGTACATTTTCTTCAGATAACTCTACAAAAATGTTGGGTATAAAATGGTGAGGATCTGTTGAGGCTCTCCACTCTGTCCCCGATGGTGTTTCAAAGGAAAATATACCTTTAGTTGTTTCATGTTCCATTGGACGTGTTGCAGTAATCACTGCTTCAAAAGTCCTTTGATGATCTATGTTAACATCTCCTCCATGATGAGTAAAGATATAATCTGGAACAAATTCAGCTTTTTCCTTTTCTATTAATTTAACAATATCTAATAAATCTATCGAATCAAATCTATTATCGGCTATTTGATGCACTGATAACTCTTGGTATCCAATAGTTTTTTGAGCCATTTTTATATTACTCCTATGCTTTTCTAATTCTTTATTCCATTTTTCGGTATCTCTTTCATCGGAACGAGAAGTAAGACCTTCACCTAAAATTACAACCCTAATAAATGTATTATACTCGTTAACTATTTTATTTAGTGTTCCTCCTAATCCAAGTAGTTCATCATCTGGATGAGCAACTACTACCAAAATTCTTTTATTTTTTAATAATTCTAACATAGGCTTCTAATGTATTATCATTTTGTTTTGAAACTTTTCTAAATTCAAATTTACAATTACTTGTTTCTAAGAAAGCATGTGGATACCCATCTGCATCTAACATTCTTATAAAATCGTAAACTTCATCCAAACTCTCAACATCGTTCATGTTGCTCATTAAGGGTTTTCTTCTTTTAAATAGTGTGGGTTTTCCTTCCTGTTTAATGGGTACTGGTTTTGTTTTCACGATTTCGACTATCATATCACTTATAACCTCGTTTGCTCGCTCATATATATCTTGTGCTGTCCCATTCAAAGACAAATCTTTTTTTAAATAAATATCGCCAGTATCAATTCCACTTTCAACTTGTAAAGCTGAAATTTTAGTGTTTTTATGCCCTAACAATATAAGATTCTGTAAAGGGCTACCACCTCTTCCGTAAGGTAAATCAGTCATATGAAATACAATACATTCATAAGAATTAAAAATTAATTCAGGAATTAAATACGACCAATGAGGTATGAAAATTTTATCAGGATTAATTTTTTTTAAGTTATCATTATTAAAATCGTCTTTAGATGATATTAAAACCCAGTTATCATCAGTTTTCAATGACAAATCTTCTAATAAGGATTTATTCCAAGATTTTTGAGATAAAATAATATAATTACTCATTTTTTATTGAAGTATATGGTTCATTAATATATGTATTAGTTATAGTAATACTTAATTATTCCGTCTTCCTGATGAAATTTTCTACTAAACTTCAATTTTTCAAACACTTTTTGGGAAGGAATATTTTCACTTCTAACAATTGCTAAAAATTTGAAATTATTATACCTTCTTAAAAGGGCATTAGTCATTAAAAAACCATAACCTTTTCCTCTATGATCTTTATCAATTGAATAATCTATAACCCACCTATCTTTATCTACTTTATCAATACGAATTTGACCTATTTTAGTGTTTTCATTTTCAAAAATAAAAATTTTACTTTTAGAATTTGAAAGCTTGTTTGTGAACCAATTGAAGTGATTTTCCCATTCGATTAGATCTGTGTTTAATGCATTTTTTCTAACTTCAGCATCATTTACCCATTTAAAAAGTAATTTTATATCTTCTTGTTTTACCTTTTTAAGTGAAAAAGTATTTTTCTTTTCATGGATATACACATCAATAAAGGTGTCTTCAAAGAAACAATGTTCATTTAAAATAGCTGTATTTTTATAATTTTTATGCTCTAAAATGGGGTATAAATGAGGTCGTAAATCAAAAGCATAAGTAAAAATTTTATGTAAAAAAAGTTCTTTAAATGCAACTTGTTCTATTAATCCCAAATAATTAGACCAATGAAAACTAAATTCATTTGATTCAAGATTTGTGTTTAAAACAAATGAAATTTCTGCATTTTTATCTATCCAATTAATATGAACCAGGCCTCCATAACCAATACACTTACCATTTTTAAGATAGGAAAATAAAATTTGATTCGGTTTTTCATGATCAAATAGCCTAGCAACAGATCCATTAAAATAATCCTCTTGAGATTTTTCTGTTAGTGGTTTATCTTGCCTTAAATGATACATTTGTTCATTTCTCCACTTCATAATAGTTAACCTATCTTCATAACGTATAGGAACTAATTTGTAGTCTAAAACTTTAAACTCATTTTTAGATAAACAATTGTAAACAGTAGGAAATATCATAAATTAATTAATAGTTTTTTTAATCTATATAACTCTCTTTCTTTTATTAATGGGAGAATATTTTCAATTTCCTCATCTATGTTTTTGAACTCTTTTTTTTGAAAATTAGTATTATTAATATCTAATAACCATAGATTACCTTCTATAAGTTTAATTATATTTTTAACCGATTTTGATTTATTTTTTAGCATCGTATAAATTAAGTTAATAAAAGCATAATCGGAGGCATAATCTATTGTTAATCTTAAATTATTGATAACACCTATGTTATTGAATAAAAAATCTTCTGTCTTTTTTGCAAACCTCTTTATGTATGGAGTAACATGTTCCTTATCAAATAAATCTTCAGTGTTTTTATACGCCTTAATAATTTCGGAGGCTTTCATCATCTCAAAATTACACCCCAAGGGTAAATTATTTGAATATGAATAGTCTAGGTCATTTGAAATAAAATTACTAATAAACTCTTTTAATAATATATTATCTACTATTGGGTTATCTCCTGTTAATCTTATAACATATTCGAAATTATGCTTTATAACAATCTCATAAAACCTAGAAAGTACATCATTCTCACTTCCTCGATAACATTCTACTTTAAGAGAATCAATATAACTTTCTAAATCATCATTAACTTTGGATATTGATGTTGCTACTATTACATTAGAAATTTCAGAAACATCTTTAACACGTTCAATAATCTCTGAAATAATTGTCCTTTCACTCCCTAATGGCATCGGCAGCATAACTTTATTCGGTAACCGAGTAGAACCTAATCTTGCTTGAATTATAACACCTATTTTAAATTGTCCAACCGCCATCTATTGCTATATTTTGACCTGTAATGTAACTTGATAATGAAGATGATAATAGTAATGTTATTCCTTGTAAATCTTCCGGTATACCTATTCTTTTTAATTTTGTTTTACTTTCTAATCTTTTTATAAATTCTTTGTCTTTTTGAACATCTTCTGATGGAAATGGACCTGGCGATATAGAATTTACATTGATGTTATACTTGCCTAAATACATAGCGTAATATTTAGAAAGATGAATAACCCCTGCTTTAGCAGTTCCATAATTTGGTGGGTTTAAGAATTCTTCTCTTCCGTCATAAATATCAAGATCTGGCACAACCATGCCATACATAGAAGCAATATTAATTATTTTACCGTTTTCAGATAACTTTAAATATTTAATGGAAGCTCTAATAAAATCATAGAATTGATTTAAACCTCCATCAACACCTCTTCTAAATTCTTCTGATGTCATTTTTTCAGGATGATTAGAAACTCCATAATATGCATTATTTATTAGTACATCAATTCTACCTTCTTTATTACCTATTTCTTGAATGCTATTATCGATAGATTTTATACTTTGAACATCAGTCTTAACAAAAAACACAGATAATTGATTGCTAAATTCTAAATCAAACTTACTTTTAGTTCTGGCTAAAATATAAACTATTGCTCCGTATTCAAGAAGAATATTAGCCATGGCACTTCCTAAATATCCATAGCCACCAGTAATCACAACTATTTTTGATTTTAAATCTGAAAATGGGTTTAAATTTTCCAATTTGATGGGTTTAAAAGTTTAGTGTTTTTTATTTGTATACAGTCTATCTTTTCATAGATAGACTTATCAAAATCGTTCTCTGTTACTTTAATATTATTTTTTAATTGCTCTAATGAATCTACACCAATTAAGACTTTATCTATGTAAGTCTTATTTAAAGGGTAGTTTAAAGCTAAACTGTCCATAGATATATTATAATTTTTTAATATCAGACTTAATTTACTTAAGTTATGTTTTAAAGGTAATAAACAATTAGTTAGCGTATTAATATCTTTAAAGAACAAACCTTGCAAGAAAACGGATCGTGTATGAATCTCTATATTTCTTTTTTTGACCTTTTCTAAAATCTCTTTTCTTTGATATTCATTATCAAAAAGATTAAATGGCAACTGAATTAAATTAATATTTTTAAAATTTAGTAAATTTTCAATTTCATCATTTGCATATACAGACACACCTATTTTTTTGACTAAACCAGAGTTTTTAATATTATCTAGAACATTAGGATCATTATTAATATTCATCTTAAAATCATCATAAGAATGAAACATATATCCTTCTAAATAATTAACATTAAAACTTGAGCAATGAACTTGTATTCTTTCTACTAAATCAATCGGATAATCAAAATTAGAAGATGAATACTTACTTATAATATTAAACCTTTTTTTAGATTGTTTGTGAAAATTAGAAATAACGATGTGAGCATTTCCGTAAGCCTCAGCAGTATCTAATGTCTTAATTCCTAAATCATAAGCGTTTTCTAAAAGTTCAAAAACCTTATCTTCGCTCATCTTACCAATAGTATTGTTTATACCATAGTTTAAGCCAAACTGAACAGTTCCTAAAATTAATTTACTATTCATTAGAGATAAATTCTAAAACATTCTTTATTACAAAACTTTGCTCTTCATTTGAGAGTGTTGGATACATTGGTAGACTAATACATCTAGAATAATATTTTTCTGCATGTATAAGACCAGCATCTGTGTAGCCTATATTTTTATAATAGGGCATGGTATGCACTGGCACATAATGAATTTGTGCCAAGATGCCTTTAGAGTGCAGGAAGTCATACACTTCTTTTCTATTTTCAACCTCTATAATAAAGAGATGATGCGCATTATAAGTTCTGGCAGGTAAGTCTTGAAATTTTATTTTTCCTTCAAAAGCCTTTTTATAAGTTGATGAAATTTCATTTCTTCGCGCTACTCCTTTATTATTTTTTGCTAATTGGGTAATTCCTAGTGCAGATTGGAAGTCTGTAAGCCTATAATTAAAGCCAAGTGCTATCATTTCATAATACCAGTTCCCATGGTTTTCTTCCATATTTTCTTTGGTAATTCCATGAGTTCTTAGCAGCAGTAATTTTTCGTACAATGCTTTTGAATTGGTAGTAAGCATACCTCCCTCACCACAAGCAATATGCTTTACAGGGTGAAAAGAGAAAACGCCGATGTCTGCATAATTCCCATTTCCACAAAAGTTTTTATCTTCTTTACTATCTATAAAATAACCACCAGGTGCATGACAAGCATCTTCTATTATCCAAAGATTATGAGCGTCTGCCAAAGCTCTAAATTCTTCCATATTAACAGGTAAACCAGCAAAGTCAACTGGGATTATTCCTTTAAAAAACCCTTTTGGCTTAGATTCAATTAATTCTTTCACCGAATTAATATCTAATAGATATGTATTTGGGTCAATGTCTGCAAACCAAACCTCTGCACCAGCGAAACGGATACAATTTGCTGAAGCGGCAAAAGTAATAGGAGTTGTAATAACTCTGTCACCCTTGGAAAGATTTAAAGCCAGAACTGAAAGATGCAATCCCGAGGTAGCATTATTAACTGCTACGGCATAATCAGCTCCTACATATTCTGCAAATTTAGATTCAAATTCTTTAACTTTAGGCCCCTGAGTAAGATAATCAGATTGTAAAGTTGATACTACTGCATCAATATCATTTTGATCTATATTTTGTCTACCGTATGGTATTTTTTTCATTATGCTTTAAAATTAGGATCGACGTGAATTTTCACTAATTCTCTTAAAGATTTTATCGTTTCCCACTCTTCATTATCCCCAGAGTTATAAGAAAAATTAGAATCAACTAGTTTTGCATTAAAATGCTTAACAAACTCTTCTCTATCAAAAATTGTTTTTTGTGGTAAAATTGCATAATATTTACCAATGTCATATGTATTCATTGCATCCGATACTGTAATCATTTCTTCATGTAATTTCTCGCCGGGTCTAATCCCAACCTCTTCTTGAATACAATCTGGTCCTATAGCTGAAGCAACATCTACTATTTTATATGAAGGTATTTTAGGCACAAATAATTCACCTCCCCAAGATTTTTCAATAGCATCAAATACCATCTGACAACCATCCTGAAGTGAAATATTGAATCTTGTCATTTTTTTATCTGTTATTGGTAGTACACCTTCTTTTCTTTTCTTTAAAAAGAAAGGCATTACTGAACCATTAGACCCCATTACATTTCCATAACGTACTACTGAAAACTTTATTTTTTTTGATCCTTTAATATTATTAGCTGCTATGAATAGTTTATCAGAAGTAAGCTTCGTTGCGCCATATAAATTAATAGGAGCACAAGCTTTATCAGTTGATAACGCTACAACGTCTTTTACACCACATTTAATAGCAGCAGCTATAACATTTTCTGCTCCATTAATATTAGTTTTGATACATTCAGAAGGATTATATTCTGCTAGATGAACATGTTTCATTGCTGCTGCATGAATTACTACATCTATCCCCTCAAAAGCTCTCTCTAAACGTTCTTTATCACGAACATCTCCTATGAAATATCTCATTGTAGGATATTTAGATTCAGGGAATTCCATAGCCATATTAAAGTGTTTTTGTTCATCTCTGGAGAGAATAACTAGACGTTTTACATCTGGATTTCTTTCTAAAATTAGTTTAGTAAACATTTTACCAAAAGAACCTGTTCCTCCAGTTATTAAAATTGACTTTCCGTTTAAATCTAACATTTTTATATATTTATTATTTCTATTTTCCTATTCTATAATATTCTAAACCCTTATTCTCTATATCATAAGCAATATATTGATTACGGCCATCAAAAATAACAGGCGTTTTTAATTGTTTTTTAATTTCTTCAAAATCAGGTGAACGAAATTCTTTCCATTCAGTAAGTAAAACCAATGCATCTGATTCTTTTAAAACGTCATATTTCGAATCTACATACCTTATATTTTGAACTCCTTTTAGGTAATGCTCTTTTGCTTCATCAATCGCCTTTGGATCATATGCTTTTATTTTAGCTCCTCTACTTACCAATTCCTTAATTACATAAATGGCTGGTGCTTCACGCATGTCATCAGTTCCTGGCTTAAACGCCAAGCCCCAAATACCAAAAGTTCGACTACTCAAATCTTCTCCAAAACGGTTAATTATTTTCTGAGCAATGACTAATTTCTGTGCATCATTTACTTCTTCTACTGCAGTAATCAATTTTGTCCTATAGCCGTTTTCACCGGCAATCTTGGTCAGTGCTTTTACGTCTTTTGGAAAACAAGATCCTCCATAACCTGCACCAGGATAAATAAAACTGTATCCTATACGCTGATCTGAACCTATTCCGATTCGAACCTGGTTGGCATCTGCACCTACCTTTTCACAGATATTGGCAATCTCATTCATAAATGATATTTTAGTAGCCAGCATTGCATTGGCTGCATACTTGGTCATTTCAGCAGAACGAATGTCCATGGTGATAAAACGGTCATGGGATCTAAAAAAAGGACTATATAATTCTTTCATTTTTTTAAAGGCAATCTCAGAATCTGCTCCAATTACCACTCTGTCTGGTTTCATAAAATCAGCAATAGCAGCACCCTCTTTCAAAAATTCAGGATTTGAAACCACATCAAATTCCAAGTCGGAACCTCTAGCATCTAACTCTTTTTGTATCGTCGCCTTTACTTTATCTGCAGTACCAATAGGTACCGTAGATTTATCTACCACAATCAATCTTTTTTGCATTGATTGCCCAATAGATTTCGCTACAGCTAAGACGTATTGTAAATCGGCAGAACCATCATCTCCCATTGGAGTTCCAACAGCTATGAAAGCAATTTCAGAATTTTGTAAAGCTTCATGTAAATCTGTTGTAAAAAACAGATTTTCATTTTTTACATTTTTTAAAACCATGGTCTCTAAACCAGGTTCAAAAATAGGAATGATCCCTTGATTTAATTTTTTAATCTTGATTGGATCTATGTCTACGCAAGTAACCCTGTTTCCCATCTCTGCAAAACATGTTCCTGAGACAAGTCCAACATATCCAGATCCTATAACTGTAATATTCATATTTTATTTATCTTCTGCTGTTTTTACTTGCTTTCTAAGCCCACTCGAGGAAAACCTATGATCTCTAGAATTGTAATAAATCTCAATTCCTTTTTCTTCACAATACCCTCTTCCAGTAAAATTTTTATCTTGATATTCATCTCCAATGATGCGAACATCAATTTTAAAAGAACGTAAGATATCCTCTAAATCTTGTTCAGATACGTAAGGCACAATCTCGTTCACATGCTTATTCCCTTGAAGTTGAATATACCGCTCAATAATAGACTGTGAAGGACTATTTTTCTCAGGGCGATCTATCGAAGGGTCTAACTGCAATCCAACAATTAAATAATCGCATTGCCTTTTAGCCTCCTCCAACATCTTTACATGCCCAGCATGCAACAAATCAAAGGTTGAAAAGGTGATTCCTACTTTCATAACTTATTTTTTTCTCGACTACCACCGGTAGTCTGTTTAGTTCTTTTTTATTTTTAATAACTTTTAAAAAACCTATTTATGTTGCTCTCGGATACGGCTTCGCCGTCACTACTCACAGTAATGGAAAATCATAACCAAAAAAAAATCAACTGATTACTTCAG
>Ga0209603_1002286_pt1 | contig 18023 bp, 16 predicted proteins | sample COGITO_mtgs_1206_FD_184812 | JGI IMG/M metagenome (GOLD analysis project Ga0209603, IMG submission 184812) | Pelagic marine microbial communities from North Sea - COGITO_mtgs_120607 (SPAdes) (version 2) | ecosystem: Environmental > Aquatic > Marine > Epipelagic ... | reverse complement strand
CAGCAACCTTTAATCCTGAGTCGGCTAAAACTTTTGTAGCCATACCTCCACCTGCACCAGAACCGACAATTATGACATCATAATGTTTAGTGTTTTCAATTATTTCCATATTCAATTTATAGTTTTTAAAAAAAATGATATCGCTTAAAAGTTCATTTGTTTTATAATCGTAAACCCCAAAAGTAATAAATTCCTTTGCGTTTGACTGATCTCTGTCTGCTACTCTAAATCAGAACACTTTTCTGATATGTCCGAGCACCACAAACACTGGGTGAAATTTTATTTTATTAATAGCGATTTATTTAAATTAAATTTAACTTAAATAAGTATCCACATAAAACAAATTAGACGAGTCTAATTATTTTATATACTAAAAAATAAAAAGGTAATGAGAAATATACTTTTAATAGACTATTACCAAAAAAAAATATCGTCTGTCTAGTACTTTATTTTGTTCTCTACATCAGAATATCCAAAAGCTTTATTGTAAATGATTTTATTGTTTCTTCGGATTAAAGCTACTGCTCCTGGGATCTGATTCTTCTTTATAGCTTTATTGAGGTAAGTATCAATTCTGTCTAGACGATCCGATGACACACCTTGGTTTTCAGGAAGATCAAATGTTGAAGTGTTTTGACTACAGCCTGAAACCAAAAAAAATATTGTAAAGGCAAAGATTATTTTTTTCATAGATTTTTATTGTAATGTAAATATTGAGAAGTTAGAGAGTGGAAATTTAGCTTTCAAATGAAATTATTAAAAAGCAGTTGAAACAGATTGCTTTGCTAGCCCACTCATCAATTCATATCCTTTTTTAGTTACATGAACTCCATCAGAAGTTAATTCAACTCTTAGCCCTCCATTATTATTATCCATTTCATCAAAATAATTGAGATATATAACTTGATTCTTATTAGCATAGGCCTTTAGTAACGAATTTAACTTAATGACTGAATCCGCAGGAGAAATATCAGGATTCCATCTAAATTCATCAGCAGGGAGAACGGAACATATAATTGGTACAATTCCATTTATTTTTGCTAATTCAACCATAGAAAAGATATTCTCGGCAATTATTTCTAGGCTGTAAAATTTGGTGTTTCTAGCAATATCATTTATGCCTGCTAGTATAATAACACTTTTGGGCTTTAAATTAATAACATCTTGTCTAAATCGGACGAGCATTTGTGATGTTGTTTGTCCACCAATACCCCTATTTATAAAATTGTTATTAGAGAAAAATTCTGGCAAAAAAACACTCCAGCCTGCTGTTATCGAATCTCCCATAAATACTGCATCTGGGGAACTTTTAGATATTTGTAATTCATTTAGCTGGTTGTATTTATCTATACCTGCCCAGTCTAAATTCTTTAAAGCTTCGTTTACTTTAGTATTAACTATTTCTTCACTAATTTCTTGTGCTTGCACATCAGAAAGACATGAAAAGGTAAGTAACATAAGTATTCTGTAAAACATGATTTTTTTAATTTTTTTTAAACCTACCCTTTTATTTATCTAGTAGTTGACATTTTATACCAATGATATAAAATAATCTACTAAAAAAATTAAAACTATTATAATTTTTTTATATTGAAAGTAAAAATGCAATAGGTAACGACAATGAAGGCACGGTTGATGGAGTACATTTTACAGATTTAGGATTTTTAAGGTATGCGGATTTTTTGATAGATAAGTTTGTTGAATTTGGACTTATAGATATCAAGTAAATTCTACAATATCAATTAATGACTGTTTTATGAAATTAAAGTGACGTTGACTGTAATGTGGGTCTTGGGCTAAAATGTTTTCAAACGCATAAAGAAGTAGCACCTGTTTATTTTCTTTAATTGCATTATACAATGGAGCATGATCATGTAAACGAAGATCTCGTTTTAACCAAACAATTCCGATTGAAGTTCTGTTAGTATGCATCCTGGTTTTTTATTCACTCCTACACTATTAAAAACTTGTAATCATTGAATTTCGTTAATCCTAACAGGCCTTTCTTCTTTAAGAGATTTTAGGGCAGCAAGACCTATTTTGAGAGAGATTAATCCATCTTGACCATTAACCGGAAGTGAATCCCCGTTAATAAGACAACCCAAAAAGTCTTGTAATTCTTTTTTATAAGCATCTGCATAGCGTTCTAAGAAAAAATGGAGGGGAGGGGAAGCTTCCACCCCTGTAGCTGTGTAGAGCCGATGAGAATCACGAAAATTATTGTTCGACTGAACCATTCCCTTAGAACCAAAAACTTCAATTCTTTGGTCATACCCATATTTTGCTTCCCTGCTATTGTCAATTACGGCCATGCTTTGGTCTTCATAGGTCAGAATCACGATGGCAGTATCAATATCCCCAGCTTCACCAATTTTTTCATCAACCAGCACTGCACCTTTGGCATAGACTTCCGTTACTTCTTTTCCGACAATATATCTTGCCATATCAAAATCGTGGATAGTCATGTCTAAAAACAAACCTCCTGATTTTTTGATATAACTAATAGGCGGAGCTCCAGGGTCTCTGCTTGTGATTTTTACCAAATTTGGAGCGCCAACTTCTCCCTCTTTAACCAAATCATGAATTTTAATGAACTCTTTGTCAAACCTTCTATTGAAGCCCAACATCAATTTCACCCCACTGGCCTTGACAATACTAAGCACTTCAACAACACGATTCAGGTCAAGATCCAGCGGTTTTTCACAAAAAACATGAATTCCAGCCTTGGCGGCAATTTCTACATAGTCTGCATGGCTATAGGTTGGTGTACAGATAACAACGGCATCTAGGGTTTTAGAATTTATCATTGTCTCATAAGAAGTTGTAGCCAATTCAATTCCTTTTTTACGAGCCATTTCTAGTTCTGTTGCTATGGGATCCACAACGGCTACTACTTCTACTTCATCCATCCGAAGTAAATTATCTAGGTGAATCTTACCAATTCTTCCCAATCCTGCAATACCAAATTTAATTTTAATCATACTTCAATTATTATAAACCAAGTGTTTTAATGTAATTTCTGTTTTTAAGTGCGCAATTTTTTGGACTCCCCATGCCTGGTAAAACGTCTTGTTCTACGACGATCCAATCTTTATAATTTAGTTTTTTTAATAAAGAAACAATGGATTGAAAATCAACGATTCCTTCCCCTAATTCGCAAAAGACACCTCTTTTTAATGCCCCAAAATAATCTTCTCCTTCCTCTTTTGCAGCTTGCGCTGCCAAAGGATTATAGTCCTTAAAATGGACATGCCAGATTCTTTCCTTATGTTTTTCAATCGCCATCAAGGGATCACCACCACCAAAAGCATAGTGACCCATATCCAAGCACAACCCCAGCAAGTGTGGATCTGTTAGCTCCATTAACTGGTCAATCTCCTCAGGAGTTTCTATAAAACCAGCACAATGATGATGAAAAACGGTTCTGAGTCCATATTCTTCTTTTACTGCTCTTGCAATTCTATCGGCTGCATGGGCAAAGACTTTCCATTGCTCCTCAGAAAGCATCATGCTGTTGTCTACCCTACCAGCGTTCAATGTCCTTTCAGAATTCGAACCATTGTCATCGGCCAAAACAATGAAAGACTTCTTGTAATTCGCATCGGACATCAGTTTAGCTGTTTTTAATGCATTTACAACCCCCGCGTCGTGCTTGTCTTTATCGGACAAATCCACAGGAACAAAAGCACCCACCAATTCCAATTTTCTTTTTTCTATTTCCTTTCTAAGGCTGATTGGTTCTGAGGGCATAAAACCCCAATCGCCTAATTCGGTTCCTACATAGCCAGTCGCTTCTATTTCATCTAAGACCTCTTGAAAGCCTTTTTCCCTTGACTTTTCTGCTAAGTCAAACTCTAATACTCCCCAAGAACAAGGTGCATTTGCGATTTTTATCATAACACTAATTTAAAATTTTCTTGACCATATATTTGGCCATCTTTCTATCACAACTTTCGTTTGAGTAAAAAACTCAATGGCATGATTTCCTTGACCGTGTAAGTCTCCGAAAAAACTATCCTTCCAACCACTAAAAGGAAATTGAGCCATTGGAGCAGCTACACCAATATTGATTCCAATGTTTCCAGCGTCAGCTTCATTTCTGAATTTTCTAGCCATTGCGCCATTTTGAGTAAATAGACAAGCCATATTGCCATAATTTCCACTGTTGACAAACTGGAGGGCTTCCTCAATGTTTTTCATTGAAATCAGACTCATGACAGGACCAAAAATCTCTGTTTGGATGAGTTCTTTTCCTAAAGGAACATTTTCTAGGATTGTTGGGTTTAAAAAGTTTCCTTTTTCATAGCCAGACACATCAGTATCCCGACCATCCAAAAGTACATTTGCGCCTTCATCAACTCCTTTTTGGATTAAGAATTCGACTCTTTTCTTACTTTCGGGCGTAATTACAGGACCCATGTTGGTGTTGCTATCCCAGCCATATCCTGTCTTTCTTGATTTAACAACTTCATACAGCGCATCTTTGATGTTTCTGTTTTGATCATCAACGGTAATGATCGTTGAAGCAGCAAGACAGCGTTGTCCTGCACATCCATAAACAGAATCTGCTATGATTTTAGAAGACATTTCCACATCGCAATCGGGTAAAACAATCACAGGGTTTTTTGCTCCCCCTTGTGCCTGAACCCTTTTGCCATTGGCGGTTCCTTTAGAATAAATATATCTAGCTATTGGCGTACTTCCTACAAAACTTATTGCTTTTATTGAAGGATGCTCCAAGATGGCATCTACTGTTTCTTTTCCTCCATGAACCAAGCTAAGGAGTCCTTTTGGAAGATCCAATTCATCAAAAAACTCAAAGAGTTTCATCATCGTTAAAGGTACCTTCTCAGAAGGTTTCACAATCATGGCATTTCCAGTTGCGATCGCATAGGGTAAAAACCAAAATACGATCATACTTGGAAAATTAAATGGCGTGATGCAGGCAGTAACACCAATGGGCTGACGAATCATCATTTCGTCAATTCCAAAAGCAATGTCCTCAATCACATCTCCTTTAATCAACATGGGTGTTCCACAGGCAACCTCGATATTTTCGATGGCACGCTGTATTTCTCCGATCGACTCTCCTTTTGTTTTTCCAGATTCATCGGTGATTATTTTGGCCAACTCCTCCAAATTATTTTCCATGATATTTTTCAGCTTGTAAAGCTGTTGTACCCTTTTCATTACAGGAACTTTCTTCCATTCTAGGTAAGCTCCTTGTGCGCTAGTTGCCGCATGTTGAAGATCTTTTTGAGTTGCGATTCCATATGGAACAGTCGCTATAACCTCCTGCGTTGCAGGGTTGTGTACATCAACTGTTTCATTTGATGAGCTCTCTGCCCATGCGCCATTGATGTAATTTTTTAAACGATTCATTTGTTATTCAAGATTAAATTAAGAATTATTTCCCAATAATATATAGATTAGAACAGTGACCAAACTGAGCCCTATCGCCATCGGTTTTGCATACTTCCATGAAGTAAGATCAACGGCTCCCACATCGGATATTTCATATAGATTTTTTCTCGGGTAGAAGTAGGAGACCAAATACATTATCCCAACATTTAAAACAAATTCGATTCCCCATAAATGAACAAAATGAATACCATGGCTGGTGTAGCCCCAAGTCAGAAATATATAAAATGAAAGCCCAAAAATCAGAGCAGTTTTAGCCGCAATAGCAGATATTTTTTTCATAAAAAAACCAGCAAGCAATACCGAAGCAATTGGGATGAAAAAGACCCCGTTAAGCTCCTGTAAAAGTTGATACAAGCCATCTGGAGTATTTGCCATTAGGGGGGCAGATAGAATGGCGAAAGCTGCTAAAATTGCAGAGGTTAACTTACCGATAGAAACCAGTTTTTTATCGCTTATATTTTTCACAATGTGTTTTTTATAAACATCAATACTAAACAAGGTCGCTGCAGAATTTAATACGGAATTAAAAGTACTTAAAACAGCTCCCATAATGACTGCTGCAAAAAAACCGATTAACCAAACTGGCAAAACTTTTTTGACCAATTCTGGATAAACCGAATCTTGTTGATCATAAAAGGTATCGCTAAAGTAATAATAGCAAATCACTCCAGGTAAGACAATCACCAATGGGATTAAGATTTTAAACAGACCTGTGATCAAAAGTCCCTTTTGAGCTTCCTTTAAATTCTTAGCCCCTAATGCCCTTTGGATAATTGTTTGATTCATGCCCCAAAAATAAAGTTGGTTGATAATCAGACCCGTAAACAAAACTTCGAAGGGCAGTACTGAGTCACTGGCTCCTATAACATTAAATTTTTCGGGAGCATATTCATAAACCTTAGTTAATCCATTGAGGATGTTGCTGTCGCCTATGGCATAAAGCGCCAACACAGGAATTAAAAGTCCCCCCAATAACAATCCAATTCCGTTAATTGTGTCTGAATAAGCAACTGCCTTTAAGCCGCCAAAGACGGCATAAATTGATCCGAGGATTCCTATGAATAATATCGTGATCCACAAGCCCTGAGACTTTTCAACTCCCAATACTTCGGAGACGCCAAAAAGACTTTCAATACCCAGCGCACCCGAATAGAGCACGATGGGTAGGAGGGTGATAATAAATGAGGTGATCAAAACGATGGCCACAAAAGTCCTTAGCACCCCATCAAATCTTTTCTCAAGAAATTGAGGGATTGTGGTCAATCCCATTTTTAAGTATTTGGGAATAAAAAACAATGCCGCAATGGCCAAAGCCAATGAAGAAGTTACTTCCCAAGCGATAACAATAAACCCATTGACATAGGAGTTGCCATTCATTCCAATCAAATGTTCAGAAGAAATATTGGTCAACAACATCGATCCTGCAATTACAATTCCAGACAAACTTCTTCCTCCCAAAAAATATCCATCAGAAGAATTTAGATTGGTTTTCTTTAGACTGTACCAGGCGAAAAAAGCAACACCTCCTGTGAAGAGTATAAATGAAACGAGCGTAATAATAAGATCTGAATTCATAATTAAAAATTAGAGATAATACTTTTGTGACTTTTTATTTTCTATATATTTTTTATAGGATTCTGAAACATTTTCTTTCTCAGAGACTTCGGCAATAGGAACATCCCACCAAGTAAATCCGGGAACTCCTTTTTTCCGATCCACATCGATATAGATCAGTGTTGTGTGATCAATTGATTTTGCAGCAACAAGTGCTTTGTTAAACTCCGAAATATTATTTGTTTTAATAACATGCGCTCCCATACTTTGCGCATTTAAAACAAAATCAGTAGGTAAGTAATCACCGTCAAGTTGATCAGTTGATTCATTTCTATATTTGTAATGCGTTCCAAAACCATCGCTTCCCACGGAATTTGATAGACTTCCAATACTTGAATAACCATTATTGTTTAATAAAACAATAGTGATCTTTTGTTTTTCCTGAATCGAAGTCACAATTTCTTGTGCCATCATCAGGTAACTTCCATCTCCAATCATAACATAGATTTCACTCTTTGGAAGTGCCATTTTAGCTCCCAAACCTCCAGCAATTTCATACCCCATGCAAGAGTAACCATACTCAAGATGAAATCCTTTTGGGCTTTGTGTTCGCCATAATTTATGTAAATCACCAGGCAAACTCCCTGCGGCGCAAACCACCACATCTTCGGGCTTTGAAAACGAATTAACCGCCCCGATGACTTCCCCTTGGAATGCGGGGGTTTCATTTTTCTCGGTATAAATTTCAGACACAAATTGATCCCAGCTCTTGTTAAATGAGATGATTTTATCTGAATAGTTTTTATCAACTTTATAGGAAGACAAACGCGCATCTATCACTTCTAAAATAGATTTCGCATCCCCTACTAAAGGGAGCGCGCTGTGCTTAAAGGAATCAAATTCTGTAACATTAATATTAATGAATTTTACACTTGGATTTTGGAAAGCAGATTTTGAAATGGTCGTAAAATCCGAATATCTTGTTCCAATACCAATCACCAAATCCGCATCATTTGCAGTTTCGATGGCTCCAGGGGTACCCGTGACTCCAGCAGCACCAAGGTTTTGAGGCTCATCATAATTTAAAGATCCTTTGCCAGCAAATGTTTCTACGACAGGAATTCCGGTTCTATTGACAAACGATTTCAGTGTTTTTGTTGCCCCGCTATAGATCGTCCCTCCACCCGAAACAATTAATGGTTTTTTACTTTCATTGATCATCGCAATTGCTTTGGAAAGTATATTTTGATCGGGCATATTTCTGCTGATATTCCAGACACGTTTTTTAAACAATTCAACAGGAAAATCAAAAGATTCCGCCTGAACGTCTTGAGGGATACACAGGGTAACCGCACCTGCTTCAGCAGGGGAGGTTAGTACCCGCATTATTTCTGGCAAGGCAGTAATAAGTTGCTCTGGACGATTTATTCTGTCCCAATATTTTGAAACGGGTTTAAAACAATCATTGACAGAGATGTCCTGGGTTAAATTAGATTCCAATTGTTGCAGTACGGGAGCTACTTCTCTTGTAGCAAAAATATCTCCGGGAATTAAAAGTACTGGAATCCTATTGATAGTAGCCGCTGCTGCACCCGTTATCATGTTTGTAGCCCCAGGGCCGATCGAGGTTGTACAAACAAAAGTTTGCAAGCGGTTTTTAACTTTGGCATAAGCAGCGGCGGTGTGCACCATCGCTTGCTCGTTTCTGGCGACATAAAATGGAAAATCAGTATTTTGATGAAGGGCTTGACCAATACCCGCAACATTACCGTGTCCTAAAATTCCAAAGCAACCTGCAAAAAATTTCTGTTGATGACCGTCGCGTTCAACATACTGATTTTTTAAAAACTCAATTGTTGCTTGCCCGACTGTTAATTTTTTTTTTTTCATTTTTAATAGAATTAAAACCCACCATTTTTATTTATAAATTCAAGGGATTGTTCTAGGGTGGGCATGAAATTTGCGCATCCTTTTTGTGTCACAACATGCGCACCACTGGCGTTACCCATTCTGCATGATTTATAAAGATCCCAGTCATTGATTATGCCATAGAGAAATCCACTTGCAAAAGCATCTCCAGCACCCAAAACATTGAGAATTTCAACAGGAAATCCGGGCACTGATGTCATTGTTCCATCATGACTGTGAATACTCGCGCCTTTTTCACCTCTTTTAACGATTAGCGTTTCTACACCAGTCGCTAATATTTTTTTGATGGCCAAGTCAATATCCCCCTTAATTTCAGGGGCTGATATTTGTTGGTCCTTTATTTCAACTTGGGAGACATTTTCCATCGTAGCAGCTAGGATTTCCTCTTCCGTCCCAATTGCAATTTTAACCCGAGGTAAAATAGCCCTCATCGTAACTCCAAAAGCTCGATAGTCATGCCATTGATCTGCTCTAAAATCTAAATCTAAAACCACTTCCAAATCGCTTTTCAAGGCTATTTCAGTTGCATGAAAAGTTGCGCTTCGGGTGGGTTCGATGTTCATGGCGGTACCATTAATTAGCAGTACTTTATAGTCTGAAATATTGGCACGATCTACGTCGTCAATATCTACCTGACTGTCAGAAGCGTTGTCTCTGTAATAAACGAGCGGAAACTTGTCAGGGGGTTCGATTCCAAGAATAACAGCACTTGTTCTCGTTCCTTTTTTAGTTGGTACGTTGGTGATATTGACTCCTTCTTCGGTTAAAAAATTAATTAAAAACTCCCCAACCTTGTCTTCTCCAACTGCGGATAATAAACTGGCATCGAGTCCCAATCTAGAACAGCCAACTGCGATATTTAGAGGGGAGCCTCCTACAAAAGCGTCGAACCCTTTAATTAGATTAAATGGTGCCCCAATATTTTGGGAATAAAGATCAATTGAAGACCTTCCAAAAGTGATTATATCGTGTTTATTATTGCTCATTTATTCCTCTTTATTGTTCATTTTTGCAGTTACTAGCGGCAGCCTATTGTCTTTTGCACTCCAAGAATCATAAATCCATTCATGATCAGGGTCAGTTGTATTGGCCAAACATTGATCAGTTCCAGCTAGAAAATTCAAATAGTAACAATTAAAACCATGTTCTGCCACTACAGGGTGAAATCCTTTTGGAATCATCACCACTTCATTGTGATGAGGTCTTACGATTTCATCAAGGGATTTGTCTTTTGTATAAACTTGCTGAATTGCATAGGCCTCAGGCTTTTGGAACTTGTAAAAATAAGTTTCCTCCTGTATGGGTTCTAAAACATTTCCTTTTTCATCCAAAATTCTCTCATCGTGTTTATGCGCTGGAAAAGAGCTCCAGTTTCCCGAAGGGGTGTAAACCTCTCTACAAACAATTTTGCTACAACCAAAACCGGGAGGGACAAGATCATTGAATTGTCTTGTGGCATTGTCTCCTCCAAAAATCACAACGGTAGTCTCCTCCGGAGTAACAAATTTAGGAGGAAAAGATTCTTCGGATTTACACCAGCCGTAGGCGATGTCAAGTTTTTCGCTTGTTGCCGTTAGCTTAAACGAAGTGTTGATGGGAAGATAAAGTGTGTGAGCAACGCCGCTAAATACGTCTTTTCTACCATTGACTGTTTCCCAGCTCCCTTTGTCACTTGTCACCTTAAAGTTTCCACTTAATAAAACAATCACCATTTCATTGTCTAGGGTGTCGTGTTCCCAGACTTCGTAATGATTGAACATTCTCGCTTCAAAACTTAAATAATTCCAATTTGCACTTTCAGGCGTCACGCTTTGGTAGATACTTGAACCTTTTTTAGGTTGGACGAGTAGTTGATCTTTATTATTCATTTTTTATTGATTGAATTCAATTGCTTTTCCAGTTGCCCCTAACAAATCAAATTTTTGTTGCATAAACTTTACATATTCTTCGATGTAGGTTTTGCCGGGATTTATGGGATCAAAAAGTTCAGGCGAATCTCTAAAGAATTCTCTGTGAACTCGAGTCCAAAGTAAACGCATATCTGTTGCAATATTAATCTTACAAATACCGTATTTTATCGCTTTAACGATCTCCTCCTGTGAAACACCAGCTGCATTTTGATTGAGTTGACCACCAGCCGTATTAATTCTCTTTATTTCCAAATCATTAACCGACGAGCCTCCATGAAGTACGATGGGGAAATTTGGGATGCGTTCTTGTATTTCTTTAAGGATGTCAAATTGAATTCCTTGTTCTCCCGAAAACTTATAGGCTCCATGACTGGTCCCAATCGCTACTGCAATACTATCGCATTTGGTTCGAGCGACAAACTCAGCTACTTCGTTGGGGTTTGTATATTTAGAATCTTTTTCATCAATCGAAATATCGTCTTCAACTCCGCTTAACACACCCAATTCAGCTTCAACAAAAACACCGCTTTTGTGCGCAGCTTTAACCACTTCAGAGGTTCTCTTTATATTATTTTCAAAATCATCATGCGATGCGTCAATCATCACGGATTGGTATTGATTTGATTTTATAGCATCAAATGTATGGACTTCATTGCCGTGATCTAGGTGGACACAATAAATAGTTTTGGGGTAAATTTTCGCTGCGGCATCGATCATCGCCATCATCATCATAGGACTTGCATAATTTCTGGCAACTGGAGTCAGTTGAACCAGAAAAGGGGCATTGGCTTGCGCTCCTGCCTTAAACAGACCCAAAACTTGTTCCATGGTAAAAACATTTACTGCTGGAATTGCATACCTACCGTAGCATTTGTTGAATAAATATTTAGAAGTAACAGTCATCTTTTTTAATAGTACCTATTTTAAGCAAATCTATTGTGAAAAAACAACAATTAATTGATTATCAGAAGTGATTAGGAGCTTAACTTTATGCAAACGTTTGCATAAAAATTTTTATTAAATCCCATAAATTATTTAGTATTCATTTTAAAAATTAAAGAAGTTTTGAAGACTCACGAGTTATTAATTCGGTTTTAAAAACCTCATGGCGGAATTCACTTTTTGCATCGACATCCTTCAAATGATGTAATAAAATTCTGGCAGAAAGCATTCCAATACTGAATACCGGTTGAAGCACCGTAGAGAGAGAAGGGGACACAAATGATGAATGGGGATCATCGTTAAAACCAACGATGGACAGCTCTTCAGGAATTTTTATATTCATTTTTTGGGCAACATTCATCGCCGCAATGGCAATGTTGTCATTGACTGCAAAAATTGCATCAGGGGGATTCTTAAGTTTTAAAAGATCTTTAGAGGTCTTAATGCCGCTTTTGGATGTAAAGCCCGATACATGATGAATGTACTCTTTTTTAATGGGAATCTTATGCTTTTTTAAAGCATCTAAATACCCTTTTAGACGATGCTTGGAGGTGCTAGAATTATGGGGGCCTCCTAAATGAGCGATTTTTTTACACCCACTCTGGATTAAAAATTCTACTGCTTCAAATGCACCGCTATAACAGTCGACCAGTACCTTGTCTGCTTTTACTCCAGGGCAATCTCTGTCAAAAATAACGATAGGGATTCCTTTTTTCTGTAATTTTTTTAAATGATCAAAATTTTTCGTTTCGGAAGAGGTGGAGATTAAAACTCCATCAACTTGAAGTTTTTCTAGTTTTTGGATGAGCACGACTTCCTCTTCAAAGGATTCGTTAGAAATACATACCATTAGGTTGAAAGGCGTATTTGATAGAACGTCTTGAATGGAAGTTATTATAGCAGAATAAAAATGACTCGTAATCTGCGGTACAATCACTCCAATCGTATTTGATTTTTTGCGAAGCAAATTGATGGCCATTATGTTGGGCTGATAATTCAGCTTTTCAGCTAATGCAATCACATTTTTTTTAGTTTTTTCACTAATTGAAGTGTGATTGTTCAGTGCCCTTGAGACTGTTGAGGGGGCAACCTTTAATTTGTTAGCGATCTCCGTAATAGTGATTCGTCCCATTTATTTTTTTTACAATATGATTTTTTAATATTTTAAATTTAGGTAAATAAAAATAAATATTTGGTTGTTCAAAGGACTCGATGTATTTTGCTTTATGAAATAAAAAGTGAAAACAACTTATACTAAGATTTGAGTAAGAAACATTTATTCCGAATCCGTTTTCAGGTTAGACACTAGTTCTTGTATCTAGTATATAACCCCATACACCTGTATTTAAGACACTATAGCCCTTTTAACAAATGGTTTGCAAATGGTTGGCAAGAAAATAATATAAAATAAAATAACCCTTGAAAATCATATGATTAACAAGGGCTATTGTACTCGAGGTGGGAATCGCGTATATTCATTTTAATTTCTTTCTAAACCTCAGTAAAACCTACAAAAACACAATAAAAACAATACCTAATAAGTCTTCCAAGAAATCTAAGTTATCGTATAATGATGCATGTTATCTTATGTTAACTGGCAAAAAACTTGCATTTTACTGGCAACTTTATTAAGTTTACCTTATGAGTAAGATAAACTTCAGGATAAGATCCAAAGCAAATAAGCAGGTTAGTATATATATGTTTTTAAGGTCTCCAGGATCAGTCCAACTTGAGATTAGAACAGGTTACCAAACCCACCCTAAAGAATGGCAATCAGGTTATCAGAAGTCTAGCATTGACAACACTTTAAACAATGACCTCACTGATTTGAGAGCCTTTATTTCTAAGCGATTAAATAACTCCGTTCTTGCAGGGGAAACCATTAACATGGGATGGCTTCGAAAGGCACTAGATGAGCACTTTAATAGGACAGAAAAAAAAGAGTATGAGTACTTACTAAACTTTTATGAGGCTTTCCTTTCCAAAATAAAAAAAGAACAAAAGCCTAACACTGTAAAAGGGTACGTCACTTTTTACTACACACTAAAAAAATACCAAGAAGATATAGAAGATCGACTGCTTTTTAGTCAACTCAATAAGGATGCTTTTGATGATCTATATTCTTGGATGCTTCACAAAATGGACTACGCCCTAGGCAATGCAAATCGACAGATGTCTAGGCTTAAAACAATTTGTAGGGCTGCTGCTGCTTCTGAGATTGAAGTGCATGGCTATTATCTTGTCCACAAACAAAAGAAAACCACACCACATAATTCTTACCTCACTATCATCAGCGAGCAAGAGATAGGCTTAATTAAAACATTTAATCCAACTACTAGTTACTTGGAGAACACTAGAGCCTGGATGCTCATTGGCCTTCACATTGGGCAAAGGGTTTCAGATTTACTGAGCTTAACTCCTAAAGATGTCAGAGAGACACAGCCAGGGGTTGTGATGGTAGACATCACCCAACAAAAAACTGGAACTAGCATAACCATTCCCGTTGTAGACAAAATAACAGTAGACATACTCCTTAATAAGTTTCCTCGTAAGATTAGTTCCCAGAGCTTTAACCGGTTTTTAAAGGAGCTCTGCAGGGCATGTAAAATAGACTCTGAAACAACAGGGTTTTTAATGGGAGATAATGGCCGTAAAAACTTAGTAACTGGTCCCAAGTATCAGTTCATAAGCAGTCATGACCTACGTCGTAGCTTTTGCACCAATCACTTCTACGCTGGAACTCCTTCCTCTAAAATAATGGCTATTAGTGGTCATAAAAGAGAGAGTACATTCTTTGGATATGTAGGCGCTACTCAATCTAAAGACGAGGCAGCTGAAAACTTTCTAAAATATCTTCAAAAATAATTTTTAATCAAATCATTGATTATCAGTGATTTATTATTTTTAAAGGAATTCGGATTGTAATAACTTCTAATGCCAATGAATACGATATGCCAAGGGACATCTCAACATTTAACGTTGAAAACTTTCGGTTTAATCTATCATATTTGGCTCAGAGGCTGGATAAGATAATTTATCTTTGTTAACCAACGGGTTAGTCCAATGAAAAAAAGCTAACAAAAACCGGCTAGCGATTAAATATTAGCTTTATAGTCTTGTACTTGAGAAATACAAATCTACAAAGTAAATTTTTCTCCACAAAAGGTTTTTGTTAAAAAATGATTTCGAGGCATAGTTATCGAATAAAAAACAAAATTTAATGGAAAAAAAAATTACTGAGGCATCTGCCTCGAAACAAGCGATCTTAACCGAAGACGGAGAGATACTTACGAAAAAAGAAGCTGCTGCGCTTCTAAAAATTAATCTAAGTACACTCAACTCATGGATCAACAAGAAAATTTTAAGGGTGTACGCAATTGGCGGCCGTCGTTATTTAAATCGCACACAGATCTCTGAGGCACTAGTCGAACAAAAACCCACTAGGTCATGGTAAGTAAATTAAAAGGAAACCTGACAAAGGAGGTAGCGGCAATTCGAGAGCTAGCAAGGTTGCTAAATTATCACGTTAACAACCCTGATGCATACCATGAATCTATCGAAGAAATCAGTGAAAGGTTGGGCTACAGTGTTGCCAAGTTAGATTGTGCTATATGGGATATATCTGTCATCATATACGAACTTAAGAATGGCTCGCAGTGTGAGTCAGAGATGGAAGAGTACGACAGGGAAAATGAAAGAAGGGAGGGTGGTAATGAATAATTCAAATCACCTTGATATAGCTACAAAGCTTTTTAAGCTCGGATACGGAGTTATTCCGTTAAGAGATGACAAAAGGCCTATTGGAGCCTGGAAAGAGTTACAAACAACTCCCAAGAGCCCAAATGACATGATTAAATCCAATAGCTACGGCTTAATATGCGGAGTAAACAATGTTGAGGTGTTGGATCTTGATTACAAGGTCCTGCCTAGCGAAGAAGATAAGGATGGTCACTACAATACCATGCTTTCTTTTATTCAAGAAAATATAGAAGATGCCGCTAATAAATTGGCTCTATACGAGACAATGAGTGGAGGAGTTCATATAATTTATAAAACCAAGAAGAAGGAGGGTAACCAGGTGTTATCTAAGCTTAAGGATGAAAGAACCCTTTACGAGACAAGAGGTGTTGGAGGCTACGCCTTTTTTTATCCCGACAAAAACGTATTTGGCAGAAACTACGAGACACTTGAGTACATTACAGATAGTGAAAGGAGTTTACTCTTTAGCTTCTTCAAAAGTTTCGATGAGCGAGAAGATGTGATACAGAAAACCGAGAGGTCCTACACAACAAGCTTGTCTCACTCTAGCCTTGACATAATCAATAGGTTTAATAGAGAGACCTCCATTTTGGACATAGTCGGAGATGAGTTCAAAGTGGTAGGAAAGACCCTTAAGGGCACTTCTATTCTTAGAAATGGAGACACTAAATCTAAGACCAGTGGAACTATTTTTGAAGACTCTGGGGCAATGTATTTATTCAGTACCAGCACCCAATATCCAGCTGAGACCTTTATTAGTCCATTTACAGCTCACATGGTAAAGAACCATGGGAATGATTTTAAATCCGCTCTTAATTATCTCATAAATAAAGCTCCAAGTACTGTGCTTCAATGTGCCTCTAAGGTTTCTCAATACAAAAGCCAGCTCAGCGAGCAGGAAATTAGAACTTTAGCTTTTGAGATGAAAAACTCAAGTCTTAATATAGACAGCTTTAAAGAGACTTGCTCACACTTGTCTTTAGACGATTATACTCTTAGCAAGTACTGGTACTCAGACTTGGACGTGTCAGAAGACGCCAAGGTAGTGATCTACGAACTCAATGAAAAGCTGACTCCTAAGGACTCGTTTGATTTGAAGAGTTTTCATGATCTACCAAAAAATTATGCTGCATACAGAGATTATATAGGCAGCTCTTTAGCTGTTGTTTCTATATGTGAGGTAGCTGTTAAAAAAAACCTAGATGGCACCTTGGACTTTAGCAAGAAAAAGAACCTAAGTGATTTATTCTTAGATCTAAAAGATGCAGGAATGAAAATAAGTGAGTCTGAGTTTAGACGTATAATGGATTCAGATCGTGTAGAAAAATTAGAACCTCTTACCATCCTATACCATCAGCTAAGGCTAACCCCTTGGGACGGGGTGGATAGGATTCCTGATATAGTTCAGAGCGCTTCTTTAACTGGAGACTTTAATAACAACCTCTATCTTCTTAATAAGTTCTTCTGTACTGTTTATGGATTTGCTTTTAGAGGTATAGATCCCTTAATTCCAAAGGAATGCTACTCTAGGGTAATTGCTATTATAGTAAACGAAGCTAAGGGTACAGGTAAATCAACATTCTGGAAGAAACTAGGAATGTCTGGATCTGTTAAGGAAGCTACTGGAATATCAGGAGCTGAATTTTATTCTGAGACTCAAGGGGAACTCCCAAAAGATGAAAGGCAGTTTAAAATAGAGCAGATATCTAATATGTTATATCAATTTGACGATTTAACAGACGTTATGATAAAGGCTACCGGAGCATTTAGGAGTTTGATCTCGTCTACTGATATCTCAATCAGAGAACTCTATCAAAGTAAAACCCAGAATTTACCTAGAAGGGTTACTTTTTGTGGTTCTTCTAATCATATGGAGCTGATTAGGGATAAGACAGAGAACAGGTATATGCCGTTCTTACAAAAAGGAAGCGTCGATGTCGAACTGTTTAATAGCATAGATAAATTTCAATTTTGGGCTCAAATTAGGGATCAGATAATAAAGGAACAGGATGGGGTATACTTTAATGCTGAAGATCTTCTTCTTATTAATCAGCAAGCCCAGAGTTTTGTTTATCAATCTCCGCTAGAGGATTCTTTAAGCGCTATATTGAAGTATGATCCAAGTGGAAGGGAGACTTTTTCTTCAATCAAGAGAAGTGTTGAAGGGCAAGGACACAGAAACGTATCTGACACATTGCTTGGTAATGCACTAAAGAAAATGGTTCCTGATGGTGAAAAACTAAAAAAAAGGAGTGGTTCCAAGCAACTTTATTGTTTTTCTTATTTGAAGGGTCATGAGCCATTTAGATCTAACTGGTATTAAGACACCAAGATATAAAGACGATCTAAGATAGGTCATTAAAAAAAAGACTAGGGCTTGTTTTAGCTTTGGTCTTTTTTTTTTTCACTATCATCTTACATAGGTTGCATAGGTTGTTTTGCAAACTACTATAAATCTTGTTCTCTATTTCTATTTATACTTACTTTTAAGAGATAAACCTATGT
>Ga0209603_1002277_pt1 | contig 18039 bp, 19 predicted proteins | sample COGITO_mtgs_1206_FD_184812 | JGI IMG/M metagenome (GOLD analysis project Ga0209603, IMG submission 184812) | Pelagic marine microbial communities from North Sea - COGITO_mtgs_120607 (SPAdes) (version 2) | ecosystem: Environmental > Aquatic > Marine > Epipelagic ... | reverse complement strand
AGCCACTGGTATTGATGCAACCCAACTGCAGACAGACCGCTGGTATCTTACGCGGATCGAAGAAGAAGCCGAAATGGTGCAGGGAAGATATGATTTTATGGTGGCGGAATTGGCACCGCTTAAAGCGAAGATTCTGGCTGTCAGCTATCACAAAAAACGTACAGAAGAGAAGGCCGAGGAATTTGCTGTGTCTGCACGGGAAAAGAAATTTGATAAAGATCTATCCTCTTTGCCGGCCCGAAGTGGGACAAAGCGGTGAATATACACGCTCAACAGACGATCTGGCATGAAGGTTGCACCCTAGTTTCTAGTTTGTTTGAGCGGTAACTTTCAACCGAGGCGAAAATGGAACCAAAAAGCGTAAATACGACGGTCAGTTCAGTATTGCAAATTGCCCCGGGGGCCAGCGGCCCGGACGGAGCAGATAGCTCTGCGCTCGATTTTGCGCAGGTTATTTTGGCGTCACAAGGCAGTTCAGGTGCTGGCGCAGAACAGCATCAAGGCAAGAACCACTCAAAAAGCACGGCAGACATTCCTTCCAATTCCAGCCCGGATGATACTTTGGCCGTTTCCGGCAATCCCTTAGCCATGAAAATGTTTCAGCCTAAAGCTGGATTTATAGATGGAGAAGAGGTGGTTAAAGAAGGCCTTGAGATCGGCGCGTTATCGCAGGCTGCGGGAGAGATCAAAGCCCCGGTGCTCGACGTCGGCGAAGTGGATGGTGACATTGATCCGACTGCTCTGCCAGCGGGACCAGACGCTCTTTTGGCAGTTGAGGCAGAAATGGATGCTGAGCAGCCTCTTGGTATGACTGTCGCGACTATTGGGAGTTCAGGCGATCCAGTCTCTGATGTGAGCGGCAATGCCGATGCTGACAATCTGACGGCCGTTGCCGCGGCAAGCAAACTGGATCAAAACAAAAATCAAGACCCTGATATCGCCATTGAAGGCGACATTGCAGCTAGCGTGGTCGCGGATCAAAACCTGAACCCGAGCATGCAAAACGATACAAGGCTTGCGGCTGTTTCTGCGGATGAAAACGCCGTTCAAGTCAGCAACGCGCCACCTGTCTCGCTGGTTGCGACATCTCCCGCTGCATCTGAGGGCATTGAGGCCGAAGACAGTTTGGAGATGACAGAGATAAAACAAGTTGTCTCGGTCGCTAATACCGGCAAACCAGCTGCTGCAGAGGGTGCTGCAGCTTCTTCGGATGCTGCTTCACTTGCTAAGCCTTCTGCGGATAGCGATTTTGTTGCTAAGCCTTCTGCAGATAGCGATTTGGTTGAAAAGCCAGTTCAAAAAATTGTGGCTGATGGTGTGGATGGGGCGTCTAAAAACCAAGCTCCGAAGGAGCATCACAATCATAAGGTCGCCGCTGATGAGGTCAAACCTCACTCTGCCACGCAAGTCGTTGCAAAGGCTCAAGCTGTGGTCGCCGTGGACGCAGAGCGGCCAATCACAGAACAGACGCCGTTGATATCAGATGAAGATGGTGTGGTAAAAGCGGTAGATTCGGCCGCGAAGGGGTCAGATGTTGCCGTGAAGGCGCAGGATGTCGGCTCGAAATCCGTTGAGGTTGGTGTGCAAGCGACGTCGCCACAGCAAGTTCGGGCCGATGGACGGTCTTTTGACGCCAATCAGGCCAGCGCTGCGGATGTTGCGTCCACGAACGTACGACCGGCGCCAATAGGTCCGGTAACCGCTTTGGAAAGTGAGGCAAAGCCAATCGTTATGGCTGCACCTGCGAAAACGGCATCTGCACCTGCGATCCCAGCTGATTCCGTGCCTAATGCGGCGTCTCAGGTACATAAGTCTACCCAAGCTGACGTCGCCCAAAAGCCGGTAGCGGCCAAAACAGACCTTGTGGCTGAAAAAAACCATACAATGGCAGCCCCGGATAAAGCTGTACCAAAAGCAAAACCGCAACAGAACTTGGTAACTAGCCAAGCAGCAAAAACGCCTCAAACCGCCGAAATGAATGCTCCCTTGCGTTCCGAGGTTAAGGCAATTTCTGCGCCTGTGGTGACGACCCAGGCGGCAGTTGCAAAGCAGGGGGCCGAAGCGGCATCTAACGCCGCGCCAGTTCAAGCTGAAATTGCCAACCAGATGAAGCGCAGTCAGGAAAGCAAAGCCGCCGAAAAAAATGTTAATCTGAAAGGGCTCGATGACCAGTTGGAAGAGACTGTCATCCAAGCACGGCCTCAGAAAGCGGCTCCGGCTTTGGAGGTACGTGCTTTGCGGAGCGCACAAATAGATGCTGCACCGCCCATGCCCGCTGACTCTGCCGAAGCGTCTGAACCGACAGAGGCCGAACAAGCATTAAACGAAATAATGGCGCCGGTGAGTGCCGGATCTGGTCAGCCGCAGGCTGTGGCGCCCAGTGCGGCAAATACGGTCACACCGTCGCAAAATCTTGCAGCGCTTGAACGTTGGAGCAACAGCATTGTCGATGTTCAAAAGCAAGGCTGGACACAGAGCCTTGTGCGCAGGGTGGCCGCTATGCCGACAAATGGCGGCAGTTTGGTGATCACGCTGCAGCCCGCTTCGCTTGGTAAGATTACCGTGTCGATGAGCGAAAGCCGCCGCGGCCTGGATCTTCGAATGAGAACAGAAACAGGCGCAACTGCAGCTTTGTTAACGGATGCCGAGGGGCGGATTTCTGAGCTGTTGGAGAGTGCGGGCATGCGGTTGAATTCGTTCTCTGCTGACACTAGTGGATCCTTTGCCGAAAACGACAATAAGTCTGATGAATCAGATACTAATGACCAGAGTGATCTTGATTTTGCTCAGGAGTTGCCTGAAAATGTGGAACAGGCTACCGCCCTTCAAGGCGATGGTCTGGTAAACGTAATTGCCTAACTAAATAACAAAGGTTTTGACAGATGGCCGATGAAAACACTGACCCACCAAAAAAGAAATCTCCGATTATGCTTATTCTTGCCGGCGTTTTCGGCGGGATTATTCTTGTAGGTGGTGGCCTCGGGGCTGGGTACTTTCTTTTTGGTGGAAACCAGCCTTTGCCTGAGGATATCGCTAATGACATAATTGCGAGTAAGGCGGCTGGCGAAGCTGGGGCTGAAGGCGGAGCCGAAGGCGAAGGCGAGCCGGAGATTGACTGCCCGGTTGAGGAAGAGCTAGAAGAAGGCGAAGAAATGCCAGAGGAGTGCATGGGACCAGAAGAAAAGGTCTCAAAGGAAGTGCCTTCCGAGGAATTATTCGAGACGATGTACTATGAATTTCCAGCGACTCTGACCACAAACCTCAAAGGTTCGCGGCGCTTTTTGCAGGTTGGTATCGGCATCTCGACCCAATATGATGAAACTGTGATTGAGAATATCGAAGCGCACATGCCGGCACTTACAGCCGAAATCCTTGCGACTTTGAGCGATTATACTGAAGAGGAAGTGGCAGGACGCGAAGCACGCTTTGCGCTAGCTGAAGATTTACGCACAACGATGAATACGACCTTAACCGGACTAGAAGGGTTCGGAGGCATCGAAAAAGTGCACTTAACCTCTTATGTGATGCAATAATGTCTGAGGCTGAAATAGACGACGATAGTGCCTCTTCTAGGAAGCTTACCCAAGAAGAGGTGAATGCTCTGATCAGCGGTCTGGATGATCAGGCGGATCCGTCAACACCAGCTGTGGTCGCAAGGGAAGCAGAAGTATCAGATTATGACTTTGGCTCGAACGATCTGTCTCTTCTTGGGGATTTGTACGCGCTGCGCGTGCTTAACGAGCGTTTTGCACGCATGTCCCGCTCAGTATTTCTACCATTGCTTAAAGTGACACCCAGGATTACCTCTTTCGCGCCTAAACTTCAGACATTTGATGAATACTGTGAAACGGTCGACAGTTTTATGAGTTTGACCATGACGCGGATGGAAGAGTTGCGCGGCACGCAAATGCTCGCGCTAACACCGGATTTTGTCTATACGCTGACAAATTCCTACTACGGCGGAAATATGCGTCTGAAAGGATCCAAGCGCGCGGACTTCACAACAACCGAAAGTCGTGTGATTGAAATTGTTACGGACGGTTTGAATGGCATTCTCAATGCGTCATGGAACGATCTGACACAAACGACGTTTGGAGAAGTAACGCGCGAAGAGAATGTGGCATTTGCCTCTTTCGTCGAAGGCGGTGAAACAGTCATCGCGTGCTCATTTGTCGTGCAGCTGCCGGGAGTAGAGCCGGCAAATTTTGATATCGTCTATCCTTTGCAAACACTTAAACCAATCGCAGCCGAGTTGCGATCACGGGTGAACACCGATACCACTGATGACAATACAACGTGGCTTGAACGTCTTGAGGACGCTGTACTGAGCGCCCCCCTGAGATTGAATGTCGAGCTCAGCAAACCGACTGTTTCGATGAGTAAGCTGCTTCAATTGAGCGAAGGCGATGTATTCCCGATACAGATAGGGGAAAACGTTACAGTCATTGTGGAGGGTGAGAAGATGTTCCTGGCGGATATCGGAGACGTTGGCGGCACCCGCGCGATTAATATAACACGGCGACTTTAGTGACATTGGGTCGCGTAAACATCATAGGAGGTCTACAATGGTAGATGAAGCACTTGCCGCTGAGGATAGCGCAGAGGCAGCAGTTGGCAGCGAAGTTAAAGGGATGGATGCTGATAAGCTGAAAGTTCTTGAAAATATCGAAGTCGACATGTCCATCGAGGTGGGCCGCACCGAGATCAGCATCCGTGACTTGCTGCGCCTGAATGAGGGGTCCGTCGTAGAATTGGATCGGTTGGCAGGTGAACCGCTGGATATCTTGATCAACGGCACAATGATTGCGAAGGGTGAAGTCGTCATGGTCGGCGAGCGCTTTGGCATCAGGTTCTCAGAAATTGTTGATCCAGAAAAACGAATGGAAACCATCTAGAAACGATACGGATAAGATGGACCGTTTGAAACATATCGGATAGGAAACTTGGCCCAACCGACACTAGAAATAGCACAGATCATAACAGTAGGAGTGTTTATCTGTGCGCTTCTATTGTTGCGAACCTTTTTGATGAGACGGGCACCGGAAATCAGGAGTAAGTTGGTAAAAGGCAGTCGGGTTGTCCACGTTGAAACCTATCCGTTGCGTCATCAGGCAATGGTTTCCCTGATGGAAATTGATCATGAAAAAGTTGTTATCGTCCATGGCCGCAATCAGCCTGCCACGGTTTTGCGGCTTGAAAAATCGGCTGAAATGCCGCTACAGGCAGATCTTCATGTTACAGAATAGTTTGCTAAAATTACGCAAAGCGCATTACGGTTTGGGTTTGGTCGGTGGTGCCGTCCTGACCATGCTGATTGTCATGGTGTTGCTGCCCGCACCCGGATTTGCCCAAAGTGGTGGCTTGCCCGCGTTCAACGTCACCTCTGGGGCAGAGGGCGAGCAGACCTATTCGTTGTCGCTGCAGATTTTGGCGCTGATGTCAGGATTGGCAATTCTACCTTCGCTTTTGTTGGGCATGACAGCTTTTACCCGTATTATCATTGTACTGTCGATTATGCGACAGGCACTGGGGACACAACAGACACCGCCAAATCAAGTCTTAATCTCGATCGCATTGTTTTTAACGATCTACATTATGACGCCGACTTTTCAGGTGATTTATGATACGGCAGTTTCTCCTTATCTTGATGGAAACATGGACCCTTTGACAGCGATTGAAGTTGGGGGGAATATTTTAAGAGAGTTTATCATCTTAAATACGCGAGAGGCAGAGTTGGCCATGTTTGCAGAAATGGCTGGAGACGCGCCCTATGAGGATAACGACGACGTACCCTACACGGTTTTGATGCCTGCTTTTATTACGTCTGAATTGAAAACTGCGTTTCAGATTGGGTTTTTGATTTTTTTACCATTTCTTGTAATTGATTTGGTCATTGCCTCAATTCTGATGGCTTTGGGTATGATGATGCTGAGTCCAATGATTATCTCGCTGCCTTTCAAACTATTGTTATTTGTTCTGGTTGATGGGTGGGCTGTGATGATTGGTTCTTTGGCTGCAACTTATGTCATGTGATCGGGACGGATAATGGAATTTGATGCAAATGTCGAACATCTCCGCCTCGCGTTTTGGCAGATTATTTTAACTGCTGGTCCTATTCTGGGAACGGCACTGGCGGTTGGTCTTACAATCGGTATTTTGCAAGCGGCCACGTCTATTAATGAAATGACTCTGAGTTTCGTGCCCAAGCTGGTTCTCGTTTTGCTGGCACTGGCCCTGTTTTCGCCATTTATAATGGGCACTATGGTTGATTATTTCGAATATATCTTTGAGACAATTCGGGGAACGTATTAGTGCTTGGCAATGTTGATGCGGGCAATTTAACGAATATCCCTGGCATTGACCTGAACCTTCTGATGAATTTCCTTCTCGATTTTTTCTTGGTCAGCCTGCGCCTTGGTGCGCTGCTTGTTTCCTCCCCCATATTTGGTGCTCGATCTGTTCCTGTTCGAGTACGTGTTCTCCTAACGTTTGTCATTTCAGCCGCATATTACGGTTCAGTCTCAGTGCCAAACTTTGAAAATCTACCATTCCTGGCGCTTATTCGGGTAATGGGGGTTGAGGTTGCCATCGGTTTGACAGGGGGGATTGTCTTGAGCATTCTTTTCGCCTCTGTTGCGCTTGCAGGTGAAAAGATTGCAGCCTCTGGGGGCCTGGGATTCGCGGCCCAAGTTGATCCTAACTCTGGCGGGCAAACCCCCGTTGTCAGCCAGTTTCTGACCCTGTTTTTGCTCACTATGTTTTTATCCGCGAATGGGCATTTACGGCTAATAGAAGGTTTGCGTCAAAGTTTTGACATTATACCGATGGGGCAACCGGTCTCCTTGATGGCCATGAGCCAATTTGTCATAGATATCGGGGGCGAGATGTTTTACCTAGGAGCGCTTTTAATGCTGCCTGTGGTATCTATATTATTATTGGTTAATGTCACAATTGGCGTTGTAACCAGATCTGCGCCGGCGCTGAACTTTTTCTCGTTTGGCTTTCCCTTGACAATGATGGCGCTTTTTATCGTTATGTATATTTATACTAAGCCATTAGGATTTGCGATAGAAGACCTATCGTATTATACTATCGAAGTGTTTGAGCGGTTATTTTTGGAGCTGCGTGATGGCTGAGAGTGATGGCGGTCAAGACAAGACCGAAGAACCAACCCAGAAGCGGCTTGAAAAGGCCGCCGAAGACGGACAAATCGCAAGTTCCAAAGAACTATTTGTTTTCACTACTTTGGCAATGGGTTTTCTTTTATACTATGCTATATTATTTGTGTTGCCGCGTCTTTTGATCGAATGGCGCAGTTTTTTTCAATTTGGCGATACGAAATTTTTATTTGATGAAATTATCAGGCTGTCCAGTATGGCTTTTAGCTTTATATTTATAAATAGCACCTTATTTGCAATTCCGTTGTTTTTGGTAGTTATCGCAACGCAGGCAGCGATGAGTGGTAAGATAAACTTCGCACCGGGCGCCATGAAATTCAAAGGTTCAAAAATCAATCCACTTGCCGGTTTGAAACGGATGTTTTCAAAAAAGTCGTTGGTCGAATTGTTCAAGGCGATCTTTAAAGTGGTTCTATTGCTCGTCGGTGGGGCATTTATATTATACTTGGGATTGCCGCGGCTAATCACGTCTGAGTCAGCCACGCTTTGGAATGCAATGACCCGGATGCACGATGCATTTTTTGCCTTGATGGTGACCTTCCTTCTTATCTTGGCAGCATTGGCCTTGGTGGATGTCTTATGGCAAAACCACCAGCATACCGAACAATTGAAAATGACCCTGCAAGAGGTCAAAGATGAAAGCAAAGAAACCGAAGGTAACCCAGAGGTAAAAGCCAAAATCCGCCGTATGCAAATGACTGTTGCGGCGCGTGCGGTCAAGCAACGTGAGGCACTGGCAGATGTGCCCGATGCCACCGCAATTATCACCAACCCGACGCATTTTGCTGTGGCCTTGAAATACGAGGTCGGCACCCCGGGAGCCCCCCGTATACTGGCGATGGGGCGCGGGTTGATGGCGGCGGAAATCATTGAGCGTGGCACTGATGCCGGAATTACCATCTTTCGCAATCCGCTGTTGGCGCGGGCTTTGTTTTTCGCAGGCGAAATTGGCGATGAAATTCCCGAACAGCTGTTTTCGGCAGTGGCAGCAGTGCTGGCCTTTATATACCGGCTCAACAATGGGGAAGAACTTGATCCTCCTGAACTAGAAGTCCCCGATGACATGCAGTTTGACGAAAATGGAAGGCCGATCAGTGGCGCGGTTTAAGCGAAAGTACCATCGAAGTATGGGAGAGATGATCAGCTCGTTCGCCTATTTTGTCGCGACAATCTACTTGCTAATTAAAGCGAGTGAGCTTGGCGACACCCTGCGTGGCTACGGGTTGCTCTTATGTGCTTTACTCTGTTTGGGAGGAACCTTTCGGTTTCAAATCCATAATATCTGCGCACGCCTCAAGGAATTTCGTAAATGAAGGACAGACCAAAGCGTTTGACTTGCTATGGTTGCGTATTTTTTCAGGTGTCACATGACCCTATGAAGCCCTGGAAGTGTATGAAATTCGGATTTAAATCGAAAGAGTTGCCCGCGAGCGTGGTTTTTTCGTCATCTGGCACGGAATGTGCTTACTTCTCTCAAAGAGAAAGACCGGGTAAGGTCGTTAAATCCAGAAGATGAGGCCCTCAAATGCCGCCTAAAACTAGTGCTAAAGCGAAGCCACAAGACTTAGAAACCGTCGTTCAAATTGCGTTAGACGCTGCGGATGCAGCGATGGATGTTACCTCTGAATTTGCGCGGATATCGTCCGAATTTCAAAAGGCAAAGAAAAGTTTTGCCAGTTTACAAAAGACGGTCAGGATCAGTTCTTTTGTTGTGGGCGCCATTCTGCTTGGCGGGGTGGTCGCCGTCGGGATTTTGCTTGCACGCTCCGCTGATAAAATGAACGTTTTGACTGCGACAAATACGGAATTGTTGACGGTATTTACCGAAAATATCGCAACAATGAATGAGGGGGTTGGCAATCTTCAGGGACCCTTTAGCCAACTGGCAACGTTGCAAGAGCATCTTGAAACAATGGGTCCTGATGTCGCGAAGCTGTCTAAAACCAGCGTCGACGTGAGTGAGCAAATAAATGGGATGGATCTTGCGATAGATCAGGCTTTTGAAGAAATTAAAATGGCCCAAGCCGATCAGACCATTCAAGTGTCTCAAACAATAGATGAGACGCTGGCCACAAAAATGGGTGGGATAATCGAAGAGCTTGATGCGCGTGTTTCCCTGTTGAATGGTGAACTTGCGATGGCCACAACCGATAATATTGATAAGGCTTTGAAAGATCAGGCTGTGTTGTTTCGCGACGTGACAACCGAATTTATGGCAGTGATCCGCAGTGGTATTAATCAAGGTGACCCTGAGGCGGAAAAGCAGATGCAGGCTTTGATGGACACACAGTCCAAGCTGGAAGAGCGGATAGGGGAGCTGAACAAACGCCTTTTGATAGCCAGCCAGCGTCCCAAGCCCAAGCCTCAGCAGCCTAAAAGACAAGCCGCGCGGGCACCCAGCCAAGACGTGATTAAATTCCCCTGATAGAACCCCTGAGGGCTCATGGCACAAGATGACCAAATGCAGATGGGTAACCAGACTGTCGATACTCCAAGACTGTCTGGACCAATTATCATTGATAAGATGAAAAAGGGCGCTTTTGGCCTCAAGTTAAATCTACTGGAGTTGGATATCTTGGTAGGTGTTGGCGGAAAGCCCTATTCCGATCTTGGTCATCTCGCAGACGAGATCGAATATCATCTACAAGAGTATGCGCGGCCAGTTCTTCTGAGTTTTATGCGAGAGGGCAAGCTTTTCCACGTTCTCACAGACCGGGTACTTGGGGTGGATTTTCTGCCCGTACAAGGCGACAGCTTAAAATCGCTTAGCTCTTTGATGCGCAACGTGGAGCTGCCTTTTTCAAGTGATATGCGAAATTATCATATCTATTGTGACAAAGATAAACAGGCTGAACTGCATTCACAAACTAGATCTATTTTGGCAATGCTTGCGCCACCGTTTTGGATTATGTCGCAGAGGTTTTTTGAGGGGGCCATTGTGTCGACCCTTGCAGTAGCAACAGCCTTTGTCGTCCATTGGATGCTGGGTGTGCTAACCTATGTAATTCTTTGTCTCTATGTGGGGCGGGACCAACATAAACTTGGTCAGAGTTTTATGGGGTATCGTGGTTTTCGCCAGATATTTTGTATTGCTGGCACCACAGAAGCAGACGCGCAACTCGCGGCCTTACATTTGGACCCAGAGCTTAAGTTTATTTTCACTCCTAAGAAGTTGCGGCAGCGCCTATCTAAACCTGTCCCTTCGCGGTCCATAGGTGAATAACACAACCTCAGGATTGGTTGAGACAAAAGCCAAGCTTTAAAGCTGCGATGGTAACGGCCTGTTAGCCGCAGAGCGCGTCCATTTTCTGTCGTCTGCGACGCTGTGACGAAGATGGCATGCCGTCTATTTCGCGATATTTCGCAACAGTGCGCCGGGCCACCCGAATACCCTCTTTGCTAATAATCTTGGAAATAGCCTCATCGCTGATGGGTTTGCTGGGATCTTCCGATGAAATGATGTCTTGAATGCGTTGACGGATTGCTTTTGCTGAGGCGCCTTCGACGTTTGAGTCTGAATGTAACGCACTACTGAAAAAGGCTTTGAGAGGAAAGGTGCCTTGCGGTGTGGCCATCATGACCGAAGAGGTGACACGGCTTACCGTGCTTTCATGCACGCCGATTGCGTCGGCGACGGTCCTCAGTTGTAGGGGTCGAAGATGGGCGATGCCTTTTTCAAGGAATTCGCGCTGATACCTGACAATTTCTGCGCCAACTTTTTGGTTGGTTTCATTGCGTTGAGCAATGGCACGTTTGAGCCAGCGCGCCGAAGTGATGGCTTCACGAATAAAATGCTCATCACTTCCGTCTTGATCAAGTTTCTTAACGGCCTGACTATACGCGGTGTCGACGCGGATGGCGGGCAGGTTGGAGCGGTTCAACTCGACAATCCAGTCATCCTCATCGTCTTGATAGGCGATCAGATCTGGTTCAAATACCGGTTGAGCAAATTCACCCGAGAACTTAAGCCCTGGTTTTGGCTCAAAGGTTCTGAGTTTACGTGCCAAATCCCCAATTTCTTCTGCAGTGCATCCGGTCATACGCTTGAGAGCGGCTATTTCGCCTTTGGCAAACAACGGTAGATTTTCGAGTAGCGCATCCATTTTTTTGCAAAGCAATCCCTTGTCCCGGGCTTGCAGGCGAAGGCATTCAGACAGGTTTCGTGCAAATAGTCCGGCGGGCTCTATTGTTTGAAGCCGGGTTAGAACGACTTCGATGGCCTCTTCCGTCACGCTTAACGCGAAAGCAATCATCTGCAAATTTTCGGTTATCCACCCTGTTTGTTCGATGGCTTCGCACAGGCTGTAGGCAATGACTTTTTCATCAGGATCTTCAAACATCAGCTCGGTTTGGGCAAACACATGCGCGTAAAGACTGGTGTCGCGGGTGTCGGCCAGCGCGTCGATCGGATCAAGATCGCTGTCAGAGCCGCCACCTCTCGATGATTTTCCAGCACCGCTTTGTGCGGATCTTGCTCCGTCCCATAACGCCTTGCGGGAGGCAGGGCGCTCTACATGTAAGAAAGGGTTCTCTGTTGCGACTTCTTCAGCATGGTCGCAGATTTCAACGTTGCTCATTTGCAGCAACGTAATCGCTTGTTGAAGCTGAGGCGTTATGACCAGTGACTGACGTTGCGCCAGACGCGGTTGCATGGAAATATTTAACATATTACATCCACTTCATATCTAACATGCAATAAGTATACCAAATTGTAACTATCTGTTAATAATAGCAAAAGAAAATAAATATTTAAAAAGTTATGTTTTTAGCCTTTAGTATTGTTATGTATTTAAAAGACTGCGATACATGGTGTTATAATGACCTAATTCGAATGGCTTAGCGGAGGTTTTTGTGTCTACTGAGGATGAAACAAATAAAGTTAGGCGTGCACCCTGTGGTCGTTGTATGGCACTGCGTCTTTTCATATTGGGCGCTTTGACGATCGTTGCTGTTTGGCAGGTCGCCCCAGACAGTCTTTTTATTATTGCCCAAGTTACGCCCATGCAGGCTGCGCTTTGTGCAGTAGGGGCTTTAGCATTCCTTGCGATTGTCAAAACGATATTTGAGTGGTTCGAGACCAAAAACTCAGAGGAGTGACTGCAAAAAGCCCCTGGCAAGTTCTGATTAAGATATACTCTTAATCAGAACTCGATTTCGATTTCTATGCGACGATTTTTCTCGCGCCCGGCTGCCGTATTGTTATCGTCCACTGGACGCGTCTCGCCATAACTGATGGCTTGCAAGCGTTCAGACGGTAGTGAACCGGATTGCTCTACGGCTTGCACCACACTGGAGGCTCGCGCCGATGCAAGATCCCAGTTATCGCGATACAGGGCACCAAAGCCGATCGGGACGTTATCGGTATGGCCAGACACTTTAACAGTGCTGTCATCCCCATCCGAGGCTTCGGCAATTTTGCCAACAATGCCCACGGCCTCTTCTGTGAGAACCGCCGAACCGGACGAAAACGCGCCGCCGGCCCCTAATGTCACAAACACTTTGTTGTCGCGGCGCTCAACTTCAACCAGACCTTTGCCAATTTCCTCTTGTAGTGAAATTCTCAACTCATCCTCAGAGGTCTCGGCTTTTTCTTTTGCCAGCGCTTGCTTGGCATAGCTATCCTCGTCACTGGCACCACCACCTGTGGCATCCTTGAGCGTTTCGAGTTTGGCAACCATCTCGATCAATTCAGACATTTGTTGATCAAGGCCGCCGAACAATACTTCGCTTTCTGATTTACCTGTCGCCAATCCTGCGACTTCTACCGCTTGCCCAACTTTTGAGAATTTTTCCATCAGCTCTGTTGGGGAAGACTCCCCGGCTTTCAGGTCTACGATAACCTTATCACCCATGGATTGGACGGCTATATCAACTGATTTGGCCATTTTTTCAATCGCTTCGGCAAGCCGTTCAGCATCGGATTTTCCTTCACCCTCGCTGTCTGATTGACCCATTCCTTCAGCGTCAGATTGACCTAACTTGTCAGCGTCTGACTGGCCCTGCGCCTCAGCATCTGCTTGGCCCTCGTTGGTTTCATCGCCCTTGCCGTCGGCATTTTCGCCGCCGATGCCCTCTTCGTCGCCTTCGCCTTCTTGCAGTTGGTCCGAGCCTTCGCTGTCTTTGCTGTCGGTCGGAATTTTCAGTTCGGGTTCAACTGTTTCGGTGGTATCAGATGTCACCTCTTTGGTTACTGAAGGTGAGGGAGACGGGCTGAAGCTCACCGTAAGTATCGTCGTACCTTTTGGCTGTTCAACAACGGGAACAATTTTTTGCACCCCGAACGCATCCTTCATTGAGCCCTGAATGGTTTTAAACTTCGGAACGTTCATTTCGGCAAATGACAAAATCAAAACGAAGAAGGCCATCAAGAGTGTCGCCATATCCGCAAAGGTTGCCATCCACGCGGGGGCGCCAACCGGAGGACATTTCGGGCATTCTTCGCATTCGTTTTCTTCTGGTGCTGCTTCTTCTGCCATGATTATGCCGCCGCTTCAAATTTCTCTTGAGCCTTTGGAGCCAAGAGGGAGACCATCTGATCTTGCATGTTACGAGGTGACTCACCTCTGGCAATCCCGCGAAGACCCAAGATAACAGTCTGGCGGTAAACCACTTCATAAGAGCTGTAGTTCTCAAGCTTTGTCAGCATGGGCATGAATAAAACGTTGGCGATGATCGCTCCATACATGGTGGTCAACAAAGCCACCGCCATCGCGGGGCCAATTGAGGCCGGGTCACTCATATTACCAAGCATGATCACAAGTCCAACCAGTGTCCCGATCATTCCCATAGCGGGCGCAAGATCAATCCACGCTTTCACACAGCCTTGCATATCGCCATGACGCACTTTCATGGCCTCAATCTCGGCTTCCATCTGACCTACAAGTTTTGCCTCATCGGCACCGTCAACCAACAGCTGCATGCCTTTCGCAAAGAATTTGTCCGGAGTTTCCTGACCTTCAAGCGCCATCATGCCGTCCTTACGTGCCATCGCGGCCAATTCGACCATGCGTTCGATCATGTCTTCCATTTTCTTGACGGGTGGAAAAAACGTCTTACCCATAGCACCGAAATGCCCTAAGAATGTTGGCAGGGTCGCTTGGTACATGACTGCGAAAAACGTTCCACCAATAACGATCAAAATAGAGGCGGTGTCGACAAACGGGCCAAGAGATCCACCAGCCAACATGGCGCCGATGATCATACCGCAGGCTCCGATAAGTCCGACGAGAGAGGCTATGTCCATTGTTCAAATTCCCTAGAAAGCATTGCGGTTTCGGCACAATAGATGCAAGCAAGATGCCATAACGCACGTGGCAAGCAGTTTTATTGCTTTGTTGTCTAAACGGGGGACCGGATGAATTTTTCAGTACTCAGAAACTTTGCCTATGTGATTTGCATGTCCGCTGCTTTTATGGCTGGCCCCGCGATCGCCGATGGCCCAAGATTGATGCACAAGGGGCCGATTGCCATCGACCTGCTCGGCAAACTTGAATGGATGCGCTGCAGCATTGGGCAGTTTTGGGAAGAGGAAACCTGTAAAGGCGAACCGGTAAAGCTGACGCTTAGTCAGGTACCCGAGGTGGCCGCCCGTTTTGAGGGGCTTGACCGTGGGGGCTGGCGGTTACCGACCCGGGATGAATTGGAGAGCCTCGTATCAGAAAACGACAGTCCGCCAATGATTAAGGTTAAAACTTTCCCTATGACCCCGCCTGAGGCTTATTGGACATCAGAACCCAATTTCTTTAACGCGCGCAACCATTGGGTCGTCAATTTCTATACCGGGTATAGTTATGGCCGAGTTTTTCCAAACCAGCCTCAATATGTACGTTTGGTACGAAACCGGAAAAAAATAAGATTTTAACCCTTCGCTTAGATTTTACACGCTTAATTTTGGGTGGGTGTTATCGAAGGACAATTAATATCGAAGCATTAATTAGAAAATTTTGCGCTAATGGTGGCTGTGCCATATATTTGGGGGAGCTCTCTGTCGACGAACCAGACTTCATTTCTATGGGTTTGGTTTGTTAGTGCATGATTATACTTTACTTGGTTGGGGTTGGTCGCGACACATCTTTGTATCTTTGTATCTTTGTATCTTTGTATCTTTGTCTAATAAACAGACGTTTTATCCTGTCAAAATGTTGACGGGGTTTTTTAGCGAAATGATCGGACGTTGACATTGAATGGGTCGAAATGTCTGTCGCGTGTGTTCCCTCGGAGTTTAGGTCGGACAGGTTGCATCATAAATTAAGCATTGGCTTTTATTGGTGACCCGGTCAGATTTGAGTCGTGAGCTGGTTTCGCCTCAGATTAGGTTTTGTTTTGATCAATGCAAAATCATAACTTCTCTGTGATTAAGCTGCCTGAAATACCTGCGAGTTTTTCAAATGCTTAATTCACCAAAATAAACATCTAAAGTGTTCATTAGGTTTTGAGAAAGGACCAAAGTTTTTCTACTTTTTTTAGTACCTTTGATTTCTATAAGATCGCCTTCCATAATTCTGGATTTTATAAACCTTTGTACCGTTAGCCTGGTCACTTTACGGGTTTCCATCTTGTCAATATAATCGTTTATCCCGAAGCCTGTATTTCCCTCTAATTGTCCGATGATCATCAGCAATTCCCAAAAACAAACCTTTTCGAGCCATGCTGAAAGACTAGCCTCTTTATCCAGGGATATGATTCGGCACCGCTCGTTTTTAAAGTTATCTACTGTTGCATGTATATTCACTCTGCAAACACCAATTTATTATTAGAGAAATCTTTCACTCCCTATCCTTGCCATAAAGACGTTCATAACTGCAATACGCTTGGATAGATCTATAATAATATTTTTAGATATCTTTAAATCATTGTGAATTTAATAAATAATGAATCTGAAATAATATAAAGATGTTTATATATATGATACGAACCATTATCGTATTGTTAATTATCAGGAAATAAATTCTAAATTAAGATTGACTTGCAGGTGCCTTTTCCCTTCAGTCGGGGAAATAATAGTCAAAAGTTGCTTTTCTTCTGCGCACTGGTAATTTTATGAATTTATTAAGGTTAAGGATATTAGGGCCTGTGGACAATCATTTCGAACGTATGGTTTCTGAAATGGAATTAGGCTTTATCAAATAACGTCAAAGCGCTGGAATTGAAGCTGCCATAGAGCGTGGGGTTTACAAGGGTAGAAAGCAAAATCTTGATTGTGATAAGGTTATAAACTTTAGAAATCAGGCATGAGCGCAAGCGCAATTGCCCGTGAATTGGGCTGTCACAGAACAATGCTCTATCACGTTTTGAAATCTGCTTATCTTTTGCCAAGTAGAAGCTGTTTCCGTTTCGCGCAGTCTGTGGTATTTTCGGTTATCAATTGGTGAAAGTTGGCAAACAATTGACAAACAGAATGTTTGTAGGAAAAAATACTGTAAGTATCTGATTTTTAGCGGCCCCGTGGCTCAACTGGATAGAGCAGCCCCCTCCTAAGGGGCAGGTTACAGGTTCGAATCCTGTCGGGGTCACCAAAAAAATATTATATTATCAATATTTTAATATAATCCTGTCTTTGGCTGGATTGCTGAATTATACCCAAAATGCCATGTGCAAAACATATACAAAACGGTGTAAAAATACCTGTCTATATGTTGTTTCTGGATAAAACAACATGAAGATGGATCTCCAAAGTGGAGCTGATTGATCGAGATTATGAAGACCTGCGAGGTGACGGTCGGATCGTGCTCTTTTTGAGAGAAGGCAAAATCCCAAGTATCACGTCTGACTAAAGGTGCCCAACGCCAAGGGCTACAAGTTTGTCTCGACCAAGACTTCAGATCGAAACGAAGCTGTCAGACTTGCGATGAATTTCTATGATGAGCTTTATCACCACATCAAGGTAGGCGGCTCGATCAAATCCAACACATTAGCCGACGTCTTCAAGGAATGGAAAAACTCTCGTCGAAAGGTAATCCCCCCAGAAATTAGTGGTGTTCAAAAGCCGAATTTTTTCGGCAAGATATTTGAGGAGATTTTGTGAAGACAGGACGATTTAGCGACGCGCAAATCATGGGGATTTTGAAGCAGGCGGAAAGCGGTGTGCCGGTTTCTGAGCTGTGCCGAGAGCATGGGATGAGCAGTGCGGGTTTTTACAAATGGCGTGCGAAGTTCGGCGGCATGGATGCATCTATGGTGTCGCAAATGAAGGCGATGGCGGATGACAATCGCCGCTTGAAGCGCATGTATGCTGAGATGAGCATGCAGAACGACTTGCTGAAAGAAGCCCTCGGAAAAAAGCGATAAGGCATCTCAGAGGCGCGAGATGGCCGTGAATGCAGTCGAGACCAGGGCCGTCAGCATCGCGCTGGCGTGCCAGACGTTCCAAATCAGCGAGACGTGCTATCGGTACGAGCGTAAGTTTGATGATGAGAGCGCCGAGATCGTGGAGTGGCTGGTGCGTCTGACGGCCAGCCGCAAGACTTGAGGCTTTGGCTTGTGCTTTTTGTATCTGCGCAACGTGAAGGGCTTTGGATGGAACCACAAGCGCGTGTACCGGATTTACTGTGAGTTGGAGCTGAACCTGCGTATCAGGCCCCGAAAGCGGCTGAAACGGCCTAAGCCTGACGAGTTGGCGGTGCCAGAGGTTCCCAACCACACATGGTCCATGGACTTCATGCAGGATCAACTTGCAGACGGCCGGAACTTTTGGGCGTTGAACGTGCTGGACGACTTCAATCGAGAGGGTTTGGGCATCGAAGCAGACTTCTTGCTGCCCGCCGTGCGTGTCGTGCGCAGCCTGAACCAGATCATAGAATGGCGGGGCGCGCCGCAGATCATTCGTGTTGATAACGTCCTATGCGCGGAATATTTGGCTGAT